>JACDJC010002111.1_pt1 | contig 16189 bp, 13 predicted proteins | sample 7454191 | NCBI WGS metagenome assembly JACDJC01 (sample SAMN14253291, study PRJNA609438) | sludge metagenome | isolation source: sludge after 25d culture with pyrite and EDTA | collected 2018-12-20 | reverse complement strand
CGATCAAACAAACTCAGCCGGATGCGGTTTTATTGATCTTTAATTATCGCCGTGAAACGCATCCAAAAGCGGTTGAAATTGCCAACCGCTTGAAAGAGCTTAGCCAGCATTATCAAACCGCGATTGCGATCTGTTATTTTACAGAAATGGATGCGGTTCAGGCACTGGAACGGGAATTGGTCTTTCCGATTTATGCAGAAGTAAGCGATGCGATCCAATCCTTAGCGTATGCCAGAGAATTTTACCGGCGAAAAGAGGTACGCGCGGCTTACCTGGCGGATTTAAAGGTGCGCCCGCATTCTGCCATTGCCGTGGTGGAGCGGATTCTTGCGCAACACCCCGCTCATGAAATCGATATCGATGCGGCGATGAGAATCTGTCAGGCTTATCAATTGCCGGTTGCCGAGTATTGCCTTGCTGAAAACAGTGCTAAAGCCATCCAGTTTGCACAGCGGGTTGGGTACCCGGTCGCGATCAAGATCGCTGGTTCCGGTGCTATTCACAAAACGGACGTGGGCGGTGTGGCCCTCCATCTCAACAATGAACACGAAATCAAACAAGCCATTCAGAAAATCGAACAAAACTTATTAGCACACGGCATCCCTGGACCATTCCTATACCTTGTGCAAAAAATGTACCTGGGCTGTAAAGAGATCATTATCGGTGGAAAACAAGATACTTCCTTCGGGCCGGTTATCTTATGTGGGTTAGGAGGGATTTATGCAGAGGTGTTTCAAGATATTCAACTGAAAATGGCACCCATCCACCTGGAAGAAGCTCGAGAAATGCTTTACAATTTGAAAGGATTCGCCTATTTGAGCGGGGTGCGGGGCGAAAAAAGTGTGGAACTAGAAGCACTCGCTCAAATCCTGGTGCGCGTGGCTCAGTTGATGGTTGATTTTCCAACTATTGTTGAACTTGATCTTAATCCGGTCTTAGCTAATGAGGATCAGGCGGTCCTGGTGGATGTGCGTATGATTAAGCAGGTATCCTAACTACGATGTGCAAGTAACGAAGCGATTAAGAGCTTAATCGCCGGGTTTGATGTTGTTTGGGGAATACCAAACGATGTCCGATTGGAGGGACTTTTTTAAGCGGCCACGTTCAAACAACAGTTCCAGATGGGCTAAGGTTTCGGTAACAGCCATTCTTTTGCTAAACGCAGGTAGCTTTTCCCAGGGCAAAAACCATTGGGTAGCAAGCGATATTTGATAGGCTGTTTTTGGCTCGTTTTGAAATAAATTCAGCATTTCTTGTAATCTGCGTTCATGGTGTTGAATGAGATGCTGCGCTCTTTCCGAGAAACCGGTGAATGGATCGCCGTGTCCGGGCAAGATCAGGTCAATTTCCCGTGATTTCATTTGGTTGAGCGATTGAATATAATCCACCAGGGGATTCGTGGCCGTGGGATTATTCATACTGATATTCGGCGTGGTTTTTTGGAGGATGTGATCCCCGGCGAAGAGGATTTTTCTGTTCTTCTCGTAAAAACAAATATGGCCGGGGGAGTGACCGGGCGTCCAAAGGATTTCTAAATCAAAATCGCCTAATTGAATGTGTTCACCCCCTTTAACTTCCAGATCGGGCAAGGCAACTTCTACCAGCCCTAATATCCCCAAGGAGGCCTTTGAAAAAGTTGCCCGTTCCTCGGCCGGCACCCCATTCATCCTTAGCCAGTGTTCCATTTCAGCCAGTAATTGTTCCGTATGCAGGTATCGCGAGTCGAGAAAAGACCGTTCAATTTCATGAATAATCAACTTGGCCGGGGTGTGTTTTTCAAGGCGACCAACCAACCCATAATGGTCGGGGTGGATATGGGTAATGGCAATATAATGGATATCTGCCAGCGTTACCCCGGTAGATTCAACCTGGGTTTTCAACGATTGAAACGCTGCTTGGGTATTCCATCCCGTATCAATTAAGAGAGAACCCTGGGGGGTGTTAATCAGGTAGGCATTGATATTCTCCAAAGGGTTATTGGGGATGGGAATTTTCAATTGATGAACATTTTTTATAATTTCCATGGAGTACTCCTCACAACAATCATAAGCTCCTATTCTAACCGATTAGTTCGCGCTCATCCAAAAGCCAAAGAATTTGTGATCGTCAACGGGGATGACAAGCATTAACTGCTCACGAGTAGCCGATCATTTTTCGGATCAACCGGTGTTGAACCCACATCAAAAAGCAGGAATAGTTCAATATTCCTGCTTTTTGAGTTCATCAAGGGTTCACATCAGGGGTGAGATGCCTTGTTGAGGTTAACCATAGCGATAGATGATTCCAAACCCGCCGCGCGGGTATTCCCAGGTAAGTGCTTCTTCTGGACAGGCTGTCCGGCAGGTACCACATTCCAGACATCCGGCCCAGTCAGCAATAATTTTTCCATCTTGTTCGCTATAAACATTAGCTGGACACACAAATAAACAAGCTTTTGTCTTACAAACTGCATTACAAATTTCTGTGTTCACAAAAATGTGAGGGTTTCCTTCATCCAGTTCGTATTTATTAACGGATAATTTTTCGTCTACGCTCATCGGTTTCATAAGCTACGCACTCCTTTCAAGCCATCTTTTGCCAGGCTTATGAGGGAAACATCGCTCTCTTTGAGGCTTTTCATCACCATCGGCATCAGGTGTTCCTTGGGTGTGCCGGTATGGGTATAGATTTTGGTCATCAGCGATTCCAACATGTGGGGATAAGCCTCGTACAAGCGTTCCGATTTCATAAAAGAGGGAGCGCCGGCGTAGGTATGCATATCCTTTAACACAAAGGAGTTTTCCAGCAGTTGTTGGTAAACACTTAAGGAAGAGGCACTAAAATCCTCGGCTTGCTTGGCTTTCAGTACGGTTTCAGCAGCGAGCATGCCCGAAGATAAGGCGAGATCCATTCCACGCACCACGAATCCATTATTAATGGAAAATCCGGCCGAATCCCCCGTGACCAGTAATCCATCCATGAAAAGTTTTGGCATCATGGCTAGTCCGCCCTCGGGTACCTGATGGGCACCATATTCCACCATTTTTCCGCCCTTGATGAGCGGTTGAATGGTGGGATGGGTAAGGAATTCAGCCATCATATTCGCGGGATGCAGGCCGGTTTCGAGTAGTTCATCCAAATGCATGACCAGGCCAATGGAGAGGCTTTCTTTATTGGTATATAAAAAGCCACCTCCGGCAACCCCTTTGGTCGCATACCCGACGATGCCATACGCCACCCCCTGTCCATCGGGTACATTGAAGCGTTCGTTGATTGTTTCTTGCGGCAGCTCGATCAATTCTTTTACGCCGACCGCCATCTGGGATGGATCAAAACGTTTTCTTAAGCCCAGCTTTTCGGTAAAGAAAGAGTTTGCGCCATCGGCCAGAATCACAACATCCGAGCGCATCTCTTCACCACCAGCCATAATGCCGACTGCTCGGTTATCTTCTAAAATTACTTCGTCTACTTTGATGCCGGGCACGAGCATTGCCCCGGCTTCTTCGGCTTTTTCGCCCAGCCAGCGGTCAAATTTACCGCGTAGCACGGAAATAGCATTATAGGGTTTTTCAGAAAAGGCCTGGTTCTTAAAATCAATATTGAAGGAGGATTGCTCTGTCATAAACATAACGCGCTGGTTGGTAATGGCGCGTTCAATTGGTGCATCTTCCCAGTAATTGGGTACCAGTTCATTTAAAACCGGACCGTATAGCACCCCGCCAGAGAGATTTTTTGAACCCGGGTAGGGGCCTCTTTCAACCAGCACCACTTCCAGGCCGGCTTCAGCCAGCCTGAGGGCTGCTGCGCTGCCGGCTAGTCCTGCGCCAATGATAATTGCATCAAATTTTTCATCCATCATACACCGGCTTATTTCCTTGCCTGAAGTGCAGCAATGAGAGCAGGCACAACCTCGTATAAATCACCGATGATGAAGTAGTCTGATTGCGGAATAATCGGCGCATCCTTATCTTTGTCGATGGCTACGATTACCCGGGATTCTGTAATTCCAACCGTATGCTGCGCCTGACCGGAAACGCCCAGACTTAGATAAAGATCGGGTTTCACGGTAGCCCCGGAAACGCCAATATACCGTTCGCGGGGCAGCCAGTCTAACCCTTCGGTTAAGGGACGGGTGGCAGCTACTTCGCCATTTAGCAAAGAGGCCAATTCAAATACCATCTCTAAATCTTCTTTTTTACCAATGCCACGCCCGGCACAGACCACTGATTTGGCAACCGAGAGGTTAACCGAAGCGGGTGGCTTGGCTTTTCTTTCCACAAGGGTAGCTTTGCGGTTGGGTTCAACGAAGGATACTTTTTCGATTTCGCCGCTGGCCCCTGATTTTTCCGGCACAGCTTCTACGACACTGGCACCCTGGGTCAGGATGGTGGTGGCGGTATTGGCTTTTTCCACGCGCACGGCACCCCCTCCAAAGATTAAGTGGGTAATTTCCAGCGCTTGATCATGTTGATTAAATTCCTTCGCATCGGTAATGACCGAAATGCCTAACGCTGCGCCCAATCGTCCAGCAATCGCTTTTCCCTGCCGGGTCGCGCCAATCAGCATCAGGGCAGGTTGTTTTTCTTTGAGGAAGGTGATTAGGGTTGGGACATAATCATCCAACAACTGACCATCAGCCTGCTCACCCAGAGAATAGACTTTTTGGGCACCCTGAGCAAAGGCTTGCTCAATGGCAGATTGATCCCCGATGACGGCTGCTGCGACGAGTGCTTGTTCAGAGGTCGCAAGCTGAAGCGCATTGGCTATTAATTCGGCTCTTAAACCAGGTTTTTCCGAGAATACAATAAATTCTTTTGTCATCTGTTACCTCCTACAAAACCCCTTCTTTACTTAACTGAGCAATGAGGGCTTGGGCTGCTTCTTCTGGTTTGCCTTCAATTTGAATTTGTTTGCGGTCGGCTGCGCTCGGCGCACGAACAGATAACACATCTACCCGCGCGGCTGGTTGTTCGGGTAAAGCCAGATCTTGCAATCCCCACTCGGTGACAGGTTTCTTGCCTGCTTTGAGAATTTCCTTCATTGTGGGCAGCCGCGGAACATTAATATCCGTTGTCAGCGATAAAGCAGCCGGTAATGGGACGGATAAGACATCGATATTGTTTTCCAGGCTTCGTTCCACCGTCAGGGTTTCATTTTCCATGTCAACTTTGCTAATTGCGTTCAGCGTGGTTGCATTTAAGAGTTCACCGACCTGCATCCCAACTTGTTGGAAATATAAATCCCCGGAACCTTCACCAAACAAAACCAAATCAAACGCGCCAATTTTACGAATGGCAGCGGCCAGAATCGTTGCGGTGAGGTTGGTATCACCCTGTTCCACAATTGGATCTGTGACCACATAGAGTTCATCCGGTCCACGAGAAAGAATATCTTTTTTTGCTTTTGAATTAAGCAATTTTTCCGTGCCAACACTTAAGGCAGTTAACTTACCGCCATATTTTTCCACCAATTGAAGGCCGGTTTCTACAGCCAGCAGGTCATAATCGCTAATGACCCATTCAGCTTTTTCCAGAGAAATCGACCCATCGCCTTTAATTTCTATATCTTCACTATCTGGAATTAATTTATAACAAACGATGATATTCATAGTACCTCCGCATTCCTAACATTAACCTCTATTTTTGGTAACGATGATCGTTGGCTTTTTTTTCTACGTGAGGAGGGCTGAACGTCAAACCCTCCTCTCCACCAAAGAAAGATAATCGTTCCCTATTTTCCTTTATAGACTGCTTTTCTCTTTTCGAGAAATGCGGTCATTCCTTCTTTAAAATCTTCACTGCCCATCACAACTTGCAACGCAAAAGCTTCCAGATCGTAGAATTGTTCTAAGGACATACCCCATCCGCGATCAATGATCGTTTTGCTGAGTTTGTAGGACAGGAGCGGGCCTTCTGCCAGTTTGTGAGCGAATCCCATTACCTTCGGCCAGAACTCATCCATGGTAAAAACTTTTTGTGCAATGCCGAGGCGGAACATTTCCTGGGCGTCTATGATTTCAGCGGTGAAGCACAGCTCTTTGGCCTTATGCGGTCCAACAACTCTTGGCAGAAGCCATAGATTACCACAATCCGGTACCATACCAATATTAGCATAAATTTCAGAGAATTTCGCTTTTTCCGAGGCGTAGATTACGTCACAGGCTAACAAAACGCCCGCCCCGCCGCCAGCAGCAATCCCGTTCACGGCCCCGATTACCGGTTTTTCGATGCCTTGAATGGCCTGTATGGTTTGACCCAGCATCCGTCCACCGGCATAGTCCAGTTTTAAGCCGCCACCGAGCATATCATTAATATCGCCCCCAGCACTGAAAGCGCGTCCGGCACCGGTTAATACAATTACTTTGGCATCATCATCTCTTCTTAATGTGGCGAAAGCTTCTCCTAATTCACCCAGCATTTGCATACTTAACGGGTTCATTTTCTCAGGCCGGTTTAGTTTTACAACGGCAACACCATTTTCAATTTGGACATCGAGGGTTTCAAAGTTGTAGTTCATTTCTGATCCTTTCGTTTTAACATCACCCGAAGTCCCATTGCAAATATTGGTTCTTCGGGTGATGCCTGTATAGATCGATTAGACTGTGAAGTTCAGATTAATGATCATCAATCTGAAAATAGGCTCAATTAATGACAGCCTTTACCAGCTCTCAACACGCCTTTTTCATAAAGTGCATCGATCTCTTCCTGAGAGTAGCCGAATTCCGCTAATACATCACTGTTATCTTGCCCGTACATTGGGGCACCGCGCCAAATACTGCCGGGGTTTTCCTTGAAGTTTGGAATAATGTTGACGCCTTTTACTTTGCCATATTGCGGGTCTTCCCATTCCGTGAACACTTCGCGGGCAATATAGTGAGAATTCTTTTCTGCCATTTTGACATTCAAAATAATGGAACAGGGAACACCCTTTTCCATGAAGATGCGGTCAACTTCTTCTGCATCGTGTTGATCACAGAAAGCTTGAATGGCTTTTTCGAGTTTCACACCAGCCGGGCTGCCCTGGATGGCTAACTGTAAGCCTTCGGGGAAATCGGGATCATTTTCTAAACCAAGCAATTTCTTGCCTTTTTTCATTGGGCCCCCACCGACCAATCCGATGAAGACATAATTTCCATCTTGACAGCGGTAGGCACTATACCCAGCAAATTTCGGATCTGCATTTCCGTTACGTTCCAGTACAACCCCATCTTGGAAGTAAGTCATCGGGTAATGTAATTGGATCTTCATCATTACTTCAAACTGAGCAATATCAATCACATCACCTTTGCCCGTAGATTGTGCTTTGTAATAGGCAGCTAAGGCTGCAAACGCGCCGTTGAATGCGGTTACATAATCACAAGTATAGGGGTTGGCTCGCATCGGGGGTTGAGGAGCGGGAAAACCATTCACATACATATAGCCGCCGAACGCCTGCCCAATGGCATCATAAGAAGCGCGATTAACGTAATCGGGGTCGCCTTCTTGCCCAAATCCACACACATGCACAATCACCAATTTGGGGTTGACTTCATGTAATTTCTCATCGGTTAATCCCCATTTAGCATAGGTTCCACCTTTGGAAGATTCAAACCAGATGTCGGCCCATTTAATTAATTTTAAGAAAACTTCTTGACCTTCTGGGGTGGGGATATTGAGGGCTAACCCCAATTCATTACGGTGTTCCTGATTCCATGCGTATTTAATCGCGCGGCATGTATCGGGTGCGCTTGCGCTTTCGGCGTGAATGACGGTGGCACCAGCTTCAGCGAATAACATCGATGAATACGGGGAAGCAACCACAGAACCAGTGCTTAATACTTTGATTCCTGAAAGCGGACCATTATTCTTTGGGACATCAGTAGTTCTTGCCATGATAGGTATCCTTTTTTAATTTATTTTTATGGTTTATAAAATCATTTACCGATAACTGTTCGAGAACCTATCCTCGTTATCCAAGGATAGGTTCAATCGGATTTACTTATAATTCTTTAAGATCTGAGGGCCGGCGATATTGTACATAATCTCATCGGTGCCGCCGCCAATGCGCATCACACGCACATCACGCCACAGGCGTTGTACGCGGGCTGCCATCATATAGCCCATACCGCCCAGGACTTGCATGGCATCGTCGGTTACTTCAAATGCTGCTTGGGCAATATAAAGTTTTGCCATAGCATGTTCGTGGCGTACCGGCATATCGTTATCCATCATCCAGGCAACCTTGGAGTAGTAATTGCGCATATTCTCGACCTTGACGGCCATATCCACGATCTTCTTTTGGATCAGTTGATAGGTGCCAATCGGTTTACCAAATTGAACGCGGCTGTTGGCATATTTGGCTGCATCTTCAAAAGCTGCTTCTGCTGCACCCACCACCGAAGCGGAAAGCACAACCCGTTCGATCTCGAAATTCTTCATCAATTGCACCCAGCCATTGTTGAGTTTACCCACCAAAGCTGTTTTCGGGATGCGGACATTCTCTAAAAACACCTCGCATGTCGGCACTGACCACCAACCTACCTTGGGTAAGGGGTTAATGCGCACGCCAGGGGTATCTGTTGGCAATAACCACATCGACATAGCCTTATAGGGATTTTCAATTTCTGGATCACGGGTCATCAGCAGGATGTATTTGGCGATATTTGAGATGGTGCAATAGATTTTCTGACCGTTGATAATGACATCATCGCCATCAAAATCTGCACGAGTCTTAAGCCCGGAGGCATCAGAAGCTGCTTGGGGTTCACTAATTCCTAAGGCAACCGGCGGGTCTCCGCGTACAATCCCACCCAACACCCGTTCTTTTTGCTCTTCGGTTCCAAAATCTTGAATATCCTTGATACAAATCACACCCAGGCCATAAATAACGCTTAAGGGGAAAGCATATTTACCTAATACGTCTGCAACCAGACATTGGGTCATCACATCCGCAGGTGTGCCGCCATATTTTTCATCGATACCCAGCCCAGCATATCCATTATCTGCCAGGGTTTGCCAGGGTTTGTATGGAAATTCATGTTTTTCATCCAATTCCGCAATTAAACTTTCCGGAATTTCTCTCAGACATAGCTCTTTTAAGCTGTCAACCAATAATTGTTGTTCTTCCGATAATCTAAAATCCATGATCTTTTCCTTTCGCTACACAAAAAAAATAGATTGTTACTTTCTTCACAATCTCTATTGTACGGTTTCAGGGATGAAAAGTAGTCCCCCCAAAGGGTAGTCCTGGTTTAGAAACCTATACTTTGGGATAGGAAGCGTGCTAGTTTCCGTTGAAAAGACCGTTTGTGTTAGAATCGGCACATGCGTGATTTATCCTGGATTTTGGCGTCAAACTCTCCCCGCCGGCGGGAATTATTGGGCCTGTTCGCGCGGCCATTTAAGGTACAGGCAGCCGATGTCGATGAAGCACAACGGCCTGGTGAAAGCCCGGCTGTGTATGTTGTGCGACTGGCGCAGAAAAAAGCGCGGGCGGTGGCAGCCCGTTCCCTCCAGCCGGTGCTGATCATCGCCTCCGATACGACCGTTGCCGCTGGGGAGGCTATTTTAGGAAAACCCGCAGATCGTACTGAGGCGTTTGCGATGTTAACGCAGCTGCGCGGCAAGATCCATCAGGTTTATACGGCCATCTGCCTGTATGCAGCCGCGCAGGAAAAAATGGTTACAGAGCTATGCGTTTCGAATGTACCCATGCGTACTTATTCAAATGAAGAGATCGAGGCCTATACCCGTAGCGGTGATCCCTTGGATAAGGCCGGGGGGTATGCGATTCAGAACAAAGACTTCCATCCGGTGGAAGGTTTTGCAGGCTGTTTTGCGAGTGTGATGGGCCTGCCATTATGCCATTTGAGCCGCGCATTGTGGGCATTGGGGGAAGAAGTTAAAGTAAATGTGCCTATTGTCTGCCAAAACCACTTGGATTATGATTGTCCTATCTACGCTGCTGTTTTGGCAGGAGAAACGATTGGATAATTGGAGCGCATATAAAAAGGAACTGGTGCCCGGCTGGGTTTGGGCTCTGGAGGAGTTATGAAACGTGTTAGCAGTTTGATTTTACTGGTGGTGCTATTGGTGACGGCGTGTACCAATACCGCCACCCCCACCCTAAGCAGCGAGACGGAATTTGCACCGTTGATGACAGCCACCCTGCCGGAAGCACAGGTTCGTACGACCCAGACCCCGGATGTAAAAGATGCGGCTGCCGCTTATTTGGATCGATGGGTGGCGGAAGATTATGAAGCCATGTATGCCATGTTAAGTACTTTAAGCAAAGATGCCTTCCCTAAAGAGGAGTTTGTTGATACCTATCGCCAGGCCGCGGTTAAGATGTCCTTAAACGGGTTGGCGTATGAGATCACCTCTGCCTTAACCAATCCACGCACCGCCCAGGTAGGTTATCGCGTCTCTTTTTCCACAGTCCTGGTGGATACATTTTCGCGGGATACGCTGATGAACCTGGTGTATGAAGACGGGGGTTGGAAAGTGCAGTGGGAGACCACCATGATCCTACCCGAACTGCGCGATGGAAACCAGTTAAGTATGGAGATCACTGTACCGGCGCGCGGAAATATCTATGATCGCAATGGCGATGCATTGGTGGCCGAAACCGAAGTAGTCGCATTGGGGATCACGCCGGGCAAAATTGAGGAAGGGCGCGAAGGCACCCTATTAACCTACCTATCTCGATTAACCGGTTTGAATCAGGATTATATCGCCTCTTTATATGAAAATGCAGGGGATGACTGGTATATCCCGGTCGGCGAAACCGCGCGGGTGAATGTGGATAAATATTGGTCTACCCTGGCAGGTTTGGGGGGCTTGGAGATGAATTTTTACACTGCTCGTTATTATTATAATGGCGGTGGGGCAGCACATGTCACCGGCTATGTGTCCTTTCTTAGCCCGGATGAAGTCGAAGCGTATGGACGCTTGGGCTATCGCCAAGATGAAAAGGTGGGACGCACCGGTTTGGAGCAGTGGGGGGAAGACTATCTGATCGGCCAGCGCGGTGCCAATTTGCGGGTGGTAGACCCGAATGGGATTCCGATTACTTCGATTACCCGCTCGGATACCTTACCCTCTAATTCGATTTACACCACGTTAGATAAGGATTTTCAATCTGCTGTTGAACGCGCCATCGAAGGCTTTAAGGGCGCGGCGGTTGTTTTGGAACGCGATACTGGGCGCGTGTTGGGGATGGCTTCTACGCCCACCTACAATCCTAATTTGTTCGATTCCAATAATTATAACTACAGTTGGATGATCAACGATATGTTAAGTGCTGCGGATAACCGCTTGCTAAACCGAGCTGCTCAATCGGCCTATCCGTTAGGTTCGGTGTTTAAGATCATTACCATGGCTACCGCATTGGAAACCGAGACCTTTGATACCGAGGATATTTATTACTGTGATACTACCTTTACGGATTTACCTGGTTTGACCTTATATGATTGGCGGTATGAAAAAGAATTATCGGCAGCTGGCGATTTAAATATTTCTGGGGGATTGATGACTTCCTGCAATCCCTGGTTTTATCATATTGGGCTGACCTTGTACGAGCGGAATCTGCCGAACGCGATGTCGGATATGGCGCGCGCTTTTGGATTGGGTTCTCCCACCGGCATCGGTCAGGTGGCCGAAGTTGCGGGTAGTATTCCTGATGTGAACAGCGCCGGGGATGCCGTGCAGTTGGCGATTGGTCAGGGCAGTATGTTGGTGACGCCCTTGCAGGTGGCCGCGTTTATCGCCGCGGTTGGCAATGGCGGCACGCTTTTTCAACCCCAATTGGTGGAAAAGGTCGCCAATCCCAATGGTGAGTTGGTTGAGTCATTTGAACCGATTGTCACCGGTCAGCTTCCTGTTTCTGAAGAAAATTTAGCGATCATTCAGGATGCCATGCGCGATGTGGTGACTGCAAAGCGTGGCACGGCCCATTATGCTTTGCTCGGTTTGCAGGTTCCGATTTATGGAAAAACCGGCACCGCCCAAAACGAGCCGCTCGATTCCCATGCCTGGTTTGCGGGTTACACCGATCTGGGCGATGAAACGCGCCCTGATATTGCAATTGTGGTTTTGGCAGAGAACGCGGGTGAAGGTTCTGAGGTAGCGGCCCCCATTTTTCGCCGGATTGTGGAAGAGTATTTCTTCGGTAAGCCACTGCGTTTGTATGATTGGGAGACGTCCTTTTTTGTCACCCAAACCCCTACCAGCCTGTATGCCGATACCCCCACCCAGCCACCCCCCCCGGAAACCCCACAAACCTAAGGAGAGCGTATGTCCGATGTTCTGACTGGCCGTGTTATGATCTTAAGCTCAGGATTTTATGAAGTCCGTTTGGAAGATGGCCGGGCGTTGATTTGTCACCCGCGTGGCCGCCTAAAACGGCGCCGGCAAGATACCGTGCGCGGCGATATTATTGCCATGGGGGATGTGGTCGAAGTTACCCTGCAGCAGGATGGCACCGGTGCGATTGAGGCGGTTAAAGAAAGAAAGCGAGCCCTGATCCGTTCGGCGCCCACAGCGCGTGGCGAGTATAAGCAGGTTTTTTTGGCGAACCCGGATCAAATCGTGTTGGTGTTTTCGGTCAGTCACCCGGAACCAAGTTTACGCATGTTGGATCGATTTTTGGTGATCTGTGAACAACAGGAAATCCCAGTCATCATTGCTGCCAATAAAGTCGATTTAATCGGTGAAGAGAAAGCCAAACAGTTATTTAGCGTGTATGAAGATTTGGGGTATCCAGTTTTATACACGTCGGCTGTGGAACACAATAGTATCGATGCCCTGCGCAAGGCACTGACTGGGAAGCTTTCCGGTTTGGTTGGTCCCTCGGGGGTGGGCAAGTCGAGTTTGTTAAATGCAGTGCAGCCCAAGCTGGGATTGGCGGTCAGCCATGTCAGTGAATCGACCTCAAAAGGGCGGCATACGACGGTTGTGCGGCGATTGTTCCCCCTGGATGGCGGCGGCTTCGTGGCCGACCTACCCGGCATTCGCATCCTGTCTTTATGGGATATCGAACCGGAGGAGTTAGACGGTTATTTTCCCGAATTGCGGGAACGGGTGTCCGACTGCCAGTTTAGTGACTGTACGCATGTGGATGAACCCGGGTGTGCGGTCAAGACCGCCGTGCAGCAAGGCTCCGTTTCCCCACAACGCTATGAATCCTATTTGCGGATGCGCTATGGGGAAACAGAAGATTGGTTGGATGATCGCTTTGGTGCGGAGTGACAAACAAAAGTTTTTTTATTAGGCTACTAATTTGAATTTTTTGGTCTCTTGGGAGAGATCGCCAGCCATCTTTTGCAGGGATAGGGCCAGGGCGTTCACCCCTTCCACCTGAGCGGCAATTTCTTCCACGCCCCGAATTCCAGACCCCTACACACCCTGTTCTAAGCCGGGGATTTTGGTTTGGTTTTGGGTGGCTTCCATGGTGGTGCTGTGGATGGTGGAAAGGTCATCCGCAAATTTTTCGAGTGCAGGCAGCCGAAAAATTAAACATACCGAGCCTCTCGTGAATGGATTGGTAAAGGGGGACGATAGATTAAGAGTAAGTGAAAGGGGTTGTGATTCAATAAAAATGGTGTAATAAAGGATCGTTAAACGCCTCAAAAAATTAGGGGATTTTTATCAAAAAAAGACGTGATGTTGTTCACTGACGATTTGACATGTTTTTTAAAAAGCGTTATACTGAAGTTGGTTCTAAGTCGTTGTAGGCAGTATAAACACTGCAAGGCAATTTTCCCATAAAAAAAACAAATACGTGAGGGCAGTAATTGCATGGCCGAATTATTGAAAGTGTCGGGCCTGGAAACGCAGTTTCGTGTGCGTGAAGGCGTTGTACACGCAGTAAACGGGGTATCCTTCAGCTTAAAAGAAGGCGAAACCCTAGGTATTGTTGGAGAAAGTGGCTGTGGAAAAAGCGTAACCGTTATGTCGATGTTGCGTTTAATTCCATCGCCGCCAGGTAAAGTCGTCGCAGGTCAGGCTTTGTATCAAGGTCAGGATTTGTTAAAGATGTCGGATGAGGAAATCCGCCATGTGCGTGGTTCCCAGATCAGCATGGTATTCCAAGATCCAATGACGTCATTTAATCCTGTCTTGACGATTGGCCGTCAGGTGGCCGAACCGCTGGAAATTCACCAGGGGATGTCACGCAAACAAGCCTATGTGCGTGTGGCAGAGATGCTGGAGCTGGTCGGGATCCCCAAAGCGAAAGCACGCTTGAACGATTACCCGCACCAATTCTCTGGCGGCATGCGACAGCGTGTGATGATCGCTATGTCCCTGGTGTGTAATCCCTCGGTGTTAATTGCCGATGAACCGACCACCGCCCTGGATGTTACCATTCAGGCGCAGATTGTGGAGCTGGTGAAGGAACTGCGTGATAAGCTGGGCATGGCGGTGATTTGGATCACCCATGACCTGGGTGTGATCGCTGGCCTGGCTGACCGCATGGCGGTTATGTATGGCGGTTTTATTATTGAAACGGCACCCGTCAAAAGCTTATATGGCAATCCGACCCACCCTTACACCTTAGGTTTGTTAAACAGCCTGCCGCGCCTGGATATGGATCAACCACGCCGCCTCGAATCGATTGACGGCTTACCACCCATCTTAATGGAAAAACCAACTTCTTGTCCCTTTGCCCCGCGTTGTACCTTTGTTCGCGAACATTGCCTCCAGGAAAATCCGCCCTTGATGGAAACCTCACCAGATCATTACACGGCCTGCTGGGTCGATACCAAAACCGGGAGAGAACGGACATGAAAACTGAAAAAAGAGAAGTTCTCCTAAGCGTAAGAGACTTAAAAAAACACTTCCCGATTACCCAAGGCATTATTATTTCAAAAATGATTGGTGCGGTGCATGCTGTCGATGGGGTTTCCTTTGATATTCATCGCGGTGAAACCTTAGGGCTGGTGGGTGAATCCGGTTGTGGCAAATCCACCACCGGGCGTACGATTTTACAGCTATACCGCCCCACCGCGGGTAGTGTTTGGTACCAGGGAAAAGACCTGGCAAAATTAAAAAGCGAGGAACTGCGCGCCATGCGCCGTGAAATGCAGATGATCTTCCAGGATCCGTATGCCAGCCTGAACCCGCGCATGACGGTTGGTGAGATCATTGGGGAACCCTTGGTGATCCATAAGATCGCCGGTAAGAAGGAAATTCAGCAGCGTGTGGATGAGTTATTGGACCTGGTTGGATTAAACGCACGTTTTGCCAATCGGTTTCCGCATGAATTCTCCGGCGGGCAACGCCAACGGATCGGGGTGGCACGTGCCCTAGCCTTACAGCCTGAATTGATCGTGTGTGATGAACCGATCTCTGCTTTGGATGTTTCCATTCAGGCCCAGGTGGTTAATCTGCTGGAAGACTTGCAAAAAGAGTTTGGCTTAACCTACTTATTTATTGCCCACGACCTTTCGATGGTGCGTCATATTAGTGATCGCATCGCCGTTATGTATCTGGGTATCATCGTCGAATTAACCACCCGCGATGAATTATATGAAAATCCGTTACACCCGTACACCCAGGCCTTATTGTCTGCGGTTCCCATCCCGGACCCGGTTGTGGAAGAAAAACGCCAACGCATCGTATTGGAAGGGGACGTACCCTCGCCGGTGAATCCGCCGTCGGGCTGCCGCTTCCGTACCCGCTGTCCGTTGGCGATTGATATTTGTGCAGTCGAAAAACCGGAATTCCGAGAGGTAAAGCCGGATCACTTTGTGGCTTGCCACGTTGTAAGTTAATTTCGGAATCAACCAGAGAAATTCCCGGAAGGAGGTGAGGCCCTGCAGGGATTGGTCAAAAAAAGATTTCCCCAAAAGCACAGATTAACCTGTGCGCGTTAAATCCAATTTCCATAAATTCCTAAGGAGGAAGAAGATATGCGTTCAAAATTTTTTCTAATTGCGGGTCTACTGATCGTTGCTAGTATGATCCTCGGTGCGTGCCAGCCGGCGCCGGTTGCGACACCGGAAGAAATCGTTAAAACAGTGATTGTCGAAGGGACTCCCCAAACGATTATCGTCACAGCCACACCGGCACCAGTGGAAGAAGTGGAAGAAATGAAAGCCATTACCCTCAATTTTGGGCCTGGCGACGTTCCGACCCTCGATCCTTCACTGGGTACCGATACCTCTTCCATTCAGATCGCTGTGGAAACCTTTGTTGGTCTTACCCACTTGGATGAAGTCACCAACCTCGTT
>JACDJC010002109.1_pt1 | contig 16195 bp, 15 predicted proteins | sample 7454191 | NCBI WGS metagenome assembly JACDJC01 (sample SAMN14253291, study PRJNA609438) | sludge metagenome | isolation source: sludge after 25d culture with pyrite and EDTA | collected 2018-12-20 | reverse complement strand
TCTCATACGGATGCTCGGGTCGAAAGGGAATCCCCAGGCGAGTAACCTGTTTGCGGTGATCCATTAGCTGCAGGAGCAGAAGAGCATACATCTGGAAGCAAAGCCAGGAAAGCGGCCTATGGAGCTGTGCGGCAGCGCTCTGTAGGCAATTTTTCAAAATATTGTTAAGCCTTTTCTGAGCATGGTATTTTTCATGGTATTACCAATTAGCAGGAAAATAAGCCATTGAATATAAAAGATAAAAATGTCTTGTTTACAATAGAGTGGGAGTGATCCCGCGTCTGGCACCGGCTGGCATGTAGTAGCACGAAAAAGCACCTAAGCCCGCGTAATTGAACCGCATCCCAAAAGTTGGACACCGATCCAACCTTTGCAATCTCGGCCCTGCTGAGGCGAATCGAGGCCGCTCAGGACGAGATAGGGCGTGTCATGAAGGCAGAGTAATGCGACCGAGGCCTGCATCGTTCGAGCAGGAACAGCACGAGGCGCGACTACTGGGGCAAGTGGAAGCTAACAAGGTGAAACTGGGCTGAAAGAGGCATAGCATTTGATACCTGTACAGGTGACTGCATAATTCTACAATTGCTGTCATAGACAGCAGATTGGGGGATTTGAATCATGGCAATCCTGACTGTAAGAAATGTGCCGGATGACGTGCATCGTGCTTTGCGCGTTCGGGCGGCTGAGCATGGCCGCAGTACGGAAGCCGAGGTGCGTGAGATTCTCGCGGCAGCGGTCAAGCCGGAAAAGAGGGTGCGCATGGGCGAAGCCCTGGCTGCCATCGGTCGCAAGATCGGCCTGACAAATGAAGATTTCGCCGTCTTCGAAAGTGTGTGCGACAAGACGCCGGCCAAACCCTTGAGCTTCGATTAAATGATTGTTCTGGATACCAATGTCGTTTCCGAGGCGATGAAACCGGAGCCAGACGCGACCGTAAGGGCCTGGCTGAACGACCAGGCGGCGGAAACCTTGTATCTGTCGAACGTCACGCTGGCCGAGTTGCTGTTTGGCGTCCGGGCGCTGCCGGCAGGCAAGCGTAAGAACATGCTGGATCGCACCCTGAATGAACTGCTGGAACTGCTCAAAGGTCGGATTCTGCCGTTCGACACGGACGCAGCGCGCCGCTACGCCGACCTGGCCGTAACGGCCAGAAATGATGGGCGTGGTTTTCCGACACCAGACGGCTACATTGCGGCTGTGGCGGCGTCACGGGGCTTCATCGTGGCATCACGCCACAGATCGCCCTATGAAGCGGCCGGTGTGACTGTCATCAGCCCTTGGAAGGATGTATAGGTCATAGGCTCAGGGCGCTCAACATAGCGATCGGGATGCTGAACGCGAACCTGGCACTTGCTGTCCCCGTTCATGATGATTTCACGGTCGAACTGACTCTGTTCATGCATCTCACAGACATGTGCGGCCGTCTGTCCAATGTCGCTGACTACATCCGTAGCACGTCCGACCGCCTGTGCTACGGACTGACTCGGCAGCGCTATCCGACGCCGACGACGGATTGTCGAGATGTCATCGCCCATCCAAGAGGCCGCAGCGACGCATACTTCGAAGAGCATATGCGTGCTGGGATTCTTTTACACCTTCGTGCTCGCTTGGCTTGCGACGATAGAAGATCGGGCGCGAGCAGAGCATTTGCGCAGCACGTTGTTAGAGCACGCTCCGCACATGACCCACTAAGTCTGGATTCCTGACGCACGAACGGATGAAGTTTTCTGGGGTGGCGATTGAGACCACGGGTTCGGTGCCTGGCCTGTCACTCAACGATTCGCCAGACGCCGTTTTTAGTCTACTGAAATTGTAGAGCGTGTCGGCGCAATGCACCGCCGACTTTCACGCCTGCCAGTTCCGTTTCGTTCTATTACAATTATTCAATCAACGGTCGGCAAGAAACATGGCGTCTGGTCGCTATGGTATTGGCGGCATCAGGCCGGCGCAGGCTCGCAGGCGGTTGGCGGCGTGCCGTTACTAACACGTTATTCATAAATTCAACCGGAAATCAGGGGGACACCATGCGATTCTTGCAGGGGATGCAGCTGCAGCTATTGCTCGCGATCGGCTGTCTTGCGCCAGCCGCTTTACATGCGCAAGACTTGAAACCGACCGTGCTGTTCGAGAATGTGCGAATCTTCGACGGCAAGAGCGACACGCTCTCCGCGCCATCGAATGTACTGGTGCGGGGCAACGTGATCGAACGGGTCGCTACCAGCCCGATCCCCGTCGACCGCCGGGCCGATACGCAAATCATCCAGGGCGGCGGGCGGACGTTGATGCCCGGCCTCATCGACGCGCACTGGCATGCCATGATGGCGGCTGTTCCATTGCCAGTGCTGTTGACCAGCGACATAGGCTACATCAACTTGGCCGCCGGCAAGGAGGCTCGCAACACGCTTATGCGGGGCTTCACCAGTGTCCGCGATCTCAGCGGTCCCGCCTTCGGACTCAAGCGGGCCATTGACGAAGGCCTGGTGGATGGACCGCGCATCTGGCCTTCCGGGGCGATGATTTCGCAGACGGGAGGGCACGGCGATTTTCGCATGCCGTACGAGGTTCCCGCCGCAAGGAACGCTGCGCTCAGCCGTGGCGAAGCGATCAATGGCGGCGTGATCGCCGACGGCGAGGACGAGGTCCGGAAACGCGTCCGTGAGCAGTTGATGCTTGGCGCGACCCAAATCAAGCTTGCGGCGGGCGGCGGCGTGTCGTCGCACTACGATCCGATTGACGTCGCGCAGTACTCCGAGGGTGAGTTCCGCGCCGCCGTCGAAGCCGCCGAGAACTGGGGCACCTATGTCGCGGTTCACGCTTATACGCCGCGCGCCATCCAGGCGGCCGTCCGCGCCGGTGTCAAGGTCATCGAACATGGTCAATTGATGGATGAGCCGACCGCCCGGCTGATGGCCGAGCGGGGCGTCTGGTTGAGTCTCCAGGCCTTTATCGACAACGAATTTTCCAACCCGAAGACCGGCGAGTCGCGCGCCAAACAGCTCGAGGTATACGCCGGAACCGACAACGCTTACGAACTCGCAAAGAAATACGGGCTCAAGGTCGCTTGGGGCACCGATATCCTTTTCGAGCCCAGGATGCCTGCCCATCAGGGGGCGATGCTGGCGACGATGACGCGCTGGTACAAGCCGTCCGAAGTGCTGAAGATGGCCACCAGCACCAACGCGGAGTTGCTCGCGCTGTCGGGGCCGCGCAATCCCTATCCCGGCAAGCTTGGCGTCGTCGAAGAAGGGGCGCTCGCCGACTTGCTGCTCGTGGAAGGAGATCCCATCGCAGACATCAAGCTCATTGCGAATCCAGAGAAGAACTTCGTCGCGATCATGAAGAATGGCAGGCTGTTCAAGAACGTCCTGCCGTGATCGGCCTTGCCGACGATGAGCTGGCGGCGTGGCGGTATCGACTTCGATGCTGCCACGGCCCGCCACGATTATCGTCTGAGCGGACGCCATGAGACGCCGACCATAAGCTGTTATGGTCATAGCGGAATTTTTTCCTTGACCCTGGTCGTGAAACGCTGCTGGACGCTAAAAAGATGGTCGCCCGGGGCCGTGCGCTGGGCGCTGCAGCAAAAAAAAACGCCAACTGACAGCGATGAAGAGCGTCAGCGACATGGGCAAGCCGTAGCGCAGGTGGCCATGCGGATCAACGTGGCGAAAGAGCAGCTGCACCCGTCCCAACCAATTCAAAGCTGGTCGTATTTCTTGCTGCTACCCTTGGCGCGGTCGACAGGGTATTTGTCCGAGTTGACCTGGATCTTGGCCTGTGCGGCTTTCACAGGGTCGATGCCAAGGACGTTGCTCAGCTGGATGAGGTAGAGGAGAACATCCGCGATCTCGGTGCCAACGGCCTCGAGCTTTTCGGGAGGTAGCCTTCGGCTTTGCTCTTCCGTCATCCATTGGAAGTGTTCAAGCAATTCTCCCGCTTCCACGATCAGCGCGGACGCCAGGTTCTTGGGCGAATGGAACTGGTCCCAATCGCGCTCCAGCGCGAATTCGCGCTGTCGCTGACTGAGGTGTTGGAGTGTATCGGTCATGGGTTTTCAGCAGGGGATGATGCTGGCGGGTATGCGGATCCGTCGGGATCTGCCGCCGCAAGCATAGTTGTTTTTCAGTTATCTGGCATTATTTGATTATCAGACATTTTGCATTTGACGGAATTACAGGTATACGCCGTGCCTTCGGCGTTGCATCCTCTGGTGACTGCCGGTCAGCTTGGTGCGATGCTTCAGGCCCCGCGCAAGGTCAAGGGGCCGATCCAGCCGGCGCCGCGGGTGTTCCATCTGGAGCTGCATGCCCATGAATCGAGCGTGGAGCAGCTCCTGGCCTGCGGGCCACCCTGCGATTGGCCGCTTGCCGGAAATCGCTGGCCGACAAGCCGGTGTGCTCGCGGAATACGCGGCTGAAATAGGCGGAGCTGCTGAATCCCCAGGAAAAAGCGATGTCGGTGATGGTTCTGTCAGCATGCATCGGGTCTTTCAGGTCGCGGATGCATGATTGCAGCCGCCGGCGCAGGATGTAATGCGCCAGGGTGTCTTCTTCGTCCGCGAAGGCCTTGTGCAAATTGCGTTTGCTGCAGCCGAGCGCTTCCGCGATCCCGTCTATCGACAGGCCCGGGTCGCGCAGGTGCTTGCCAATGTGGTCGCGGATGCGATCTTTGAAGGCTTCCAGCTGTGTGCCGGCGGTGCTTCGGCCGCTCAGCTCCTGCAGCGATAAACGTACCAACTCGAGGAGGAGGTCGCCGGAACCCAGCGCGGCCTGCGGCGTCATGTTGGGCAGCTCTTGAAACGTGCTGCGCATCGTCTCGAGCGCCACCCGTGAAATGCCCGAAGCGCCGCCGATAGTCCGCCCCATCAGCGGATCCAGGCGCAGGCCTCTTTCCAGCAGCCGTTCTTTCGGCAGCATCACGATCAGGTGCTCCGAGCGTTCGGGGTTCGCCACTTCGTAGCTGCCCGTCGTATCGTAAATGGCCCAGGCCCCGGGGCGCACCCATGTCTGGCGCCCATGCTGCTCCACGACCGCGCAGCCCGCCCAGGGCGCGATGATTTTCAGGTAACCGGCGTCGGAGCATCGCGCCGCCCGATTGGTGCGAACGACACGGTGACGGTTGGCTTCCATCTTGGTGATCACGACGTTTCCCGCCCGTGCGGCATGGATGCTGCCATCGAAGACCGTGTCGCCGTACAAGCTGGCTTCCAGCCCATGGAAAAGCGTGTTCACCCAGTCCCGCCACGCCACCCCTGTATCATTGGGACTGAGTCTATGGGTGGAAAGAACCAGTTCTGCGGACATTGCGGACTCTTCCTTTCGGCGGCTGAAGATCATTCGCGATGTTTCCTTGTATGGGGCAAATATGAAAGCTCGGGGAAACCCTAGTGCGCTGTTCGCCTGGCGCGAATCCATGGCTCGCCCGTTCCCTCACAGTAAACAGCTTTATGCGCTCCCGATAAAGCCTGGATGCAAGGCGGCTGGAATAATCGAGGTGGTTGGCGAAACGTGTAGGGCGCGGAATCGGCCGCGCGGTTGCGGGACGCATCCGGCTTCGCCAATGCTGAACACTGAAAGGAGCTCAAGCTATGTTGCAGGGTAAAACTCTTCTGATCACCGGTGTATCGTCTGGAATGGGCGAAGAAACCGCCCGTGTGGTCAAGGCGCAGGGCGCGAAGGTGATTGGCGTCGACCTCAACCCGCCCCGGATCCAGGTCGATCAATTCATCCGCGCCGATTTGTCGAGCAAAGCCGCGATTGACGAATTGGCGGCCCGGTTGCCGGACGGCATCAATGGCTTGGCCAATATCGCCGGTTTGCCGCCCACTCGGCCGGCGGCGCAAGTCGTGCTGGTGAATCTGGTGGGCTTGAAGTACCTGACCCATCAGGTCGTGCCCAAGCTGGCCGATAATGCGTCGATAGTGAACCTGGCTTCCCTGGCCGGCGCTGGATGGGTGGATTCGATCCCCGTCATCCGGGACAGCGAAGCACTGGATTTCGACGGCGTGGACGTATTTTGCAAGAAGCACGGAATTGAAGGCGCGCGCAGCTATTTCTTTACCAAAGAGGCCCTGATCGTATGGACCATGCAGAATCGCTGGACGTGGCGCGATCGCGGCATCCGCATGAACTCGGTGAGTCCGGGCCCGGTGGAAACCCCCATTTTGAAGGATTTCGTCGAAACCCTGGGCGCTCGTGTGGAAGAAGACATGCGTGTGATGGACCGCCCGGGGCGCACGACCGATATCGCGCCGGTGGTGGCATTCTTGCTGAGCGACGGCTCGGGCTGGCTGCGCGGCACCAATCTGGCCGCGGACGGCGGCATGCATTCTTACATCATCAGCCAGCGCCACGGCTTCTAAGTATTTCAGACAGCAGGCATCTATTGATGAAGGAGTCGAAGTGAGCAACTTGTTGAATGCATGCGACTGGGCCGGCAAGGCCTTGGCCGACGGATGGCAAACTCTGTCGGGCGGCGAGATTTCCGTCATGGAGCCCGCCACCGGCGACGTCCTGGCCCGGGTGGCGCGCGCCGGCGCCGAGGATGTAAGCGCCAGCGCCGCAACGGCCAAGGCCGCGCAGAAAGCCTGGGCCGCCATGCCCTACGGCGAACGGGCCAAGATCTTCCGCAAAGCCGCCCAATTGCTCGAAGCCAACCGGGACGACTACGCCACCTGGATCATCCGGGAAGCGGGCAGCGTCCGGCCCAAGGCCATGTTCGAGATCGATTCGGTGCTGCATCTGTGCCACGAGGCGGCCGCCATGCTGACCCAGCCCAGGGGCCTGGTGCTGCCCAGCCATGAAGGGGTCAGCAGCATTGCCCGCCGTGTGCCCCATGGCGTGGTGGGGGTGATCACGCCCTTCAATTTCCCCTTCCTGCTCACCAGCCGGGCCGTGCTGCCCGCATTGGCCACCGGCAATGCCGTGGTGTTGAAGCCCGATGCCCGGACCCCCGTCAGCGGCGGCGTGCTGCCGGCCCTGATGCTGGAAGCCGCCGGTTTGCCGCCGGGCGTCTTCCACATGCTGCCGGGCGATGCGCAGGCGGGGGAGGCCTTGGTCACGGACCCCGACGTCACCATGGTGTCCTTCACCGGCTCGACGGCGGTGGGCCGCCGGGTGGGCGAACTGGCCGGGCGGCACCTGAAAAAGGTCGCGCTGGAACTGGGCGGGAAGAATGCGCTGATCATCCTGGACGACGCGGACATGGATCTTGCGCTGTGCAGCGGCGCATGGGCTTCCTGGCTGCACCAGGGGCAGATCTGCATGAGCGCCGGCCGCCACTTGGTGCACGAGAGCAGGGCACAGGAATACGCCCGGCGCATGGCGGAAAAAGCCAAGGCTTTGCCGGTGGGCAATCCTCACACCGAGCCCGTGGCCCTGGGGCCCATCATCACGGCGCAGCAGGTTGCCCGGGTCGACCGGATCGTGCGCGAATCCATCGCGCAGGGGGCCAAGCTGCTGGCCGGAGGCGTCCCGAACGGGCTGTTCTATCCCGCGACGGTGCTGGCGGACGTCACTCCGGACATGCCGGTGTTCCGGGAGGAAATCTTCGGTCCGGTCGTGTCCATCACCCGCTTCGCAAGCGACGCGCAAGCCATTGCGCTTGCGAACGACACCGAATACGGTTTGTCCGCGGGCGTGCACACCCGGGACATCGGCCGCGGCATGGCCCTGGGCGAGCAGCTGCTGGTGGGCCTGCTGCACATCAATGACCAGACGGTGAACGACGACGGCACCATGCCCATGGGCGGGCGCGGCGCATCGGGCAATGGATCGCGCCACGGCGGGCCCGCGAACTGGGACGAGTTCACGCAATGGCAGTGGGTGACCGTGCGCAATTCCGCGCCGCCGTATCCCTTTTGAACGGCCGCCCGGCCCGCTACCAGGCCGGGTGGATGCTCAATGCGAACATGGCCGACAGCTGGCACAGCGGCCTGCCGGAACTTTGCCGCAAGGCATTGAAAGCATCCTGCACGGCCTGCAGGTCGCGCTGGCTCGTGGGCTCGCGGGCGACGACGCCCGCAGCCGCCAGGCGCGCCACCACATCGCTGGTGAGCAAGAAGGTGTCCTTGCCCACCAGGCGCAGGAACCCGGCCGCCGAACGCCCGCCGAGGCGGGCGCCGCGTTTGGCGAGCAGGCGCCACAAGCCGATGATGTCGGCGGCCGGCCAATCGGCGATGAACGCGGCGAAACTGCCGCCCCGTTCCTGCCGCACATCCAGGATGAAGCGGGCGTTCCTGGGGATGCTCCGCAATTTGGCGCGGTCGCGGACGATGCGTTGGTTCTGCATGTGGCCTTCGATGTCTGCTTCATCGAGCAAGGCCATGGCCTCCGGCATGAAACCCGAAAACGCCTGCTCGAAGTCAGGCCACTTGGCGTCGACCACGGAATGCTGCACACCGGCCTGGAATACCCGCCGCGTCATCGCAGACAGATACCGGTCGTCGCCTTTGCGCTTCAATTCGTCGGCCGCAAGCGCCTGGGGCAAGAAGGCCTCCATGGCTTCGTCCGAGTCGAAACGCTCGCGTACGGTGTCGTGGAGCCATTGATAGGTCAAGTTCACTCGTTCCTCCCAAATGCGGTGCTCGCTGCGGGGTATTTGCCGGAAGGGCAACGTCTGACGGAATGATGGCACATTCCGTCAGCCTTCATCAGGATAAGCCTGAGACGGCCCCGGTTCGTCGGGCATACGGGCCGAACTTTCGGCGTAAGCCACTTCGATCCGCTTGGCGGCATCGAACAGCGCTTCAAGAAGCTTTTCCTTCGTGCCAGCCTCCTTCAGTGCGGAAGTGAGGAAGATGATGTTGAGCGAAACGATGGCTTCGCCGCTGGTATTGCATATGGGCACGGCGTACGCGCCGAACTTCGGTTCTTCGTCCCACTCGCCAAAATTCGATCCGTACCCCTGGGAACGGGTCTGGTCGATGAGCGCCTTGATGAACCGGGAATCGCGCATCGCGGCATTGCCCGGCACAGGGCGGTTGCCCAGCATATTCAGGATGGTCTGGCGGGCGGCTTCCGAGGTGTAGGCGAGATAGGCGCGCCCCGCCGCAGTAGTCAGCATAGGCATGCGCCGGCCGGGCATCCCCGGGTGGAAGGATAGGCGGCTGTAGGGCCTGGTGGAGGTCCTTACCACCATTTCGTCTCCCTCGGGGGCGACGAGCGAACAGGGCCAGACGATCTTCTGGGACAGCGTCCGCATGTGGGGCCAGGCGACTTCCATGGCCAGCGTGGTATCGCGATAGCCGTAGCTGAGCTGCTGCACACGGAACGTGAGCTTGTAAATATTATTGGCCAGGTCGTGCTCAACATAGCCCGCTTGCTTGAGTGTTTCGAGCAGTCGCTTGACGGTGGTTCGGTGCAGCCCCGTCGACTTGGCCAGTTCGCTGATCGTGCCGCTGGCGTTGGGGTTCCGATTCATCTCGGTAAGCAGGGCCAAACCCTTCACCAAGGATTTATTGAGGCGGTAAGTAGCGGAGGTTTCATCGGACGGAGACATGGCGTATGGCCTTTCGGTACAAGGCAATTGAACCAGGAATAGGCTTGCTCCGCTACTGCCGTGGACGGCGTATGGCCGCGCCGGCTTCAATGCGCGAGGAAGTCCGCCACCAGACGATTGAATGCTTCAGCGTGTTCCCATTGCGCCCAATGGCCGCACTTGTTGAAAATATGCATGCGCGCGTTGGGAAGATTCGCCAAGATGCGCAAGCCGACGTCCAGCGGCACGAATCGATCATTGCGGCCCCACACGATGAGTGTTTCCGCTTGGATTTCATCCAGGCGGTGGACATAGTCCGTGAACTGCTTGGGAAACGCTTCGAGGCTCTTGACGAAGTTCTCCAGGTGGTCGCGGCGAGCCAGGATGTTGTCCAGACGTTGCTGATAGATCTCTTCGTTCAAGCTGCCGGCATCATAAACAAAGACCTCCATCATGCGCTTGAGATTCTCGATGCTCGGATCGCGATACAGTTTTCCGATCAGTTTGATGCCTTCGGCTGGCATGGGGGTGAACAGGCTGGGGCCGCCGGTTCCGCCGCCCATGAGCACGAGTTTGCCGATTCGGTCGGGGTTGTCCAGGGCGAAGGCCGACGCGCTATGCGCGCCCATCGAGTTGCCGATGATATGGACCTTGGAGATGTCGAGCCCATCGAGCAAGCCTTTCAGGCACCTCGCATTCAAGTCCGAGCGTGACCCGGTCGAGACGATGGGATCGCTCTTGCTCCATCCCGGGCAGTCCATGAGGATCACCCTGTAGCCGCTGTCGACCAGCGCATCGATATTGCGATGGAAATTGGCCCAGCCGCTGGCGCCCGGCCCCGAGCCATGCAGCATGGCCACTACCTGCCCGCCCAGGCCGATGTCGTTGTAGTGCAAGGACAGGCTCTTGCCCGCCTCTTGAATGGTAATGAAATTGCTGGTGCTTGCTTCAGTGAATCTTGTCATGTCGAGTTTTTCCACGATTGGGGTTCAAGCGTCCTGGCGCTGCCTGAGCAGATCGAGCGCGACGTCCACGATCATGTCCTCCTGCCCGCCGACCATGCGGCGGCGGCCGAGCTCGACCAGAATGTCCACGGTCGGCAATTGGTACTTTTGTGCCGCCGCTTCGGCATGGCGAAGGAAGGAGCTGTATACGCCCGCGTAGCCCAAGGCAAGGGTTTCCCGGTCGACGCGGACAGGGCGGTCTTGCAGAGGGCGCACGATGTCGTCCGCCGCGTCCATCAATCGATATAGATCGGTGCCATGATGCCAGCCGAGGCGCTCCGCCGCGGCAATGAAGACTTCCAGTGGGGCATTGCCGGCGCCGGCGCCCATGCCGGCCAGCGATGCATCGATCCGTATCGCCCCCGCTTGCACCGCTGCGATCGAATTGGCGACGCCCAGGCTCAAATTATGGTGCGCATGAATACCGATCGCCGTCTCGGGCTGCAGGACGTCGCGAAGCGCCCGTACCCGCGCCGAGACGTCGTCCATGTTCATGGCGCCGCCCGAGTCCACCACATAGCAAACGGTCGCGCCGTAGCTCTCCATGAGTTGCGCTTGCCGAGCCAGGCCTTCGGGGCTGTTCATGTGGCTCATCATCAGGAATCCGACGGCCTCCATGCCGAGTTCCCTCGCATAGGAGATATGCTGCCTGGAGACGTCGGCTTCCGTGCAATGGGTGGCGACACGGACGACGCGCGCTCCGGCGCCATAAGCCGCCTTCAAGTCATGCACGGTGCCGATGCCGGGGATGAGCAAGGTGGCGATCCTGGCATGCCGAACGACGTCGGCGACGGCCTCGATCCACTCCAGATCGGTATGCGCGCCGAACCCATAGTTGAAGCTCGAACCCTGCAGGCCGTCGCCATGGGCCACTTCAATGGAATCGACTTTTGCACCGTCCAGGGCCTCGGCGATCCGGCGCACGTCGGCGACGCTGTATTGATGGCGGATGGCATGGCTGCCATCACGTAAGGTCACGTCTGAAATATACAGTTTGGTGCTCATGGCTGTTCTTCCCGAAATATTCTTGTGAACCGGCCCGACTCAGGCGGTGGCAGCGAAGCCGTCTACGCGCGAAGCCATGCGCTCCGCCGTGCGCAAGGCGGCGCTGGTCATGATGTCCAGGTTTCCCGCATAGGCCGGCAGGTAGTGGGCGGCTCCTTCGACTTCAAGAAAAACCGAGGTTTTCAGCCCTGACAAGCGGCCTACGCCGGGCACGTTGAGGTCCTTGACCCGGTCGAATTGCACCGGCTGCTTCAGGCGATAACCAGGCACGTATTCCTGCACGGCCGCCACCATGTCGCGTATGGACTTGGCGATGGTGTCTTCGTCGGCGACGTCGCTCAGCACATACACCGTGTCGCGCATGATGAGGGGCGGCTCGGCGGGATTCAAAATGATGATGGCTTTTCCTTTCGTTGCGCCGCCTATGCTTTGCAGGGCGGCCGAGGTCGTTTCCGTGAATTCGTCAATGTTGGCGCGCGTACCCGGCCCGGCCGACCTGGATGAGATCGAGGCGACGATTTCACCGTAGTGCACCCGGGCGATACGCGATACGGCGGCAACGATGGGGATGGTCGCCTGACCGCCGCACGTAACCATATTGACATTGGGCGCATCCGGGTGCCGGTCGCCATTGACGACGGGTACGCAGTAAGGCCCGATGGCGGCGGGCGTCAGGTCCACCATGCGAATGTGCGGCTTGGCCTGGCGGAGCAAGGCGTCGTTCTTGACATGCGCGCCCGCACTGGTGGCGTCGAACACGAGGTCTATATCAGCGAACGCAGGCAGCCGCAGCAAGCCCTCCACGGATTCATGGGTCGTCGCCACGCCTAGACGTGCGGCCCTTGCCAGTCCATCGGACCCGGGGTCGATGCCCACCATGGCGCCCATTTCGATGTTTCGCCCATGGCGCAGGATTTTTATCATCAAGTCTGTGCCGATATTGCCGCTGCCGATGATGGCGGCCTTGAGTTTCTTGCTCATATGATCTCTCTGTGTGAAGGAGGCATGCGTGCGCAGCAGCCGGGGCCGCGAGATGCGCGCGATTCAGAACTGCGCGCGTACCGATCCGACGCCCGCGATCGTGGCTTCGAAGAGCTCGCCGGCGGCCACCGGCGCCATGGGGCCCAGCGCGCCGGTCAGCACCAGATCGCCCGCCCGCAGAGGCTGTCCCAGCGAGGCGAGCTTGCGGGCCAGCCATGCGGCGGCGTTGAGCGGATGGCCGAGGCAGGCGGCGCCCGAGCCTTGGGATACCGTCTCACCGTTGCGAGTCATTTGCATGGCGCATGACTTGAGATCCAGTCCATTCAGCTTGGTGGGGACCGCAGCCACGACGACCAGCCCGCTCGAGGCATTGTCGGCCACCGTGTCGATAAAGCGGATGTTCCAGTCGGCAATGCGGCTGCTCACGATTTCGATGGCGGGCAGCACGTAGTCGACGGCATTGATGACGTCGATCAACGTTGCATCAGCAAGACAGAGGTCGCGTCCGAGAACGAGCGCGATCTCGGCTTCAGCCTTGGGCTGTAGAGTGCGAGCCAGCGGAATCGGTTCGTCGTCACCGAAAACCATGTCCGCGAACAGCGTGCCAAAGTCCGGTTGATCCACCCCCAGCTGCTTCTGAACGGCCAATGACGTCAGGCCGATCTTGCGGCCGATGATGCGGCGGCCGTTCGCGACGGCGTGCTGGACGTTGCATAGCTGTACGGCATATGCCGCCGCCGCGTCGGGGATCTCGTTGCGCAAGGGCGGTATCGGCGTTTGGCTGGTCTCGGCCCGGCGCAATGCTTCCGCCCAAATCCGAACTTGTTGTGGGGTTGCAGTGGTCATTTCATTTTCCTGATTCATTGTTGCCGCGCATCAGTGCATGAACAGTACGCCGTAGCCGGCGATCAGTTCCGGAATCGCTTGATAATGGCGAATGCCCGTCGTGGCCGCCTCAGCCGTCGCGGCGCGGGCGATCAGCCACGTTTTGGATTCATGCGCCGATAGGCCTGCGTCATGTTCGATCGAATCTTCGGATAAGGCTTCGAGCGCACCCAGATCGCACTGTTCTATTGCATCCAGCCATTGCCTGTCCCATTCGGGAGCCAAGGGCTTCATTCCGGAATCGCCGGCCGCGAGCGCCATGCCGGCGGCCATGACGCGTCGAGTTTTGGCATCCGCTTCGTCTCGCGTCGGCGTGCGTTTGACGGTTATGCGTTCGCGCACCGCCTCGTCCGGATGTTCCAGAGTCGGAACGGGAGGTTCGTGTGACAGTCCGCCGGAGCCGATCACCAATATGCGTTGCGGCAGCGTATCGAGCCAGCGGCCGATGCTCGCACCCAATTGCCTGCAGCGAGTGAGCCGCGGTATGCCGGGTTTGGCGACGGCATTCATGAACAACGGGATGACCGGAGGCGTATCGATGCCGTCCCACATGAACTGGAGGGCCTGAGCAAACCCATGGTCGACTTGCATGCGGCGCGAAATCGCTACATCGAAGCCACTGTCCATGAGATGCCGGCCCAGGGAAAGCGCCTGCTCTTCGGGCACGTTCAACGGCCCCGAAGGCGTCAGATAGTCGCCTACCGAGCTTGCCCGTGTTCCCAGACAGAATGGAGGCATGAGTTCATTGAAGAAGCCGTTGTAGTGGTCGGGACCGATCAGAATGATCAGCTCGGGGTCAAAGGCTTGAACCAGTTGACGCGTGTCGCGGATGGCGCCGCTGAGCCGCTGTCCGGTCTCGCCGGGTAGCGGGTTCAAGCCAAACAGGGGGGAGTGGGACATGCCCAGGAATGCGCGTCGTGCCATATCGTTCATAGGTCCAGGACAAGCTTTCGGGTCTTGGCGCCCGAGCAGCAGATCATCATGGTGGTGTTCCCCGCCTGTTCTTCGGGCGTGAGCACGGAGTCTCGATGATCGGCTTCGCCACTGATGATGCGCGTCTCGCAACTGCCACAGATGCCTTCGCGGCAAGATGTCTGTACGTTGATGCCGGCACGCGTGACGACGTCGAGGATGGATTGGCCGGGCGCCACTTCGAGCGCCTTCCCGCTGCGCGCGAGCTCCACCACGAAGCCGCCGCCGAGGGCGGCTTCAGTCTTGGCGGAAAAGTATTCGACATGCGACCGTGCTCGCATGTCGGCCGTCGCCGCCTCGAAGGCCTGGAGCATGCCCTTGGGCCCGCAACAATAAAGATGCGTGCCGGGCGGACGCGTCCGTACCAGTTGCGGGATATCCAGCGGTTTTCCACCAGGCAGCTGATCGAAATGGCAGTGCAGGGTGTTGCCGCCGCTATCCGCCATTGCTTGCAGCTCTGGAACGAACGCCGCGTGGTCCGGCGTGCGCGCGCAGTAATGGATTTCCCAGGGCTTGCCCAGGGAGGTGAGGCGGCGGGCCATGGCGATGAACGGCGTGATGCCGATGCCGCCGGCGATGAAGCAGCTGCCGGGCGCTTCCTCATGCAAAGGAAAATGGTTGCGCAGTCCGGTTACCGTTAGCACATCGCCTTCGTTCAGCGCTTCATGCATGTAGCGTGAGCCGCCCATGCCCGTCGGGGAGTGATGCACGGCGATCTGATAGTGCGAGGTCTCGCCAGGCGCATTGAGCAAGGAGTAGCAGCGGGCCATTCCGTTGGGCAGCAGCAGCTCTATGTGGGCGCCGGCATCGAAATCGGGTAGCGGCCGGGCGTCAGGGTCGACAAGGGTGAACAGGCGTATGTCTCGCGCCACGTACTGGGTCGACAGGATGCGTAAGGCGGATGGATGATGGTTCATAGTCAGGCACACATGATCAGCGGCTTGATTGCCTTGCCTGCCGCAATCAGTTCGAACGCCCGCGCCCCTTCGGCAAGAGGGACGCGATGGCTGATGATCGGGCTTAGGTCGATCTTGTTCCCATAGACCAGTGGCGCGGCCGCTTCCCAGGTCGTCCAGAGCCGGCGGCCGTGGATGTTGTGGATCGTGGGCCGGCCTTTGCGCCACATGCCGAAATCAAAGTCCATGGCACCGCTTGGCGTCGCGCACCAGCGCACTTCCCCCAGCGCGCCCGCCATCGAAAAACAGTTGAGAACGCCTTGAGGATTGCCGGTGTATTCGAAAACGACGTCGGCGCCTTCTCCACCGGTCAGTTTGCGCAAGACCTCGTTGGGGGACTGCGTGAGCGGGTCGACGACGACGTCCGCGCCGAGCCTTTCCGCGATAGAGCGGCGCAGCGCGTTCGGATCGACGGCAACGACACGGTGGGCGCCGAAGCATCGTGCAACCGCAATATTCATCAGTCCTATGGGACCGCAGCCGTTGATGACCACAGTCTGAGCTGATACGCCCGAACCTTCCAGCGTCGCATGCACGGCGATGCCCAAGGGTTCCAATAGGGCGGCCATTTCGGGATCCGCTCCCGCCGGGTTGACCCACGCGATGGAAGCGGGCACGGTCACATACTCCGCGAAAGTCCCGTCGATATCGATGCCGGGATACCGCGTATCGGGGCAGACATGCGCTCGTCCGGTGCGGCAGGCTTTGCAATGCCAACATGGAATGTGGCTCTCGAGGCTGACCAAGTCTCGTTCACGAATGTGGCGGACCCCGGCTCCCAGCTGAACCACGGTGCCGCACATTTCATGGCCGAGCGTGGTGGGCAGCTTTAGCCGTTGCGCGTAGGCGCCATGGCCGTGGTAGATCTGCATGTCTGTTCCGCATACTCCCGCGCTGTGCACCTTCAGCAGGATT
>JACDJC010002108.1_pt1 | contig 16196 bp, 19 predicted proteins | sample 7454191 | NCBI WGS metagenome assembly JACDJC01 (sample SAMN14253291, study PRJNA609438) | sludge metagenome | isolation source: sludge after 25d culture with pyrite and EDTA | collected 2018-12-20 | reverse complement strand
GTCGAAACATTTTTACGCGACCGAGGTGAGCTGCTTACGGCGTCGAGGGAGGCCGGAAACATGGCTGATCCTCGCGGATGCGACTGCTGCGGCAAGGAGTTCACCCCGAAACCGCGGTCGCGCGCCCGGTTCTGCTCGACGAAGTGCCGGGTCGCGGCGGCGAAGGCACGGAGCCAGGGCGTTCCGGAGTCGCGGCCTGAGCTGCGGGCGATCCGCGGCGAGCTCGACGACGACGTGCCGGAGTCGGCCGCTGCTGCTGATGGCGACGGCGAGCTGATGACGCTCGAGGAGCTGGCGCGGCTGCTGGCGCACAAGCTGGCGTCGCCGCGCACACCGCCTACGGCGGTCGCGGGCCTCGCGCGCGAGTTCCGCACGACCCTCGTCGAGGTTGAGGCGCGGCGGCCGGTCGCGAAGGACCCGCTCGAGCAGCTGCGCCTGGTGGTGGCGGAGAAGACGGCCGGCGCGTGAGCGTCGCGACGGACTTCCTGCGGCCGACGTGGTCGACGGTCCCGGAGTGGGACTACACGCTCGGTCCGGAGGTCGGCGCGCTGTGCTCGGCGGCGGGGTTCGCCCCGGATGCCCCGCAGCAGCTGATCCTGGATGCGACGTTCGCGTTCAAGGACGGCAAGCCGGCGGCGTTCGAGGTCTGCGTGGTCGGCCCTCGACAGCAGATCAAGACGGGCGTCCTGAAGCAGATCGACCTGGGGTTCACGTTTCTGCTGCAGATGCCGCTGGTGGTGTGGTCGGCGCACGAGGTGTCGACGTCGACGCAGTCGTTCCGCGACCTCGCGGGCCTGGTCGAGACGAACGACTTCCTCGAGCGCAAGGTGAAGCGCCTGTACCGGCCCGAGGGTCGTGAGCGCATCGAGCTCGTGCATACCCCGGACCGGGCGGATGGTGCCGAGGTCCGGTTCAAGGCCCGCACCCGCTCGGGCGGCCGTGGTCTGACCGGTGACAAGACGATCCTTGATGAGGCGTTCGCGCTGCGGGCGTCGCACCTGGGTGCGCTGCTGCCGATCATGCTGACGAAGCCGCACGGCCAGGTCATCTACGCGTCGAGCGCCGGTCTTCCCGAGTCCGCGGTGCTGCGCGGTCTGCGTGATCGTGGCCGGCGCGGGGACGCGCGGCTGGCGTACTTCGAGTGGGGCGACACCCGCCCGAACGAGGGCTGCGCCCTGGTCGACTGCGACCACGCGGTGACCCGCGACGGATGCGCGCTCGACGACCGTGAGCGCTGGTGGCAGATCCTGCCGGCGCTCGGAACCCGGGTGACGGAGGAGTCGGTCGCGGACCTGCGTCGGTCGATGCCGCCGGAGGAGTTCGCCCGCGAGGTCATGGGCTGGTGGGACGACCCCGGTACGGCTGATGCCCTGTTCAACCTGTCGACGTGGGCGGCCCGGCAGGACCCGACGACGACGCCGAGCAAGCGGATGTCGCTCGCGGTGCACGTCACCCCGGACCGCGCGTGGGCGTCGGTCGGGGTCGCGTCGCAGCGCGCGGATGGGCGCGTGCACGTCGAGCTGCTCGCGCACGAGCGCGGCACCTCGTGGCTGCTGCCGTTCGTGAGGGAGCGGCTCGCGAAGCGGCGGTTCAGCGCCGTCGCCATCGCGAGCGGGATGGCCGCGGGAACGCTCACGTCCGAGCTCGAGGCGCTGCCCGGGTTCATGCCGTTGAACGGGACCGAGGTGCGGCGCGCCTGCGCCGGCCTCTTCGACCTGGTCGAGGCGGACGGGAAGCTCGCGGTCCGCCCGCACCCGGACCTGGACTCCTCGATCGAGCAGACCCGGAAGTCCTCGCCTACCAAGGAGTGGGTGTTCGCCGCGAAGCCGGGCGTCGACCTGTCCCCGTCCTACGCCATCGCGCTCGCGGCGCACGCCGCACGCACCGCGCCCAGCTACGACGTCCTCGACAGCATCGTCTGAAGGAGCCACCGTGCAGAAGCTCACGACCATCCTCGACGTGGCGGGGACTCTCGTCCTCGTCGCCGGGGTGGGCGTGCTCGCCGGCATCGGGTGGGCCATCGTCGCCACCGGCGTCGCGATCCTCGCGACGTCGTGGGCGCTGTCGGGTCGACCGATCCCGAGGCGGTCGCCGTGAGCCTGTTCTTCGAGCGTCGCAACCTCGACTTCCAGGCCGCGTTCGCGCGCGGCGACGACACGTCGTCCCTGTTCGGCGGCAGCGTCGAGGCGGGGCTGCGGCTCATCCCGGTGTTCGCGGCGACGTCGCTGATCGCCGACACGATCGCGACACTGCCGCTGCGCGTGTACCGCGACCTCGGCGACGGCGTCCGGGACCGGGTGAAGGTGCAGCCGAAGCTCGTGACGAGCCCGGCGCCGTACACGGGCCGGATCGCGTGGGTGCATCAGGCGATGACGTCGCTGCTGCTGCGCGGCAACTCGACCGGTGTCGTCCTCAACCGTGACGCCTCCGGCACTCCGAGCACGATCGCTTGGCAGCACCCGGACATCGTGCGTGTCGACGAGTCGCAGTTCCTGCCGAGGTTCTTCGTCCGCGAGGTCGAGGTGCCGCTGTCGGAGGTCGTGCACGTGCCCGCCTACGTGCTCCCCGGATCGATCGTCGGCCTGTCCCCGCTGCGCCTGTTCAAGATGCAGTTCGAGGCCGGGATGCGCGCCCAGAAGTTCGGCCTCGACTGGTACCGCAACGGGACCGCGCCGACGGGGAAGCTGCGCAACACCCAGCAGGTCGTGAGCTCGCGCGAGGCCCGCAAGATCAAGGCCCGGTTCAAGGAGGCCGTCGCCGACGGCGACCTGTTCGTCACCGGGTCGGACTGGGACTACGAGGCGCTCACGGTCACCCCGGCGGACGCGCAGTTCCTGGCCCAGATCAAGGCGACCGCGACGCAGGTCGCCGTCGTCTACCGGGTCGCGCCGGAGGACATCGGCGGGGAGACGGGGACGTCGCTGACGTACTCGACGCTCGAGCAGAACGACCTGAAGTTCGCGAAGCGGGCGCTCCTGCCGTGGACGGCGCGCTTCGAGGAGGCGCTGTCCAACCTGCTGCCGCGGCCGCAGTACGCACGGTTCAACCTCGACGCGGTGTCCCGCGCCGACCTGATGACCCGCATGCAGGCCCACGACATCGCCCTGAAGAACGGGCTCGAGACCAACGACGAGGGCCGGGCGCTCGAGGAGCGGCCGCCGCTCACCCCCGACCAGATCAACCAGTGGCAGAACCTGTACGGCCCCCGCGCCGGCCAGGTCCCGACGACCGCAACGACAGGCTGAGGAGAGGCTCATGAGCCGCGACAGCATCGAGATCCGCGTCCGCGCGGACCGCGTCGAGTTCCGTGACGCCGCCACCGACGCCAAGTCGGCAGGCGTGCTCGCCGGGTACGCAGCCGTGTACGAGCGGCTGAGCCAGAACCTCGGCGGGTTCGTGGAGAAGGTTGCGCACGGGGCGTTCGCGCAGTCCCTCGCCGACAACAACCCGGTCCTCGCCCGCTACAACCACGACGACAACCAGCTCCTGGGCACCACCGAGGCGGAGACGCTGCGGGTCTCGTCGAACGAGACCGGGCTGCCCTACGAGGTCGACCTCCCCGACACCTCCGTCGGCCGCGACGTCGCGGTGCTCGCGAAGCGCGGCGACGTGCGCTACTCGTCGTTCGCGTTCCGCACCCTCGAGGACGCCTGGTCGGTGACCGACCAGGGCTTCCCGCTGCGCACCCTGGTGAAGGTGCAGCTGGTCGACGTGGCCCCCGTGAACAACCCGGCCTACCGGGACACCAGCGTCGGGATGCGCTCGCTGGCGGAGCGCACCGGCATCGACCCCGCCGACCTGACCACGGTCGGCGTGGAGGAGATCCGGGCCCGGCTGCTCAAGGACGCCGCCGAGAGGGCGGAGCAGGACGCGGAGGACCTGGGCGACACCCGGTCCCTGCTGGGCCTGCGCAAGCGCGCGCTCGAGCTCGAGCACCTGCGCTGAACACCCGCGCACCTGGGCGACACCCGGTGCGCACATCCCCCGCCCTCCGGGCACCACGACCACAGAAGGGAGTCGTGCGATGTCGCACGCACTCATCAAGACCCTGGCCGAGAAGCGCCAGAACATCTGGAACGAGAGCCGCGCCCTCCTCGACGCCGCCGAGGCCGAGAAGCGCGACCTCACCGCCGAGGAGAACGAGGTCTTCGAGCGGCAGTCCGCCGACATGACCGCGCTGCGCGCGCGCATCGACTCGATCGAGACCACGATGCGCGACAACAGCGAGGCCGAGGCCGCCGAGAAGCGCCTCCTCGGGGACCGCCCCGAGCAGCGCGGCGGCGAGGACGTCAACGACGACCTCCGCTCCTTCCTCAAGGGCGAGACCCGCTCGATGGCGTTCGGCGCCGACGGCAAGGTCTGGACCCGTGCTCTGTCCAAGGGCACCGCGACGGCCGGTGGCAACACCGTCCCGACCACGTTCTACGACCAGCTCGTCGAGCACCTCGTCGACACCACCAGCGTGCTCCAGGCCGGCGCGACCGTCCTGAACACGTCCAGCGGTGAGGTCATCGAGGTCCCGGTCACGACCAGCCACGGCGCGGCCGCGGCCGTCGCGGAGGCCGGCTCCCTCGCGGGCACCGACCCGGCGTTCACCAAGCGCACCCTCGGTGCGTTCAAGTTCGGCCAGCTCATCACGGTCAGCCGCGAGCTCGTCGACGACACCGCCGTCGACCTGGTCGGCTACATCGCCCGCGCGGCCGGCCGCAACATCGGCCTCACCCTCGGTGCGAAGCTCGCCACCGGCGCCGGCACGACCGAGCCGTGGGGCGTCATCACGCGCGCCACGACCGGCGTCACCGGCGGCGCGGGCGTCACCGGCGCGTTCACGGCGGACAACCTGATCGACCTGATGTTCTCGGTCGTCAGTCCGTACCGCGTGAACGGGTCCTGGATGGCCAAGGACGCCACTCTCGGCGGCATCCGCAAGCTCAAGGACGGCGCGGGCCGCTACCTGTACGACCCGGCCGCCACGATGGGCCAGCCCGACACGCTGCTCGGCCGCCCGATCTACACCGACGCGAACATGGCCTCCGTGGCCCTGTCCGCGAAGTCGGTCGCGTTCGGCGACCTCTCGACGTACTTCGTCCGCATCGCGGGCGGCGTGCGCTTCGAGCGTTCGGACGACTATGCCTTTGGCAACGACCAGATCGCGTTCCGCGCGATCGTCCGCGCCGACGGCGAGCTCGCGGACCAGACCGGCAGCGTCAAGCTGTTCGTTGGGAACGCGGCGTAGCCCGTTCCCGGTTTCGCACCTCCGGCTCGCTACCGGAGGAGGGAGGCCCGGCGGCCCTGAGACGTCGGGCCTCCCGCATACCTCAGGAAGGCATGCCATGCACTACTTCGATCGTGGGCGAACGCTCTGCAAGGTGGACGGCTGCGTCAAGCACGTCGATTCCCTCGAGCGGGGCTTCTGCCACCAACACGACTACAAGTTCAAGCGATACGGCGACCCTCTCGCCGGGAGAACCTTCCGTCCTCGCGGAACGGGCACGCGCTACACAGACACCAACGGGTACGTCGTTCTCCGCGATGCGGCCGGAATCAAGCAGCTCGAGCACCGCATGGTCATGGAGCAGATGCTAGGGCGCCCATTGCGGTCCTCCGAGAACGTCCACCACATCAACGGGATCCGGGACGACAACAGCCCCGAGAACCTGGAGCTCTGGGTCAAGCCGCAGCCGAACGGTCAGCGCGCAGTGGACCTCGCGCTCTGGGTGGTCGAGAACTACCCGGAGCTCATCCACGACGTCCAGGCAACGACCAACAGGAGATCAGCATGAAGGTCAAGATGATCGCCCAGATCACCGGCACCCGCGACGGCGAGGACTGGCCCCGACGTGGCGCGGTCGTCGACCTCCCGGACGTCGAGGCCGCGGACCTGATCACGAACGGGTACGCGATCGACCCCGCCTCCGTCGAGGACGAGGAGACCGCGGACGCACCCGCCGGCGACGTCGAGACCGCGACCCCTCGCCGCAGCCGCAAGGCCTGACGGCCACCAGCTCGAGACCCGCCTGACACGGAGGCTGACCCATGCCCGCGATGACTGCACGTCCCTACGCCGCGGGCATCCGCGCCGCCCTCGGTGGCGGCGTCACCGGCGGCCGCGACTTCGACAGCGACGCCCTCAAGATCACCCTGCACGGCACCGGCTACACCCCGAACTACGACACCGACGCGTTCCAGTCGATCCTCACCTCCGAGCTGTCGACCGCGGGCGGCTACACCGCCGGCGGCCTGACGCTGTCGGGCGTGACGTTCTCCGCGGTCACCGCGAACTCGTGGGGCGTGGTCGCGGCGACGTCGACCGCCTACGTCGCGGGCCAGATCGTGCGCCCGTCGGCGGGCAACGGCTTCATCTACGTCGCCGCCGTCGGGGGCACGTCAGGCGGTTCCGCACCGACGTGGCCGACGACGCTCTACACGACCGTGGCCGACGGCGGTGTGACCTGGTGCTGCATCGGCCGTGGCGCGGTCGCGCTGGACTTCGCCGACCCGTCGTGGGCGACGTTCACGGCCGGCCCGTTCCGGTACGCCGTCGTCGCCGACACGACGCCCGGCTCGGCGGCGACGAACCCGCTGCTGTGCGCGTTCGACTTCGGCTCCGGGCAGACGGGTGGCGGCGGCACGTTCAACATCGCCGTCGACCCCGCCGGCGCCCTCGTCCTGCCCTACTGACGGAGGCCTCATGACGTACACGTGGCCCACGCCGGGCGGCTCGTCGGGCACCTGGGGCACGACCCTGAACGCCAACGGCACCGACATGGACTCCCGCATCACCGCGCTCGAGGGCGCCGGCGGCGGCTCCGGCGTCATCACGCGCCCGGCCACGGCGATCGTCTACGGGTCGACCGTCCCTTCGGCGATCAGGCCCGCAGCGACGAGCAGCACGAACTACGTGTGGGTGTGCGACGGGACCGCAGACGAGTCGGAGATCAACGCCGCCATCACCGCCGTCAACGCGCTGGGCGCAGGCATGGTCCTCCTGGTCGGGGAGTTCTTCTCGATCTCCTCGCCGATCCTGATGAAGACCGGCGTCTACCTGCGCGGCGAGTCGATCGGCTGCGAGGTCAAGGCCGCCACGACGATGACCGCGATGGTCATGCTGAACGACAACCTGGTCCACGCGACCGAGATCTCGCACATGTTCCTCAACGGGAACTCGCTCGGCGGTGTCGACGGGATCTTCTACAACAACTACGGCGCGGCGCAGGCGTTCAACGCGCAGCCGAACACGAACCCGGACTCGGTGCACCGCATCCACGACCTGTTCATCCGCTACATGGGCAGCGCCGCGAGCGCCGGCCACGGGATCATCCTGTGGGACTGGTCGATCCGCGCGTCGATCCTGCGCGACATCCGGATCCAGACGTGCACCGGGTGTGGCGTCATCGATGGAGCAGCTGACTCGCACTTCGAGAACGTCGAGGTCGGGTCGAGCGGATCGGGTGGCCCGGGCTGGTCGGAGGGCACGACGCCGTCGGGTGCGAACCCGACGTTCGACGCGGTCGGGATGGGCTTCGCGATCTACTCGGGCAACTCGATGTTCGCGAACTGCAAGGCCTGGTACTCGCGCGGGCACGGCTTCTACTGCAAGACGCAGTCGATCCAGTTCACGAACTGCCAGGCGCAGGACTGCTACCGCGACGGCTTCAAGGACACCGGCGGCCGCAACACGTACAGCAACTGCGAGGCCGACTCGAACAACCAGGCGGGCACCGGCTCCGGGTATGCCGGGTTCCGGTTCTCCGGCTCGAGCGTGCAGGCGATCGGCTGCCTGTCGTTCGACCGGGGCGGTCAGGCGTGGGTGCAGGACTACGGCATCGTCGTCAGCTCGGGCGCGACGTACTCGCTCATCACGGGCGTGACCAAGGGCAACAACACGGCGGGCCTGTCGAGCAGTTCGCCGACCGGCTCAACGATCACCGTCGTCTCTGATTCCGGTGGGAAGTAGGCAACCCGAATGCTGATCCTGTCGAGCACGTCGGACCTGCTGCGTGTAACGACGTCCGCTGCGGGCGACGTCGACGTCCACGCGTCGTGGGTGGACAACGCCTCGGGCACGATCACGCCGGGGCGCACTAACACGGCTGCGATCACGACGGCCACGACGACGACGATCGTCGCGTCGCCTGCCGCGTCGACGCAGCGCACGGTGCAGACGGTCCTCATCCGCAACGTCCACGCCTCCACGGCGAACGACATCACGGTCGTCCACACGGACGGCACGAACGCGCAGGACGTCTACAAGATCACGCTGGCTGCTGGCGAGTCGGTCCACTACCACGAGGCGACGGGCTTCGTGAAGTACGTCTCCTCCGGCGCCTACGCCGAGGGTTCGGCGTCGGGCGCTGGCAACGTGCAGGTCTTCTCCGGCACGTCGGGCACCTGGACGAAGCCCGCGGGCTGCCAGTTCGTCATCGTCGAGGCTATCGGCGCAGGCGGTGGCGGTGGTGCTGGTGCGTCTCTCGCTACGGCTGTGGTCGCCAAGGGTGGCGCGGGCGGCGGCGGCGGCGCGTGGAAGCGCGGCGTGTTCTCGGCGTCTGACCTGGGTTCGACTGTCACGGTGACGCTCGGCACGGGTGGCACGGCTGGCGCCAGGGGCGCGGCTGGTGCTGCTGGTGGCGATGGCGGTGCTGGCGGCAACACGACGTTCGGTTCGTTCCTGACCGCTTACGGTGGCGGTGGCGGTCGCGGCGGCGCGATTTCCGCGGTCGTCTCTGGCGGCGGCGGCGGCGGCGGTACTCACGCCGCCGGGTCCGTCGGTACGACCTCCGGCGGCGCGGGCGGGCTTCCCACCTCGGCTGGCCCCGGCGTCTCCGGCCAGGGCGTCACCGGCTCTGTCGCAGTCTCTACGACGCTCAACGCCGACGAGGGCGGCGGCGGCGGTGCTGGCATCGCCAACCCGCCCGTTGCCAACTCGCTCGGCGGCTCGTCTATGCGTGGCGGTGGCGGCGGAGGCGCTGGCGGTTCCCACTCGTCGACCCCGGCGAACATCGCTGGCGGTGCCGGTGGGCGGGCTGGTTCCTACGGCGCAGGCGGCGGCGGTGCTGTCGGCACCGACGGCGCGGCCCCCACGGCTGGCGCCGCTGGCGCGGCTGGCACGTCCGCACAGGGCGGCGCAGGCGGCGGCGGCGGCGGTACGTCCGTCACGGCCTCGACCGGTGGCGGTGACGGTGGTGCCGGCGGCCAGGGCGGCGGCGGCGGTGGTGGCGGCGGCGTCGGCATGAACCCCGGCCTCGGCGGCAACGGCGGCGCGGGCGGCAGTGGCCTCGTCTACGTCTACTCGTTCTGACCTAGGAGCGCGCGGTGTCGCAGAAGCTCCTCGGCTCCCGGCTGCTCGCGAACAGCGGATGGTTCGGGACCACTGCGACCGCCTCGGGCTGGTTCTTCTCCGAGCTTGTCGCCGACGTCACGTCGGGCGGCTCGCCCGTCGACCCGGTCCTCGTCACGTCGGTCACGTCGTCCGCGACCGGCAACACGACGACGACCTACTCGCAGTCGCTCGCCTCGACGACGACCGGCGACATCAACATCATCGCCATCAACGTCTCCCCGCAGGCGAACACCACCGACCCCGGCGTCCCCACCATCGACGGCACCGCCATCGACACGACCCCCGGGAACACCGCCGGTGGATGGACGACGATCGGCACATCCTGGGACACCGGCTCCCCCGGGCCGCGCCTCAGCGTCGTCTACCGCGTCCGGCAGTCCGGTGACCCGTCGTCGGTGACGATCGCCTGGACCCAGGTCGGCAACTACGCGACCGTGGTCGAGGCGTTCCAGGCTGGGACGTTCGACCCGTCCACGCCCGTCGAGCAGGGCGCAGCCCAGACGCAGGCCGCGTCGTCGACGACGTTCCCATTCCCGTCGATGACGACGACGGTCCGAGGGTCCGCGCTCTACTTCGTGGGAAGCCGCACCACCGGCACCTGGACGATGCCGGGCACGCTCATCAACCACGCCGAGAACTCGTCGACGGCGAACATCGCCACCGCCTACGACACGGCAGCGAACGCGCACACCGAATCCCCGTCCGCGACGACCAGCGGTTCGGCCACCTCGGTCGGCAACACGGTCATCGGGTCGATCAAGTCCGCCACCGCCGCATCGTCCCTGACCGGCACCCCGGTCCCCGCCCTCGTCCCGCTCGCGGCCATCACCAGCACGGGGCTCCTGGGGCTCGCCGCGACGACGCCCCCCGCGCTCACGGTCGCCGCTGCCGTCCCCGCGATCGGTCGCCTCGGCCTCACGGGCACGACGCCGGCGGCGGTGCTCCCCGCCGCAGCCGCACCCGCGACGGGGCGCCTCGGGCTCACTGGAACCACACCCCCCGCCGCCGTGGTGGCCGGGGCGCTGCCGGCCACCGGACTGCTGGGCCTCACCGGCTCCCCGGTGCCCGCGAAGCTCCCCGCCATCGCCGCTCCGGCGACCGGTGCCATCGCCCTCGTGGGGGCCGCGGCGCCCGCTGTGAGCCCGCTCGTGGCCACCCCGGCCGTCGGCACCCTGGCGGCCTCCGGCAGTCTCACGGGCGCTCCTGTGCCCGCGCTGCTCCCCCTCGCGGCCATCGCCGCGGTCGGATCGCTCGGCCTGGTCGCCACCCCGGCCCCGGCGCTCATGCTCGTCGAGTCCATCCCCGCGACCGGGGCGCTCGGGCTCGTCGGCTCGACCCCGCCCGCGATGGCGCAGCTGCGGGCGCTGCCCGCGCTCGGCGCGTTCAACCTGCTCGGCACCACGCCCCCCGCGGTCATCGGACTGCGCGCGCCACCTGCGACCGGGCGCCTCGGGCTCACCGCCACCCCGGCCCCCGCCGTCGCCGGGCTCCGAGCGACACCCGCGACGGGGGTCCTCGCCAGCCCACCGACCGGCGGGGCGCTCGGCGGCACCGGGAACCCGCGAGCACGAGCCGGCACCGGCCCCGCACGCGCGACTAGCCACGACGCCGCGGCCCGACCCCGTGGCGGCACCGGCCCCGCACGCGCCCAGTCCTCGACCCCACCGCCCCGAGCCGAAGGAGGCTGAGCGTGTCCACCTACGAGCTCGGGCAGACCCTCGTCTTCACCGTCCAGGTCGTCGACGACAACGGCGCCGCGGCCGACCTCGGCGGCGGGAACCCGACCTGCACCGTCACCAGGCCCGACGGCACGACGACGACTGCCACGGTCACGAAGCCGTCCACCGGCCTCTACTGGGGGTCCCTCGCCTCGTCGAACCAGGCTGGGCGGTGGCGCGGCGTCTTCACCGGCAGCGGCACCAACTCCGGGAAGCTGCCGTTCACCGACGTCATCGACGTGTGGCCCGCCGACCCGCGGCTGATCATCAGCCTCGCCGACGCGAAGGCCGAGCTCAATCACACCACCGACGTCAACGACGACGAGCTCCGGCTCTACATCGCCGCTACGACGGAGATCGTCGAGCACATCGTCGGCGCCGTCCTGGTGTTCACCGAGGTCGAGACGTTCAACGGCGGCAAGACCGCGGTCCTGCTGTCCGAGCGGGCCACCGCCATCACGTCCGTCACCGTGAACGGGGTCGCGTCGACGGACTACGTCGCCGACCTCGACTCGGGGATCGTCTACTCCGGTTCGACGACCGCGCCGTCGTACTTCTCCTCCGGCCGGCAGAACGTCGTCGTCACCTACACGACCGGCTCGTCGAGCATCCCGCCCTCGACGATCGCCGGCGCCCGGTCGATCGCCGCGCACCTGTACGCCTCCTCGCAGCAGTCCCGCCGCGGCCGGGGACGCTCCGGCGACGGCGACGGCACGCAGCTGGTCCTCGGCTACGCCATCCCCAACGCGGCTGTCGAGAAGCTGAGCAACCAGCGCGTCAACCGGATGCCGGGCTTCGCATGAGCGCCGCATCGGCCCTCAGCCTCGCGAAGAGGAACCTGGTCTCGGCGCTCACGGCCCGTTGGACCGCGGAGGACGTGCTCGTCACCTACGGCTCCCCCGTCGACGAGCCCGACGAGCTCGTGCAGATCGGCGACGTCGCGTTCACCGCGACGGAGAAGGCCCCGATGTCGCCGCTGAGGCGCCGCGACTACATGTTCACCATCAGCGGGATCGTGACCGTGTCCTACGGCGGCGGGCTCGAGGTGCAGCAGGCTGTCACCGAGCGGGCTCTGTGGTTCATCGGCGACATCTCGGACTACCTGCAGGACTCGGGGACGACGTCCTCGACGCAGATCTCGCTCGGTGGCGCCGTTCAGTGGGCGCGCGTGACCGACGCGGTCGTGCACGAGGCCGACGGTCTCACCGACGACGACGACATCACCGACGGGCGGACCACGGCCGTCGGCTTCACCATCACCGGCCTCATCCGCGCCTGACACGAGGAGCACTCGCATGGGCACCGTCCTTCTCCGCAACACCAACCCGCTCGGCCAGGTGGACCTGCCGCTCGTCGGCCGCCAGGAGGACGAGTCCGGCTCGACCCTCGGCGTCGAGGGTGTCGGCTGCCTCGAGCCGGGCGAGGTGTTCGAGATCGACTCCGACCTCGCCGGCCGCGCCCCGTCGACCCGCACCGTCGAGGTCGAGCAGGAGGACGGCGAGGTCGTCTCCGTCGAGATCCACGACCCGGGTGAGGGACTGCTCGCCCAGGTCGGCAACTACGAGCTCGTGGAGGGCTGACCCATGAGCGCACTCATGGATATCTCGCTGGGCATCGCCAACGAGGCCGCGTTCAAGACCTACGCCACCCCCACCCGCTGGTGGGAGGTGTACGAGCCCGACTTCGACGTCAACAAGCACGTCAAGCAGGGCAAGGGCATGCGGGTCGGTTCGCGCACCCCGCGCTCCGCGCGCCGGATCATGACGGCGCTCGAGGCGGCTGGGTCCCACGGGATCGAGCTGACCAGCAAGGGCATGGGCCTGCTGTGGGAGTCGATCCTCGGCACCGGCACGTCGACGCCGGTGTCCGGCTCCACCTACCAGCAGCTGTTCACCCCCGCGACCGGCGTCACCGCGCCGTCGCGCACGGTGCAGACCGGTGTCGTCGACGCGGCCGGCGCGGTGAACGCCGTGTCCTACCTCGGCTGCATGGTCGACTCGTGGGAGCTCGAGATCGCGAACGACGACTTCGCGACCCTCAAGGTCACGTGGGACTGCGCGGACTACACCACCGCCCAGACCTACGCCGCCCCGTCCTACGCGGCAGCGCCGACCCTGTTCCACTTCGCGCTGGTCTCCGCGACCCTCGGTGGCGCTGTCACCGTCCCGACGACCACGGCCCTCGCCACCGGCGGCACCGCCGTAACGAACATCCGGTCGCTGAAGCTCTCCGGCGGGAACAACCCGGTGAAGAACCGGTTCAACTTCGGCGGTGCCGGCCGCAAGTCCCGCCAGCTGATCACCGGGTTCACGCCCACCGGGGAGATCGAGGTCGAGTACACCGACAACACGGTGCGCGACGCCTACCTCAACGAGACCGAGCTGCCCCTCACCGTGACGCTCACGTCGGCGGAGGCGCTCTCGACCGGGTTCGCGACGTTCCAGCTGGTGCTCCCCGCGATCAAGCTGAACGGCGAGATGCCCAAGGGGGTCGGCGACGACGTCCCGGTGCTGAAGTCCGGGTTCGACGTGCTCGACAACCTCACCGCGGCGTTCTCGATGTACGTCGTGCACCGCACCGCCGACACGGCGCTCTGATATGGCCCGCCGCCCGCTCTCGGCGGAGGCGCAGCAGTTCAACGCCCTGTTCGGGAAGACCAGCCAGGTCGACGTGAAGCTGAAGGCGGCGCTGCGCAAGCGGATGAAGACCGCCGCCGACCAGGCCGCCGCGGACGTGCGTGCCGAGGTCCTGAAGACGCCGCGCTCGAAGGGGCGCGGCCGGTCCCGGGGGCTGCGGCGGGGCATCGCGGCGGGTGTGAAGGTGACGCTGTCGACGTCGTCGACGAAGGCCGGCGTCGTCATCCAGGCCACCGGTTCGAAGCTGCCGCCCGACATGCGGCGCCTGGTCCGCGCCTACAACAAGCCGAAGTTCCGGCATCCCGTGTTCGGCACGGGCGAGTGGGTCGAGCAGGCCGGCCGCCCGTACTTCGCCACACCGATCGAGGCTCGCCACGGAGACGTGCAGGCCGCGGTCCTCGCCGCGATGCAGGACGCCGTCGACTCGATCACCGACTGAGGGGAACCGAGTGAAGGTCATCATCGAGGGCCGCGAGTACGCCGGAGTGGCCGGCGAGGACATCACCCTCGCCGACCTGATGGCGATCAAGTCGGCGACGGGCATGACCCGCGCGGACCTGTTCGACCTGATCGAGCGCGTGTCGAAGCTGTCGGAGAAGGAGCAGCAGCGCTCCGACGAAGCCCTCATCGCGGCAGGGATCAGCGTGTGGCTGGCGCGCCGGCACGCGGGCGAGCTGCTCACGCTGGAGGAGGCCTGCGCCGTTCCGATGACGCGGGTTGAGTTCGTCCGCGAGGCGGGCGACCCGGAGCCGGTCACGCCTGGTGGGCGCCCGGACCCTACGCGGCGGGCGGGTTCCGCCCCTCGAAGCACACGGTCACCGCAGGACCGCAAGCCCAAGAAGGCCGCCGGGTCGAAGACGTCGAAGAAGCAGTCGCCCGACGCATCCTGACCGTCTCCCACCTGTGGCCGGGGATCACCCCGCACCCGTCGGGTCGGGCCGGGTCCGTGTGGGACCTCACGGTCGGCATGTGGGACCTGCTCGCGATGGCCGCCGACGACCACAACAAGCGCGCGAAGGAGGCCCAGGATGCCCGGCGATAGCGTGGCGATGTCCTACCGCCTCTTCGGTGAAGACGTGTCCGCGTCGAGCGCGCTCAAGGGCGTCGCCGCCGAGGCCGGGAAGACCGGGAAGAAGATCGGCGAAGGCCTCGACGAGGGCGGCTCCCACCTCGAGCGCCTCGGTGAGCGGGCCGACGGCTCCGAGCAGCGCATCATGGGTCTCAAGGACTCAGTCGACGGTCTGTCGACGATCATGCAGGGCCCCGGCGAGCAGGGCATCGCGTCCTACCTGCAGGGCTGGGCGGACCTGTCGTCCGGCATCGCGAACTTCGTCGTACCTGCGCTGATGAAGGTGATCCCGGCGACGGTGAAGAACGCCGTCGCGACGGCCTGGTCGACGACGACGCAGATGGCCGCGTCGGCAGCGTCGAAGGCGTGGGCCGCGGCGCAGTGGCTGCTGAACGCCGCCCTGACCGCGAACCCGATCGGGCTGATCATCCTGGCGATCGTCGCGTTCGTCGGGATCATCGTGCTGGCCTACAACAAGGTCGGCTGGTTCCGCGACCTCGTGAACGCAGCCTGGTCGGGCATCAAGACCGCGATCAGCGCCGTCGTGTCCTGGTTCCAGAACACGGCGTGGCCGGTCCTGCAGACCGTCATCGGCTACATCGTCGGCTACTACAAGCTCCTCTGGACCGTGTTCTCCACGGTGGCCGGGTGGATCATCGACAAGGCCGGATCCCTCGTCTCGTTCTTCACGAAGATGCCCGGCCGGATCGCGGCCGCCGTGTCCGGCCTGTGGGACGGCCTGAAGAACGCGTTCCGGTCGGCGATCAACTGGATCATCGACAAGTGGAACTCCCTGAGCTTCACGATCGGCGGGATGTCGGTCAACATCCTCGGGAAGGACATCTCCGTCCCGTCGCTGACCCTGTCGACGCCGGACATCCCGCGCCTCGCCGCCGGCGGTGTCGTGCGCCGCACCCCGGGCGGCGTCCTCGCCGTCCTCGGTGAGGGCCGCTACGACGAGCAGGTCACCCCGCTCGACGGCCGCAGCGCCGGCGGCGTCGTGATGAACTTCCACATCCAGGGCGACACCGACCCCGCAGGCGCCGCGCGGCGCATCATCCAGATCATCAACGAGGCCCGCGACAACGGCACCCTGCGGTGGGCGTGACGTGGCTGCCGGACTGCCTTCGGGGATCGCGCTGGAGATCGAGTTCACGCCCGGCGTGTGGACCGACGTGTCGACGTCGGCCGGCGTCCTGTCGATCCGTCGCGGGCGGGACTCGCAGTTCACCGACATCCAGCCGGGCACGCTGACGTTCACCCTCGACAACCCCGACGGCGTGTTCACGCCCGACAACGCCACCTCGATCTACTACCCGAACCTCGTCGAGGGGAAGCGGGTCCGGGTGTCGGTGACCGGGACCGGTGTCTCCTACGGCACCGGCACCTACGGCACCGGCACCTACCTGGGCACGTCGGTCCGGTTCCTCGGG
>JACDJC010002107.1_pt1 | contig 16206 bp, 15 predicted proteins | sample 7454191 | NCBI WGS metagenome assembly JACDJC01 (sample SAMN14253291, study PRJNA609438) | sludge metagenome | isolation source: sludge after 25d culture with pyrite and EDTA | collected 2018-12-20 | reverse complement strand
GGGCGTGTCCATCGCGACATTTTGACGCATATCGAATTTTGGGTAATTTAAGGAATCCATGAAAAGTGGGGAAGATGGGGATATTGCGCGATCGCATGGCGAAGCGGCGAGATTGCTCGGCGTTACAACGCAAACTATCCGCAATTGGCTCATGGTTCCTGGTTTTCCTGGAAGGTCTGGAAGGCCGGGAACTTCTGGGGAAGGTTATTTCCCAATCGAGGAGATTAAGAAGTGGCGAGAAAATTCACTTGGCGATGCGCGAATGCCGACTGTTGGAACCCGCGCCGCAAAAGCAGAGGAGCCGCAAGTTGACTGGAACGAAGTTAAACGACGCGCACAAGCAGAGCTTGCACACACTGAAGCGCAGGTTGCGAAAATAAAACTGGCTGAGAAGCTTGGAGCAATTGTAGATGCCGACGACGTTCGGCGCCTGATATCGCGGTTTGTGGCTGGCGCAAAAACCATACTTGCGGAGATGCCAGACAGGATATTGTCGCGATTGCCTTCGGAGACCACTGACAGCACACGAAGAATTATCAGGGAAGAGATAGATAACTGTGTTAGACTTACGGCGGAATCGCTTGCAGAAATGCAGGCAGGAGATTTAGACGAAACGCAATGATTGCAACAACAATGGAAACGGAGGCGGTAGCCAACCTTCGGCATGTCGAAGATGCTTGGCGTAAATCGTGGGAATACCACGACCCGCAGCCAGTGCCGGAATGGGCAGAGCAAGCGATTACTCTTGATCCAACGGTAGAAGGCGGTGGAACCGGCTACAACGTGGCCCGCCGTCCTTGGTGGAAAGCCATACTGGAAGCCGCAAGCGATCCAGAGATAAGGTCGGTAGTCGTTGTTGCTGGTACGCAGCTAGGAAAAACGCTTAACTTGCAGGCTCAAATAATGTGGGCTGCGGAGCATTCTCCTGCGCCGGGGATGGTTGTGCTTCCCGATCAAACATCGGCTATCGAGTTTCGGGACAGGATATATGCAAACGCCAAAGCCTCTAATCTGCGCCGCGCAAAAGTGCCTGCTGAGTGGAAATGGAATTCCCGATTTATCGACCTAGGCACAATGCGGGTCTATCTTGCATGGTCAGGTTCACGGCAGCGGCTGCGCGGTCGCCCCTGTAGGTATGTGTGGTTATCGGAAGTCGATGCTTACAGAGGTGCGAAAAAAACCGGCGACCCGGTAGCAGCAGCGAAGCAGCGAACCGGAGCATTTTTTCGCCACTGGCATTATTTGGAATCATCGCCCTCAGAATACCCTTCTGAAATATGCGAACTGGAAAGACAGACTGACCTACGGCAGCGTTGGCAGTGTCCATGCCCTAAATGTGGCCATTGGCAGGAAATGAGATTTTTCACGCACAAGGGAGGGGAATTTGCTGGGTGTGGCGGCGTAAGCGGATACCGTGATTTGAAAAGCAACGAACTGTTACCGAGAATAGCAGCGAGACAGGGAACGCACTACATTTGCGAGCGTGGTTGCAGGATTGAAAACAGCGACATTCAAACTATGCTTCGCAACGGCGAATGGTTGCCGATGGGTGCTGTGATTCGAGAGGGGAAGATAACCGGCGCTGAAGTAAAGTCACGCAAGTCTATAGGGTTCCATTTGTGGGCATTGTTTAGTGAAGCAATATCTTTAGGCGATATTGTCGATGCCTATATAACCGCCATCGAATCAGGGAAGGTTAAGGAGTTCTTCGGTAACTGGCTTGGACTGGAATGGAGGCCGGAAAACAAAATCCCCGCCTGGCATATTCTCGGCGAGCGATCCGCATCTAGCCACTATCGGGGAGAAGTCCCAAACCGCGCATGGTTTCTTACCGCTGGCGTTGACGTGCAAGGAGAAAACAACGGCATTCGCTATGTTGTTCGCGGGTGGGGTCCAGGAAAAACATCGTGGCTTATTGACTGGGGTTGGATTGACCGCGACGAAGACGACAAGAACGACCTTATTCGCTCCGACGTGCGCAAGTTTGGTGAGATTGTTTTGGGTGGCGAGTATCCAGTTATCGGCAAAAACCCATTAGGCAGAACCGCCCTTAAGGTAAAGCTGGCAAACATCGACAGCAATCACGTTCCTATGAAGGTTCACGACTGGTTGCGCTCTTTGCCTGAATCGTGGGTGTACGGCGAGCAACCTCGCGTTCGGGCTATTCGCGGCGATCACAAAGTTAGCGGCGAGACTAGATGGCGAAAAAAGGTACTTGAAACAAACACCAGAACCGGCGAGACGTATGAGGGCGGGCTAATTCAATGGGGCGTTTCGGTCTATCCGTTTTATGCAGAAATGCTTGATTCTCTTAATTCAGACCCAAGCAAGTCCGGCGCATGGTACACGACAAAAGATTGCGTTAAGAGTGGCAAGGCTTATTTAGAACAAATAACAAACTTTGGCCCAGTCGGTAAAGTAAATCAAAAAACAGGGCGTAAAGAAATAATCTGGGACAGCAGAAATAAGCGCATTCCCGTCGATTTTTGGGACTGCGAGATTTACGCACTTGTTGCCGCGCACATGGTCGTAGGCGACCTTGGGTGGAAGGCCGAGTCCTGGGAACGGTGGAAAGAATCGGCAATTGCTTCGGTGCGTCAGCCGCAGCAAGCCAATGTAGTTAGCGAATCTCTTATAGATAGGTAAAAAATGTCGAAGCACGGAAACCACAAAACGCAAAGTATGGGTTTGGCAGTCAACGATGAAAGCGCGCCAGTTACCGTTGTTGAACTTCCTGTAAATGTCGTTCCACAGGGGTCGCAATATCGCCCCCATTGCACGGTTCACAATTGCTACATGACTCCGCGTGGCACGCAAGGCGGCGTGACGCATTACGTTTGCAAGGTTCCTGGTTGCGAGTGCAAGCAAAAAGTTGCAAGGGCAAAAACTGCTATTCCCAACGATCCAATGCCATGTCCGCGAGTAACTTGTCAAGAACCCCAGCAATATCTTGAAGTTGACATGAATTTTTTGGGACAAGCAAAGCTCAGAATGAAATGCCCAAAATGCGGGCATTGCGTCGAAGTACAGCGGCCGGCGATGGCGTCTGTTAAGCAACAGCCAACAGAACCGGAAAACATATCAACAAGATAGCCAACCGTTGGCGATAAGTTGTCGTTGTTGTCTGTGTTTAATGCCTATATTTAGGCATGGCAAATTATTCAGCAACCATTTCTTCTCTGTGGGATACTTACAACACGCTCGCAGCACAACCGGCAAGCGAGTGGGGCGAAGGGGGGCATTCCGCAAAGATGCTTAGCCTAAGAGAAATACGCGAGGAAATTGAAGCGCTTGAATCTCGGCAAGCGAGCGAGGCAGGCGGAAGCCGTGTTTTCAAACCGCTAGTGGACCGCGATTATGCCTAAGCAAACCGAAGAACAAATCTTAGCCGACCTCGGCAAGCTTGCAGCGGTAGAAAAACGCCGTGAACAAATGGCGGCAGACAGTCGCGAGGCGTACCGCTGGGCGCGAATCGACAACAGGACTCGAGGCTACCAACCGTTAGCCCGTTCTGGTGACGCTGCTATTTATGAGTCGCACGACTTAATGAATCGTCGCGTTCGCTCCGAGGAAATGAATAACGCACAGATCAAAGGAATTATTCGTTCCTTGGTTGACTTGATTGTCGGTGAGGGGATGCAATGCTTTGCAGATCCATTTGAACCGTGGCTAGATTTGGTCGCATTCGATGAAGCCGATTTTGATAGCGACCTTCGGTACATGCTTGAAGCCGATCACTGGTTTGAGAAATGGGCAAACGATCCTGAGCAATGCGATGCCGAAGGGAAAAAAACGTGGGCAGAAATGCAACGGCTGGCACTTTCTGAATGCGTTCAAACCGGGGACGCGTTTTTGTTGCGGGTAATTCGCAATGAACCTAATCGACTTGTTCCGCTGTGCTACCAATTGCTAGAGCGTGAGCAGCTTGACACGTCGAGAGATCGCACTACAGCAGGCGGTGAAAACAAAATTGTAAACGGAATTGAAATTGACAGCAGCGGTCGGGAGGTTGCTTTCTGGGTGCTTGATGGACACCCACACGACACTTTCTCAACTGCCGGAACACGGTCAACACGCATTACAGCAAGCCGAATCAATCATCTGTTCTTGTTCAATCGCCCTTCGCAATCGGTTGGCGTTTCGTGGTTGCATGCCATTGGTCAAAACAATTTCGACCGCGACAAGTTTATAGGGGCTGAAATCCAATCCGCTGCTAAGGCTGCGCTGTTGACTGGCTACATAAAACGCAAGAGGCCGGGAAGCGGTTCTCTTGGACTTGACGACGGCTATGACTCGCCAACTGGAAGCAGCGGCGACAAGGTTCGGTTAGGTGATAGCCCGGTCTTTGCCGAAATTGGAATCGACGAAGAAGTAGGAATGATTGAATCAACCAAGCCGAACCCAGACGCAGACCCGTTTATCAAAATCCTTGACCACGACACGGCGGCAGGCGCTGGAATCAACTACTACACGCTGACAGGGAGATACGAAAACACATCGTTTAGCTCGGCACGCGCTGCTAAGCTCGACGAGGATTCGCATATTCGACCGCTGCAAGGTTGGTTTGGCCGAAATTTTGTTATTCCAGCGCGGCTTGAATGGACCAAACAGGCTTTTGCAGGTGGGCTTATAACATCCGTAGGGCTGCAAGAATTTGAACGCAACCGCCGTAAATATCAACAATTCGAGTGCATTGGTGCGGGGCGTGAGTTTATCAGTCCAGAGGAAGAGTCTAACGCAGTAATCGCAAAACTCCGAAGCGGTCAAACAACGCTTCGCGCAGAACTTGCCTCGCGCGGTAGGCACTGGCTGAAAACTTTATTGCAGATCGCAATGGAAAACCGCGTCATTGACAAGCTAGGCATTACGCTTGACTTCTCGAAGGGTCAAGGCGGTCAGGTGTCAGGAAATACACGTTCAACAAGTGGGGCAGGAAATGAAAAATCGCCGACATCTAGCAAGTAAATTTTGCCAGCGCTTACAGTCTCACGACTGGGCTATCTACGAACCGGCTTTAGCGGCCATGATATCGCAGCTAGGCGATTTGCGCGGAGGATCGCATTTTAACCCGCGCGAAATGTTGGCAAGCGTAGGCGTCAGTCAGTCGCCAGCAACTGCTACTCAGGTAACAAACGGCGTCGCTGTTATCCCACTCGTCGGAACGGTAATGCCTACTAGCGAATGGGGAGACGAGGCGGCGCTAGATGCGTTTACGATTAACTTCAAATCGGCAATGTCAGATGATTCTGTATCGGGAATCGTTCTGTATGTTGACTCCCCAGGCGGATCGGCGCTAGGTGTCGATGAAGTCTCGCAAATGGTATACGCTGCACGCGGAAAAAAACCGGTAATCGCTTTTGTTTCTGGAATGGCGGCGTCCGCAGCTTACTACATTGCGTCGGCAGCAGACTTAATCGTTTCTGGTACTTCTTCGCTAACCGGGTCGATTGGTGTTGTATCTGTGCATTTATCCTATGCGGAGATGCTTAAAAACTATGGGCTAAAACCTACGGTTACGACCTACGGAAAAAACAAGGCAGTCGGCAATCCCTACGAAAATCTAAGCGAATCAGCAAGGGCCGTAATTCAAGATAGGGTAAATGCCTATGGCCGCATGTTTGATGCTGCGGTAGCGAGAAATCGCGGCGTATCAGTCGCCGATGTTGCGGCTAAGTTTGGCCAGGGAAAGGTCTTTGTAGGGTCCGAAGCTAAGGTAATCGGCCTGATTGATGCAGTAGGAACGCTTGAGAAAGCTGTCAGCCTAGCCGTTTCACATTCAGGTAAAGGCAAAAAGTCTTTAGGTAATTTCACGGAATCCGCCAACAGTTGGCGGTTCATGTTATCAACAGAATCGGATGTTGTGGCAAACTCAGTATTGCACAACACGGATTCAACTACAGAGCAACCGGTGGCGGTTCAAAGTAGTTCGCCAATTCAGCCACATCAAAGGACAGGAACAATGAAACGAATCGCAGCCGCATTGTTTGCAAAGGGCTTGATCGCGTCGGTTGACGCGACCGACGAGCAAGTTAACTTGGCATTAAACGCATATTTTGCAGGTCGCGGCCAAGATCGCCCAACTGACGAGCAATCCATTGTTGATGCGCTGCTCGGCAACGCGAAGGCAATCGCGGCTATCGCTGAGCCGCTAAAAACAAACAGCGATTTGCAAGCCGCGCGAGATCGCGAGTTAGAAGAAGCCCGCGCCGAAACTGCCAAAAACGAGCGAGCACGCATGGCAGACATTAAATCGCGTGGTGAATTGCTGGGCGTCGATGCTGCGGGTATTGATGCCGCGATTCAATCGGGCAAGCCGATTGGAGAAATTTTGAAAGATTGGACGGCAAAGAAGTCCAGCGAAGAACAGCCGGTTCGAGTTGGGTCGGTTCGCGAAACTGGGGCGCAAGCTTTTTGCACTGACGCTACGCTTGGCCTGCAAGCTCGGCTTGGCTGCAATGTCAACATCAGCGGAAACGCAGGCGCTCAACGGCTTGCAAACGCTCCTTTGCATGAACTTGCAAAAATGTCTTTAGAGTCTACCGGGGTTCGTGTGGACACATACGACCGCGAAGAAATCGCGCGTTCTGCTATGTCGATGGCTGGATATGAACGGCAATCGGTGCGAATGGACGCGGGTGGTTTTAATCGTCCGGGCAACTTTCCCAACATTCTTAGCGGCCTTGCCAATAAGATCATGGACGACCAGATTGCACTCGCCGAGGCAATGTATGGCGAGTGGACCGGCGAATACATGGGCGACTTGCCTGACTTCAAGCCAGCGCCGATTGTGAATCGTTCGCAGGTGGACCAGCTTGACGAGGTTCTTGACGCTCAGGCGTTCAAGGAATTTGGACTTGCTGAAGAAATGCTGTCCTACCTGCAATTAAGTCGCTATGGTAATAAGTTTGCGTTGACGCCTGTTATGGTTGCCAACGATGACTTAAACGCATTCAGCGAGAATATGATCGGCTTTGCTCGCGGCGTTGAAAACACGACAAACCGCCTGTGCTTGTCGCTGATTACCGGGAACACGACCCTACTTGATGGTTATGCATTGTACGATAACACCAATCACGGCAACGCCGTAACAAGTGGCGCTGCTCCTAGCGCTACTCAATGGGACGCGATGCAGCAAAAGGTATACGCACAACGCGACATCGGCGGAACCGGATACGTCGATTCGCCGTTAAAGGTAGTGCTTGTGCCTCCTGCCTTGTATACCTCGGCGCTGCAAACATTTGGAACGTTTGCCGTCGTTGGAGAAACTAAAGTTCCAACTGCCGATACAAGCCTCAATGTGTTCCGTGGTAGCGCTACAGTTGTGCGAGAAGCACAATTGCAGTCTAGCTCTAATGCAATCTGGTACGGCTTTGTAAATCCAAAGGTTCGTCCAACCGTTATTCGTGCGTACTTCCGCGGCTGGGGCAAGGCTGGCAAGCGGGAACGCTGGTACGATCCAAACACTGGTTGCTGGTACTTCTCTATCGAGCATCGCGTAGGCGCGGCAGTTAAGAACTACCGCTATACCGTCCGAAACGCCGGAGCTTAATGTAACGGCTTAAACACTGGGAACAATTCACAATAAGGACTAGAAACAATGAGTAAGAATGTACGAAAAATTGTTTATGACTTTCGCGGACACTTGGCTGTTCCACTTACCGCAAGCGGGGCTGGAACGCCATTTGTTAAAGCTGACACGTCCTCGGCAGGATCGCCAACTATTGCAGGCGAAAGCGGAGGCGGAATTAAGCTAACGCTTGACAGTACCAACGAAGTGCAGAATCTCTGCCTGTTCCAAGGCGATGTTTTGCCGTTTGATATTGACGACCTTATTCGCGTTGAGTTTGTTGCTAAAGCGTCAGCTTCCTATGCTTCTGCGGCTACTGCGGCATTTGGTCTTTGCTCGGCACGAAACGACGATACCGACGCAACAACCAATAACGCACAGTTTAAGCTTGCTGGATCAAACGCAATTGTTTGCGAAACTGACGACGGCACAAATGACAACGATGACAAGTCTACCGGATTGTCGCTGTCAACGGATTGGAAGCGGTTTGCAATCGACTTCTCTTCTGGCGTTGTGACTCTTGGCCCTCCTGGAATCAGCAAGGGCGGTAAGGGGGCTGTTCAGTTCTACGCATCGGATGGCAACGGATACATGCAGCGAGTTGCAACCGGAACGCATTTTGACATGTCGAACGCAACCGGCAACCTGCAGCTTTTTGCACAACTGCAAAAGACTGAGGCTACTGCCACTCCTTCACTGTCGATTCTTGAAATCACGGTTGAATACAAAACCAGCGTCTAATCAATGACGGCATTTGACGACTTGCGAAAGAAAGTGCTTCAACAGGGGGCACTTTCTTTATTTGGTGAGACAGTAGAACTGTCTGACCAAAACGGAACGCATGAGCTAACGGTTAAAATCGAAACGCGGCAAGCAGCGCCGAAAAATCAATCAACAGGAACCGACTCACATTCTAGGGCGGCAACTGGCACGGTTGACCAAACGGAGCAGGTGCGAGTGACGATTGATAAGTCAGCGATTGCTTACGCTCTGCGAGTTGGGTCGAAGATGACAAGAACGATTGATAACACAGACGATAGGCCGTTTGTGTTTGCTGGTGAAATTGAGTTTAACGGCCCAGTGCATGCGGTTTATGTATTTCAAAGGCCGCTTCGAGTGTCGCAAGGTCGGAGGGTGTAGCCCGTGGTAGTTTCCGCTACAAGTTCGCTTGCTCTAGCCTTGACTGGCGCAGAAACGCTTGTAGCCAAGTCTGCGGCTATGCAATCGCGAACCGGAAAGACTGAAGCGGAAATTAAGACCGATCATATTTTTTATGGTCAGGAACATATACCGCTAGAGTCTATAGACGGCGCTGTCCTTGCTGATGATATGGTTGTTCTGTTTGAGGCAAGCCACGGATTTAACCAGATTGGTCAAGGCGTTCGCTATCAGATGGGTGCGAATGGTGGCATTGTTGTTGCGTTCCGTTCAACAGCCAGACATGCACACGATCAGAAAGACAGTCAAATTGACTTTCTTAATTGGTGCTGCGGAGTGGTTGACGATATGACAGCCATGTTCGGACGCGACACCGACTACCCGTTTAATCGCGTAGACATGCTTGAACCTCCGCAGAGAACAGACATAACAACGCGCGGCCCGGAAGATGTTTGGTTTGCTTCATGGATTCTCTATTTCTCGGTGGAGAATTAAGCAATGCCAGTTATCCCTATTCGCGTAGAAATCATGGCCGAAGATCATCTTGAACTTCGGCGAAGACAGCTTAACGAAATTAACCGCGCAACCCATTACGCAATCGGGCGAAAATGGTCTGACTCGCTCTTGCCGGATCACTTCAAGCCCGGTGCATCAACTGCATTTGGTTACAAGCAGAGGTCAACGCGATACCTGAATAAAAAGGTTCGATTGGCATCAAGAGGGCAGGTAGAGGACGGCGGGAAGTCCCCGCTTGTGTTTTCTGGAACGCTGCGAAGAACATTGCTTGGGGTTCGCCAGCTTGTGCAAGGTCAGCCAACAAGAACCGTGATAACACTGCATGGACCAAGCTACTTCCACATTAGGCCGCGTTCTGGAAACCGACCGAATATCGGCGCGGAAGTTATTGCGGTCAACGACCGACACGAAAAAATACTGAACGAAGAGGCAGAGCGTTCATGGCTCAAACAATACCATCGACTGCAAGCAATCAAAAGAACGAAAGCATAAGGAGCGTTAAATATGTCAACACAGAAAGTTTACTACCCGCACGGCATTTACTTCGGCGGTGGAACTGAAATTACAGTTATTTCGGACATGACGCCGACCAACGGATATTCTGATTTAACAGAATACTCGGCAAGCGAAGCAGGCCCGCAGTTTGCCGGAACTCATCAGGCCATGCCCGATGTTCGGTTTACCAGCCAGCAAGCGGGAACAATATTCGGACAAATGGCAAGCGCTGTATACGATGTAATCAAAGACTATTCGGCAGGCGATGTAAAAATTGAATACAAGGCTGGGCAAAACCTCGGCGTGAGAATTGCCGACAATGGCGGTGCGCATATCGCTGGAACCTTAGCGGAAAACTCGGCGCTGATTTGGGAATCGTTCCGCGTTCGGCAAGGTGGCCTAGTAGAAATTCAGTGCAGGCTAGCCGCTATTTACAAAGCTTCCACTGCTTCCGATCCAATTGTTTTCGGTGCTGACGACAGCAATCTGACAATCACCTCGGCTGTTCCCGCATTGTTCACACTTGGAACGCAGAAGATTAACGGCACGGCGTTGTCTGGCGTGGAAGAACTGGAATGGAATAACAACATTGAATATGAGGAAGTGTTCAGCGACGGTGAGGCTTTTATGACATACCTTGCCGTTAAAAGAATGCGACCTGTAGCCAGGATTATGTTAAACGATGTTGAGCGCTACAGTGCTTTCGGCACGCGAGGAACAAACCTAACGGACTACACTTGTTTCCTTCGTAAAAAGTCAAACAACAATATCAACGTAGCGGATGCAACAGCGGAGCATATTAAGCTTGTCGCGACAACTGGCAGCGTCAAGGCCCAAAGCATTGCAGGAAGCAAGGGGATGGTTTCGCTTGAGGTTGCAATGACTTCCGCCTCACAAGGGACTGGACCTTTTGCAATTACCAGCGGCGTTGCAATTTCGTAACAGAGGACTCAATGGCTGGATTTGCTTACTTTATCGAAAAAACTAAAGCCGAATTATTCGACGGCAGCAATCAGCTAATTGCCGATATGCTTCCAGAAAGAATTCGCGGTTCTTTTGATTACCCTGCAAAATACCCGGAACAGATCACGGCCAACGAGATAAGGGCTAACGGTCCAACTGGTCAGCCTGGGACCGTTATAGCAATGGCACGCGCTGGCGGCGGTGCGCCGTCGATTGCTGTCCCTCAAAAAATTGAATGGGTGTTGTTCGGCGGTTTTGCGGTAGGGATTGTTGATAAGCAAGTCCCAGCGCCAGCCGACCTAATCCGGCGCGATGTTGCAGGCGGTATCAATGCAGTTGATATCTATGGACAGGAATGGAAGGTTCCCGTCGCAAGATCACCACATTTAGAGAATGGAACGCTTCCGCAAACATACAGGTTTGACGAGAGCGGCAATCCGCGCGGAAGAATCGTTTCGCAATATCGCTGGTTGTGGGATTTATCAGGCGAGGTGTTTGACCAATACACAGATGAAAACAAATTCAATTGGTCAAGGCTTGTTGGTATGTCTGCGAAACTTCTCGGCGTCAACTATCGCCTAGGGCAATGCGAGCTAACGGTTCTTGACGAGTCCGGGCGCGGAATTTTAACACAAGAGTTTGTGCATTTCGTATGTCAAGCGTTGTGTCATTTTAGCTTTGCGGAAGAGATTCAAAAAAAAACGGACACGGAAGCGAATACTACGAGTGGTTGGCCTGGGTAAACGGTCGATTGCCAAACTACCAGCCGACGCGCTGGCAACTTTACGCTGCGGGTGATTTGTGGGACAGGTAAAATTTACATTTACCGGCGATAAAACGCAGCTAGAACAGGCTTACAAAGACCTTGCGAAATCTAACGCGCGTTTAGAGGAGCAGGTTAAAAAATTGTCCGATTCGTCTCGCATGGGATCGGACAAGGCAAGAAAGGGAACAGACGATTTTACAAAATCTATATCAGGCGCAATTGCCTCTGTTGTATCCTTGACGGCTGTAACCGCAGCAGCCAATCAAGAATTCCAGGACATGATAGATTTGCAAAGCAGAATAGGCAGCACAAACGTAGAGGTTGGTCGGTCGCAATCAAAACTTCTTTTTAACCTTGCAGGTCGTGATTCAGCAGAAATTAAAAAAGCACTTGCAGACTTACAAGTAATAAATCGCGAAGCTAAGTTTGGCGACGTAAAAGATTTGTATGGAGCTTTTAACGACGCTTTAGCTGCAACAGGCGGTGATATAGAAATATCAAAGTCTGTAGTCAGGGCAGCAGCTCCGCTGTCACGCGGAAGCCCTGCTGACTTGCGGGATATTAGCATGGGCGCGGCAACGCTACAGCAAACGCTTGGCTTGACGCCAGAGCAGGCAATCGCGTTTCAATCAACTGTTGGCGGGCCATCGTTCATTAAAGACCCTGCACAGCAGGCAAGGTATATTCCTGCAGGGATTCGCAGCGCTCTTGAAACGCTTCCAGCAAAGACGCGAGACGAGAAAATACAAGCCGCCAGAGAAATCGGCGCGGTTATGTCGGCTCTTGGCGCTGCGGCTGGCGATACCGAAGGCATGGCAACGAGAACCGACATTATTGACCTATCGGTAGAGCTTCGTGATTTTTTCGAGAAGGGCGCAAAAGTAAAAATTGGCAATCGCGAGTTTACGAAAAAATTCGGGGCAGACCCAGGGACATTCCTGGGAAGAATTGAAGCAATTGCCAACGATGAGAGAATGAGCCGGGCATTTTTGGAAAACACAACAAGCGAAAAGCAGTTTACGGTAGCGCGCGAACAGCTTTTGAAGCGTGGCGGAAAAACACTGGAAAAAGCCAAGGAATTCTTGCCGCTGGTTTCAGCCGATGAAAAACAATATCGCGAATTAGAAGCATTGCAAAACTACGGCACTGGTCAGATAGAGTTATCGAGAATAAAAAGCTCCGCGATTTCTAATGAGCAATCTCGCGACTTATCAGCGGCTGGACAATTGGAATCTGTTAAGGCGCAAGCCCGTGAAATTCACCGCGAATCAATATCCAGAACACGCCAATACATGGACGCAATGCCAGGATTGCGGTTTGCGACTGAAAAAACAATAGGAGCTATTCAGTCAGCAGATGAAATGTTTCTTGGCGCAGACCCGATTGAAACAGCAATAGATGATTTGGACCTTCGGCGTAGCCAGATATCAAAAACCAGAACACTGCTTGGGGCGGAAGGCCGCGGAGTAATTCCAGATGATAAGTTAAGTCCGCAACAAATTGCCGACAAGCGATACATCGAGGATCAGCTACGAAGCTTGCTGGAATTGCAGAGCTTACAAAAACAGCTTCTTGAAGAATCAAAACGGCAGACCGAGCTTTTACAGCAACAAGACCAGCCCGTAGGAAATCCGCGATCCGAAGTAGGGAGACATCGCGAATGAGTTTCCAAATAGGCAATTTTCGCTTTATCAATATGAGCCATGTTCCCGGTGGACCTATGCAGCGAATTGCGCGTGAGGTTCGTCCCGGCGTGAACGGTTCAACATTTTGGAATACTGGCGTTCGCTCGGAACCAATTCAGCTTGCAACGGTTGTTGACTGTGCAAACGTCAACGCGGCAACGCAGCTTCTGAGGGCATACGAAGCAACTGTTGGTCAGGTTGTGTCGATAGATTTTGCAGGCGACAACCTGGACGGCGTTGGAATCTTGGTAGCAGATGTTCAGCCGATAGAAGGCGGCGCATGCCAAACCGTTCTTGGGGTTGGCGGCACACTTGGAACGTCAAGCGGACTGCTCCGATGTGTATGGATATTACAACCAATTCACCCATTAAAAGAATCGAGATAGAGCAATGAGTAGCACAACGTCAACAATCGTTTTGAACCTTTCCGCTGCCGAGGTATTTACGGCGGCAGAATTTCCAGGCGGCGCAAGTGAAGCGGATCGCACGATACGCAGCACGCTAAAGCTTACGCAGAGCATGAGCAGCAGCACGACACCCAAGGTTGACAAGCCTCCTGTGTCGTTGAAGATCGCTGCAACAACCACGATTGACCTAACGGCAGTGCAAGGCGCTGTAATGCCAAGCACGGCGACTAGAACGATTGACCTAACCGGGGCAAAAGTAGTCGCTGCTGTATTCCGCGCAAAGTCCGATAACACTTCGGCGGTAAATATCGCCCCCGGTGGCTCTGACCCTTATCCCGTATTTGGAACGGCTAACGATATTGATATCAAGCCTGGAATGGTTGTAGCCATCGGGTTTGACGGAGTCGCAACTACGCTTCCGGCTGTGTCGTCAACAGTCAAGAATATCACTGTTACCGTGTCCGGTTCTGATTCTGTTGAAGTTTTGTTGCTTGCGGGGACATAATGCCGAGACTTGTCCGTTTACTCCCAGGCCATCAGCAAACGGTTCTTGCGCAGCGGGTTTATCTTAAATCTCGCTGGTATGAACCGTGGGTGTACTATCGTGATTTGTGGGCAAACTATGCAGAGTGGTCCTGTGCGCCTTCGATGCCAATTGCCGAGGTTGAATGGCGCTACGGATACGGTCTGGCGAATGGCGGAAATCAGTTTGAGAACGTTTTCAGACGAGAGGGAATGAATCGGCGGTATGTCAAAATCGAATACGACACGCACGCACTACCGCTTGGCCAAGGCGGTGAGACAGTCACTTGGTACGGAATGTGTGAAGTGTCGCAGGACTCGCAGCACGGAGCGTTAAAACGAGACACTTGGAAAGCGACTGGAAAACAATTTTTTACATGCTACGGAATGGAACTGCTTTTACAGCAAACCGAAATCGTTCGCGACCGCGTGCGAACTTATAGCGGTGTCGATTGGACAAAATGCGGCCTGACATACAACCACGAAGGTAGGGCTAACCGAACCGCAAACGCACAGCAGGGTAGCTTTGTTTTTGAAGGGATGCCCGATAGTTCGCCGAAGTATTGGTCAACCTATGATATTGTTGACTATTTGCTAAGAAACCAACGGCCAACGGACGCAGGCGGAACGGAGTGGATACCCTTTTATTTGCTCGACAATGATAACGCGCTGCCCTCCTGGGATCAGCCGGTTATCGAGTCCCATAAATACTCAGTTCGCGACTTGCTGAATCAGTTAATTAGCCGCAATCGCTTGTTGAGCTACAAGCTTCAAATTACTGACGCAGGCATAGCGTTAATTCCTTTTTCTTTTACCGACGCTCCTATCCTGCTTAATTCGCCCCCTGGCGCACAGACTGGCTACAACCCCAACACAATCCAGATTGCCGCAGAGCGCGACACTGGGGCAACGGTAATTGTAAAATCGTCGTCATTAGATGCTGTTGACCAAATACGAACAGAGGGAGCGCGTAAAACAACAACGGCTACATTTTCATTTTTTGACACATCGCTTGATGAAGGATGGAAGTCGGCAGACGAAACAAGCTACGAGGCTGGCGGCGCTTCCGATCCTGCCTACCCAGACGCTGGAGACGTTGAGTTAAGAATTCAGTTCGTCTTGAATTTCCGCGCACGAGAAAACATGAAGGACGTTTTCTCTCGGTTTGTTCTTCCGTCAGATTGGACGGGAATTGTCAAAAACGGACTAAACGAAGGCGGGCAAAAGCTTGTCTTTCCAGACGTGGACAATCCGGCTAAAAACGTTCCCCTGGCGCTGGAGCATCGAAGGTTTTTGAATCACATCGAACTGCGCGAGGGGGTAAATTACGAGTCGATTGTAGGCGTGTCTTTCCAGCAGTCGGAGCAGGAAAACCAAAGACGAAAACCGCTGGTAATGTTTCCGCTTCCGCTTGAAGAAGGCGAGACGCGGCCAGCAACTAAAAGCGACTGGCGATGGACGCAGGCAGACACCGCAGGACTTACAAGCAACCTGGAAACGGTCGGTTTACCGTTTAGTGTTCGCGCTTCAGTCGATCACGACGGATCGCTGATTATTGACGTGTTAAATGGATATCAGGAATGGATTGCACACGGCGATTTTACGCCGATTGATGGCATCGACGAGGTAATACCAGTCGAAGTGTCCTACCGCGAAATGCTGGCAACGCTTTCAATAGAGTGGTCCGAATTTGCCTCGGCTGTCTACCCATCGACAGCGCAAACCACAAGCGACGTTGCCCGGCGCATGGTTATTGACTGCGGCGAATCATACCGCATGGACTACATTACCGAAGGGACTGTTATTGGGCTAAATCCAGACGGAACGCTACAGACAGCAGACTGCAACGGTTCGCCTGGGCTTTATCATCGCGATGATTCCGACAAGTTGGCGGGAATCGCAGAGATGGCTTATCAATGGTATTCGCGAGAAAGGCACGCAGTAGACATTACAACTGCATTGATAACGTCTGCTGTGTCTGTTGGCGATTATGTCACGGCAATTGGCGACTGGGATTTAACTGGCGATACGGTAACAGAAAACATCAATTCGGTTGTTAGTGCTATTCGGATTGACTCGCGCGGAACTGAAACAACCTCAGACGCTGGCATTCTTCCGCAAGTTCCT
>JACDJC010002103.1_pt1 | contig 16250 bp, 12 predicted proteins | sample 7454191 | NCBI WGS metagenome assembly JACDJC01 (sample SAMN14253291, study PRJNA609438) | sludge metagenome | isolation source: sludge after 25d culture with pyrite and EDTA | collected 2018-12-20 | reverse complement strand
TCGCCATCTTGGCCCGTTCGGCCATGCGCTCGCCGACGAGCAGGTTGTACTTGTTGCGGATGTAGCCGATGATGTCCTCGTCCATTTCATCGCCGGCCACGCGGATGGAGCGACTGACGACGATGCCGCCCATGGCGAAGACGGCGACTTCGGTCGTGCCGCCGCCAATGTCAACAATCATGCTGCCGCGACTCTCGATGATGGGCAGGCCGGAGCCGATGGCCGCGGCCATTGGCTCTTCAATGAGGTACGCCTCGCGCGCCCCGGCCGAGATGGTGGCGTCATAGACGGCACGCTTCTCGACTTCGGTGACGCCGCTGGGTACGCCGACCACGACACGCGGCCGGGGAAAGGGTACCAGCATCTGCTCGTGGGCCTTGTCGATGAAGTATTTCAGCATCGCCTCGGTGATCTCGAATTCGGAGATAACACCGTCGCGCAGCGGCCGAATGGCGACAATGTCACCGGGGGTGCGGCCGACCATCTCGCGCGCCTCAGCGCCGATGGCCAGCGGCCGGCGGGTGCGCTTATTGATGGCCACCCACGACGGTTCGTTGATGACGATACCCTTATCGCGTATGGCGACCAGGGTATTCGCTGTGCCCAGGTCGATGCCGATATCCAGAGAGAAAATTCCCAGCAGCCAATCTAGTGGTCTGAACAAGGTGTCTTCGTTGTCCTTTCAAATGGTTCGCTGACAGGTTGCTCGTCGCCGCGAGTAAAGTCGCCTTCTTTTGTTGCTACCAAGGCACACGACCCGGATCGACGCCGCTTTTTGGGCGTAACCCTATCATCTTAACCTTTCCATTATAGCATAGCTGAGGGGGCGGGCACATGGCGGTATCTACCGCTCATATTTGGTTTAACGATCTGGCCGGACCTGGCAGGTTGCCTAGGAATAACTAGAACCCATTGTACCTTCTCGTCGGCCTGTTACGCCCTGTTTAATTGGCGGCTATTAACAGATGCCAAGTGGCGCTTGCCCAACAGCCGATAGTTAGTAATATCAACCGTAGGAGAGCAACATGGCGCATCAAGCGATGTTTACAGGTCTGGTTTACGATGAATACGACAACCCGGTGAGCACGGCCGTCGTCGGCGGCGAGGCGCAATACGTGATCGACGATGACGGCTTCCAGCGCCACGTGGACGCGGAGACAGTCGACCGGCAGGTGCTGGCCTTCTTTCTGGAGCAGTTGCAAGAGAACAAGGATTTGGCCGTGCAGCAGGCGATGGAGATGATGGGCCAGGATGACTTGCTGACCAAGGCGGCCATCGACGACTCATTGAGCCACATCAGCGCCGACCAGATCATCGCCCAGGGTGTGCCTGCCCAGGCGCGCGACATGCTGGGCATGTTCGGCCTGCGCATTGTGATCGACCTGCACGGCGAACTGGTGCGGCTCGATCAGCCGTCGGCGCCGGAAGAAGGGGAGTGATGTAGCGCAAGCCGTCGTGCTTGCGGCAAGAAGACACACCTAATACGCCCCCTTGCCCGACAGCAGATGGGGAATCGTCTGCAACAAAATCTTCACGTCCAGCCCCAGCGTCCAATTCTCAATGTAATAGATATCGAGCAGGCATAGCTCGTCGAACGACAAATCCGACCGGCCGCTGACCTGCCATAAGCCGGTCATGCCGCCGACCACGGCCAGCCGCTGTTTGTGCCAGCTCTGGTATTTCCCGACCTCTTCGGGCAGGGGCGGCCGCGGCCCCACCAGACTCATCTGACCCAATAGCACATTGTACACCTGGGGCAACTCGTCCAGGCTGAGGCGGCGTATGAGGCGGCCGGCGCGCGTCAGCCGGGGATCGGCCTTGATCTTGAACAGCGGCCCGTCGGCCTCGTTCAACTCCTGTAGGGCCTCTTTTTGCAGGTCGGCGTTGTCAACCATGGAGCGGAATTTGTACATCGAAAAGCGACGCCCCTCGCGGCCGACGCGAGGCGAAGCGTAGAACACCGGCCCCGGCGAATCGAGCTTGATCAGCAGGGCAATCACCCCCATGACGATGAGCGTTACCGGGGCCAGCAAAATGATAATGGTCAGGTCGAGCGCGCGCTTGAGGATGCGGCCGGGGGTGCTGATGTGGCCGAAGGCTTCCATATCGCGCACGCCCAGCAGCGGGATGCCGGCCATATTGGTGAACTCCACCCGGTTGAGGCTCAATTGCAGCAGATCGGGCACGACCTGAGCCCGCACGGCGTGTTGCTGGCAAACTTGCAGCAGCTTCAGCAGCGGCGCGTGCATGGCCCCCGGCAGGGCGATGAAGACGGAGTGGATGGGGTCGTGCTGCTTCAGGGCGCGCTCCAGATCGTCCAGCTCGCCCAGGCGGGGAATCCTGCCGGTGCCGCCGTTTTCGGCTGTGCCGTCGTCCAGATAGCCGACGATGCGGAAGCCGAGGTCGGGCCGGGCCAGCAGGGTGCGGATGACGCTGCGGCCGGTCTCGCCTGTGCCCACGACCAGGGCCCGGTCGACGCCAATGCCGCGCCGGTATAGTACCCCCAACAGCAGGCGGCGCGTCAGCCGTGCCGCGCCCAAAAGAAGGACGATGAACAACAAGGCCCAGAAGATGAGCAGGCGCGAGAAGGGGGACGGCTGCACGAAGAAGGTGACAGCCATCATCAGGGTGATGCCTGCCGCCGTGGCCGTGATGATGCGCGCTGCCTCGTCCAGCCACGACTCTCCGCGCCGCCGCCGCCAGACGCCCGTATAGCGGAAGGCCAGTGCCAGCAGCACCGTCAGGGCTACCTGCTGCCCCACGTAAGCGCGGTAGGTTGCGAAAGAGGTGACCGGTAGGAACCATTGCCAGACGTAGCGGGCGACATAGGCCAGGGCAAAGCCCAGATTGACCAGTACTAGATCGCTGACGATGGTGGCGCGGTGGATGAAATTGTTTTTCATCGCGCTCCCTCGGCCGCCGGCTGGCTCAGGGCCCGACCATAGGCCGCGGCCGTGTCGCGCCCGGCCTGCGCCCAGGAGAAGCGCGCGGCGTAAGAGGGGCCTTCTGTTTGCGCCCGGCGGCGCAGGCCGGGATCATCCAGCACGGCCGCCAGCTGCCCGGCCAATTCGTCCGGATCGTGTGGGTCGAAGTAGAGGGCTACGTCGCCGCCCGCCTCCGGCAGGGAAGAAGTCGCCGCGGCCACGACGGGCACCCCGCAGGCCAGCGCCTCGACGATGGGCAGGCCGAACCCCTCGTAGAGCGACGGGAAGACGAGCGCCGTGGCCGCGTTGTACCACAGGGGTAGTTCGTCGTCGGCGGCGTAGCCGGCAAAGTGTACCTGCTTGCCAAGCCCCAGCGCCGTCACACGGGCTTCGATGGTGTCGTAGAACCACCCCTTGCCGCCCACAAGTACCAGGAGCACGTCTGGCCGTCCGAGCTGGGCCAGCGCCTCCAGCAGGATGAGGATGTTCTTGCGCGGCTGGAGCGTGCCAACGTGGAGCAAAAAAACGTCGGGTAGACCCTGCCGCCGGCGAAAGCCAGCCACCTCAGCCGCGGGCAAAGGGCGGTAGGCCGCGCTGACGCCGGGCGTCACCACATCGATTCGCTCCAGCGGCACGCCGTAATGGGCGGCCACGTCGTCGCGGCCCGAACGGGAGATCGTGATAAGCCGGGCGGCGTGGCGACAGGAGTAGGCGGTTTCGTGCATCAGGTAGCGCCGTTGGGCGGTGGGGAAGCTCTCCGGCTGGTGGATGAAGCTGAGGTCGTAGATGGTGACGACGACGGGGCAGGGCGCCAGGCGTGGCGTGGCAAAGGCCATGCTGTGCATGAGCGTCAGTCCGTCGCGCCGGGCGAGCCGCGGCCACATCACCTGCTCCCACAGGATACGTGCCAGGCGGTTTTCGGTCGGCAGGACGGAGCCGACGAAGCGCCGGTCGGGGCGCGCGTCCCAGCCTTCGGTCAGGCGAGTATAGACGGTGTAGGCCGCGCCGCCGGCCGGCAGGTGGCGCAATACCTGGTAGATGTAGTGGTGGATGCCCGCGCGCCGGTAGCCCGCCTCGGCCGAAAGGAGGTGGGCGTTGATGCCGATATGTGACTGTCGTTGGCGCGGCGGTGACGACTGAAGCGGCACGCTATTGGCCCCAGCATTTCGTGACATACAGTGCAACCATTGGGCCAATTATACGCGCATCCCGCCATTCGACATCCAAGGGAAGGGCAAGGAAGTTGTCTGCGGCTGGCGGGGAGTGATGACGCATTGAATTGGGTCAAGAAGTTGGCCGCCCGAATCCGCGTCTTCCGCGCACCATCATTTTTTTACATCCCGCAAGCAATTTGATAGCTTGCCCCTGGCCGAACGGTATGGTAGACTACGTTATGTTTACATACTCCAGCAGGCTGGAGTATGGCACTCCGCCCCGCGGGAAAGAAGCGGATTATTCCGCAGAGGAGGCTGCGCGTGAAACGCACTACACTCTATTGGCTCGTTCCTGTGTTCATCATCATGCTCGGTTTGGCCGCGTGCGAACGCCCTGTCCAGGATAGCGTGCTGCCGGCCACGGCCACTACGGGCGCGCCTATCATCGGCCCCACCCAGCCGTTGTTGACCGGGGCCAGCCCCACGCCCCCGTTTGTGGCGACCCTGGACCCCAATGCCCCGGCCGCGGCCAGCGCCACCCCGACGATTGACCCGGCCGCCCAACCCGTGGCCACAAGCGAAGCGTCCACGCCACCGCCGCCCGAACCAACGGCCGCCCCGACCCAACAGACCAACGCCGCGGGCGAGGTCATCCACATCGTGCAGGCCGGCGACAATCTTTACCGCATCGCCCTGCGCTACGGGCTGACCTATCAGGAGTTGGCCGCCTACAACGGTATCGCCAATCCCAACGCCCTCAGCATCGGGCAGGAGATTCGCATCCCGCCCACGCCTTAAGCCCCTGGTTCGTCGTAAGCAGGGCTAAAGAATTGAACACGGATTGACGCGGATAAAAACGGATAATAGAACATTGCTCCGCGTTAATCCGTGCCCATCCGCGCCATCCGGGTTCTATCTTCCTTCATCTTGAGAAACCAATGGAACTACTCGACTCCCGGATCGTCTGGCAGGGAAAATGGCGCTTGCGCGTCGATTCGTTCCGGCTGGCCGACGGCCGCCTTTACGAGCGCGGGGCCATCGACCATCCCGGCGCGGTCGTGCTGGTTCCCCTGGTCGAGTCAACAGAAGGGGATGAGCCGCAGGTGTTGATGCTGCGCCAGTATCGCCCGGCGCTGGGCCATACCATCCTGGAGTTGCCGGCCGGCACGCGCGAGGCGGATGAGCCGTGGTTGCTATGCGCGCAGCGGGAGTTGCAGGAGGAGACGGGCTACCGCGCCGCGGCCTTCACGCCGTTGGGGGAGGTGTGGGCCGCGCCGGGGCTGACGAACGAGCGCATGGCCCTCTTCCTGGCTACCGGCCTGACGGCCGATCCGCTGCCGATGGACGTGGACGAAGAGATCGCCGTCGAGCCGTGGCCGCTGAGGAAATTGGCGGCCATGGCCATCGATGGCCGGCTGGAGGATGCCAAGAGCGTCATTGCCGTGTTGCGGACGGCGCGGCAGCTCCTATCGCCCCCGTAGGCGCTCAATCCCCGTCTTCTGACTGCTCGGCGTGGTGCTCCTCGCCGAAGGTCTTCAGTTCCGTCGCCAGTTCGCGCAACCGCTTCTTGACCTCGTGGTGGACCGTTCCGGCGGGGAATTCTCCCTGGTCATCCTCCTCGCCGGCCGGGCGGCCCATCAACAGTTCAATCCCCTCATTGATGGTCGTGACCGGCCAGATTTGGAACAGACCCTCGCGCACCGCGGCAACTACGTCCTCGCGCAGCATCAAATTGACGACGTTAGTGGCCGGGATGATGACGCCTTGCTCGCCCGTCAGGCCGCGCGCCCGGCAGACGTCGAAGTACCCCTCGATCTTCTCGTTGACCGCGCCGATGGGCTGCACTTCGCCGCGCTGGTTGACCGAGCCGGTGACGCCAATGGCCTGCCGCACGGGAATCTGGCTCAGGCTGGAGATCAGGGCGAATAGCTCTGTCGAAGAGGCGCTGTCGCCGTCCACGCCATAGTATGACTGCTCAAACGTCAGGCTGGCGTTCAGCGACAGGGGTTGGTGCTGCGCATAGGTTCCGCCCAGGTAGGCGTTGAGGATTAGCACACCCTTCTCGTGGCTGGGGGTGTCCATCTCCGTCTCACGCTCGATGTGGGTCACGCCGTTGTCGCCGATGAAGGTGCGCGCGCTGACCCGGCAGGGGTGGCCGAAGCTGAATTCGCCGATCTCGTGCACGGTCAGGCCGTTGACCTGGCCGACGATCTCACCCGTGGTGGCGATGAAGATCACCCCTTCCAGGATGTGCTCGCGCAGGTGCTCCGCGTCCAGGCTGGCGCGGTTGGTGCGCTCGGCCAGCGCCTCGCGCACGTCGTCGGCGGTGACCACCTCACGCCCGGCGGCGCCGGCCCAGAAGTTGGCCTCGCGAGCCAGGTCGGCGATGGCCCCGAAGCGGGTGCTCAGCTTGCATTGATGCTCGGCCAGTCGGGCGCCATGCTCGATAATCTTGGCCACAGCGTCGCGGCCGAAGGGTCGGAGCTGCTCTTCCTGGCTGCGCGCGGCCACGAACTCGGCATAGGATAGCTCGTTGGCCGGGTCGCGGGGCATGGTGTCGCTGAAGTCGGCCCGCACCTTGAAGAGGTCGCTGAACTCCTCGTCGTTATAGAAGGTCGAGTAATAGTGGTTGGGGCTGCCCAGCAGGATAACCTTCAGCAACAGGGGGATGGGCTGGGGCCACAGCGTGTTGGCCATGAACGGCCCATCGGACTGTGGCGGGCGCATCTCGATCTCGCCCGCCTTCATGGCCCGCTTCACCGCTTCCCACGTCTCGCGCTGGCGCATCAGGTCGGCGGCGTACATCACCAGATAGCCGCCGTTAGCTCGATGCAGGTCGCCGGCCTTGATCTGCGTAAAGTGGCTCGTGACGGAATGCCCCTGCGTTTCATATTCGAGCCGGCCGAAGAGGTTCTCGTAGGTCGGGTTGAGCTGCACGATGACCGGCGCGCCGGCGGCGGCGCTATTATCGACCAGGACGTTGACCTCGTAACGGCGCAGATCGACGAGCTGATCCATGTCTTTCTCATCCAGCGCCGGGGCGGCGCGTGTCACCTGTTCCACTACGTCTTCGCGCATGGCGTCGAGGTATTCGCAGATGATGGCCTGTTCGGCGTACTGCTCGCGCAGCGTGTCGAACTCGTCGCGGATAGCTGCCTCGGCCACCTCTTGATCCATGACCCGGCGCTCTTCGCGTGTGTCCCGTTCCAGGATGCGAATCTCGCGCAGGATGTTCTGCAATTCGACCTGCAGGGCGCGTTGCGCCTCGCGCCGGGTGGCGTGGTCACCATTGGTCTCACTGTGGCTCTCGCCCGCTTCCTCGTCGGCGACGGTGACGACCAACCCGGCCGGGGTCTCTTGTAGCTCTAACCCCTGCTCGGTCGCCCGGTGGGATAAGCCATCCAGCATTTCCTCGCGTCGCTCGTTCAGCTTTTGATCCAGCGCGTGCACGCCGTCGCGGTAAGATTTACCATCCAGCACCTGGGTTAAGGCGATCTGCACAGCGTCAATGAGCTGCCGGACGTGCTCGGCGAAAACGGCGCCCTGGCCGGGCGGCAAGTGGATGGCCTGGGGGCGGTGGGCGGCTTCAAAATTGTGGATGTAGAGCCAGTCGTCGGGTGTCGGCTCGCGGCTGCAACGTTCCTGCAAGAAGTGGCGGATGGCCGTGCTGCGACCCGTGCCCGGCGACCCCATCACGAAGATGTTGTACCCTTTGCTCTTTAGCCCCATGCCAAATTCGAGAGCCTTGGTGGCCCGTGGTTGGCCAATGATGGCCGTCGTCGGCGCCAGGTCAGCCGTCGTCTCAAACGACAGGCCGCCGGGGTCGCAAACCAAACGGAGTTTATCCGGTGAAAGGGGCTTCACTTGTCCTGGCATATATGCTTCGTTATCAACCTCGGTGAGTGGGGATAATCAAGAATCATACTGCCACTTCCAACGAATGACAACCAAAGAGGTTGGTAAGCGGGGGTGGTCGTGATAGCATTTATCCTGTGCTCACCCAGATGGAGGTTCGCATGTTCGATTTCACAGATCAGGCGGTGGTGGTGACGGGTGGGGCGGGGAACCTGGGCCAGGCAGTGACGCGGGCCTTTGTCGCCGCGGGCGGGCGCGTGGCTGTCGTTGTGCGCAAGCGGGCCGACGCCGCGGCCGCCTTTGCCGACGACCTGCCGGAGGGGGACAATTGCCTATACGTCACCGGCGACCTGACCGACGAGAGCGCCGCTGGCGACATGGCCCGCCAGGTGGTGGAGCGGTTTGGCCGCCTCGACGTGCTGGTGAACACCGCCGGCGGAATCCGCGCCGGCACGCCGTTGCACGAAACCTCGATGGATGTGTGGGATTTCATGATGAACCTTAATGCTCGCACCGTCCTTGTCATGTCGCGGGCGGTCATCCCCCAGATGCTGGCCCAACAGCGCGGCCGGATCATCAGCGTTTCCGCGCGGGCGGCGCTGAAGGGCACGGCCAAACACGGCCCCTATAACGCTTCCAAAATGGCCGTCATCCGCCTGACGGAAACGCTGGCCGCCGAACTGCGCCACGCGGGCATCACCGCCAACTGCATCCTGCCCGGCACCATCGACACGCCGGCCAACAGGGCCGAGACGCCGAACGCCGATTTCAGCAAGTGGGTGTCGCCCGAATCATTGGCCAACGTCATCCTCTTCCTCGCCTCCGACGCTGCGGCCGACGTCAACGGCGCGGCTATTCCCGTCTACGGGCGAAGCTTAACTTGAGCGACGCGCCGCGGCTTACCACTGCCACCAAAATCCTCTTCGGCCTGGGCGACTGGGGCGCGTCGTCGGCATCCACAGCACGCAATATCTTCTGGTTCGTCTTCCTGACCAACGTCGTCGGCCTGAACGCCGGGCTGGCGGGGGGCATCTGGCTCGTGGGGCGGCTGTGGGACGCAGTCAATGACCCGCTGGTGGGCAGCCTCAGCGACCGGCTGCATTCGCGCTGGGGGCGACGGCGGCCGTTCCTGATCTTCGGAGCCGTGCCCTTTGCCCTCTCTTTTCTCCTGCTGTTCGTCGTGCCGCCCATCGAGAACCGCTCCCTGCTGGTGCTCTACTACAGCATTGTCTTTCTGCTCTACGACACGCTCTACACCGTTGTCAACGTTCCCTATCTCGCCCTCGTACCGGAATTAGCCCAGACCTATGACGAGCGTAGCAGCCTGACCGGCTGGCGCACGGCTTTCTCTTTTCTGGCGCAATTGGCCACCGCCGGGGCGTTCAAGTTGCTGGCCGAACAGGTCTTCGCGGGGTGGTTCGGCGGCGGGCCACCGGGCATCCGGATGGGGTACTTGCTGGCCGCAGGGCTGTGGTCGCTCAGCATGGCCTTACCGCTTGTGCTGCTTGGCTGGCGCATCCGCGAGCCGCAGGGGACGCCGGTCGACTCACCCATTGAACCATTGGGCAACTTCCGTGAGGTGTTCCGCAACCGCCCCTTCCGGCTGGCGGCGCTCATCTACCTGCTGTGCTTCTCCACCGGCGACATCATTCTGGTCGTCCTGGTGCGCTATCTGATCGATTACGTGCGCGTGCGGCCGGGCTTCGACAATATCGTGCTGGCCACCGTGCTGACGGCGTCGCTGGCCAGCGTTCCCCTGGTGCTGGCCCTGATCCGCCGCACCGACAAGCGCACCGCTTATCTCATCAGCATCGGCTTCATGGTGGTTGTGCTGCTGGTGGGTGCGTTTCTGCCGCCGGGGGCGCAAAATGCGCTGCTGGTGGGCGCGGTACTGGCCGGTGTAGGTTTTGCCGCCATGAGCATCATCCCCTGGGCCATCGTCGCCGACGTGATCGACGTCGATGAACTACAGACAGGGGAGCGACGCGAAGGGCTCTACACCGGCTATCTGGTCTTTCTGCGCAAGTTCGCAACGGGTATACTCGTGTTCGGCGTGGGCCAACTGCTGGGGGCCAGCGGCTACGTCAGTTCCAACACGGGAAGCCTGTTTATCGCCCAGCCGGAGGCAGCGCTGCAGGCCATGCGCTCGCTGGTCACAGTGTTGCCGGCAATCGCCCTCAGCCTTTCGCTGGCCCTGGCCTGGCGCTTCCCGCTCGATCGCGAGAGCCACGAGGTGCTGCGCCGTGAACTGGAGGCCCGCCGCGCCGAGGTACACGATGATGATCAGGATCACCTCGAATAAACCATAGTCAAGGGTGAACTGAAAGCTCACCCAACAAGGAGTAATGATGATAAAAATCGGCGATCCCGCCCCTGACTTCGAATTGTTGACCGACGACAACACGCCCTTGCGCCTCTCGGACCTGCGCGGCCGGCGCATTGTCCTGTTCTTCTTCCCGCGGGCCGACACACCCGGCTGCACCAAGCAAGCGTGCGGCTTTCGCGATCGCTTCCCCCGTGTCAAGTCGGCCGAGGCCACCCTGCTGGGCCTCAGCCCCGACGAGCCGGCGGCATTGGCGAAGTGGAAGGCGAAGGAGAAGTTGCCCTACACACTGCTTTCCGACCCCGACCACGCCGTGGCCGACGCCTATGGCGCGTGGGGTGAGAAGTCGCTCTATGGCAAGACTTACATGGGCATCCTGCGCGGCCATGCCATCATCGGCCCCGACGGCCGTATCGAAGACCTGCGCTTGCGCATTAAGCCGGAGGAGAGCGTCGAGTCGGCCATCGCTTTTTTGGAGGAGAATAAGAATTAACCACGGATATGACGGTTATGAATAAACACGGATCCGAGCTGTGTTGAATCCGCTCAATCCGTCAAATCCGCGGTTAATTCATTCCCTGTAACGAGGAGAAAGCTATGCGCGCCATTCGTTTTGCTCGCTTCGGCCCACCGGCCGACGTATTGCGGCTCGAGGACGTGCCACAGCCGGAGCCGAGGCCGGGTCAGGTGCGGCTGCGCCTCACGCACCGGCCCATCAACCCGTCCGACCTGCTGACTGTCAGCGGGGAGTATGGCCGCCTGCCCAGCCTACCGGCCACGCCGGGCTTTGAGGCCGTGGGCCGGATAGACGCGCTGGGTGAGGGCGTTGCCGGCTGGCAGATCGGCCAGCGAGCCATACCCCTCAGCGCCGGCGGCACGTGGTGCGATGCCGTCGTGGCCGACGCCGCCCGGATCGTGCCCGTGCCCGACGCCGTCAGTGACACGACGGCCGCGCAGTTCGTCGTCAACCCGGTGACGGCCTGGGTGATGCTGGATGAGTTGCACCTGCAACCCGGCGATTGGCTGGTGCAGACGGCCGCCGGGTCGACGCTGGGGCGGCTGGTCATCCAGATAGCCCAAATGCGCGGTTACCGGACGATCAACCTGGTGCGGCGTCCGGAGCAGTCGGCCGAGTTGCTGGCGCTGGGTGGGGATATCGCCTTTTGCACAGCCGAGACGGACGTCGTTGCGCGGGTCAGGGAAATTACCGGCGGCCGGGGTGCGGCCGGGGCGCTGGAGGCCGTCGGTGGCGCGGCGGGGGCGATGGCGCTGGCCGCCCTGCGCCCCGGTGGGGTAATGCTGGTCTACGGCATGCTCGGCGGGGACCCGCTGCCGCTGCATAACGGCGAGATGCTCTTTCGCGGCCTGACGGTGCGCGGCTTCTGGCTGATGCACTGGTTTCGCCAGACGCCCCCGGCGCAGGTTGCCGCCACGCTGGGCGAAGTGATGCAACACATGGCCGCCGGCCACCTGGTGCCGCCGGTAGAGGCGGAGTACGATTTGGCCGACTTCCAGGCGGCCGTGGCCCATGCTGAGCGGCCGGGGCGGAAGGGAAAGGTGCTGCTGACTGGGTGAAATGAATCGACCACGCATTGTAGGGATGGAAACGGAGTAAACATCTTGATCCGTATGATTCCGTGAAATCCGTGGTTCATTCATTTCGATTTTGCCCGCCACAGGTGTCGAAATCGCCGTTGCTCATTCGTCATATTGGTAGACAGGCAACAAGCTTGCTCAATCCAATTGCCAAAGGAGAGTTAGACATGCAATACATGATCCTGATCTACGTCGATCCGGCGACCTACGAGAATGTGAGCGAGGCCGAACAACAGGCTGAGATGGCCGAATATTACGCGCTTGGCCCGTCCTTTCGCGAGCGTGGCTGGCAGGTCACCGGTGAGGCGTTGCACCCGGTGGCGACGGCCACAACGGTGCGGCAGCGCGACGGCCAATACCTGGTGACCGACGGCCCGTTTGCCGAGACGAAAGAGCACCTGGGCGGCTTCTACGTGGTCGATTGCGCCAATCTGGACGAGGCGCTGGAGTTCGCCCGCGCCGTGCCCGACGTGAGGCGCGGCTCTATTGAGGTGCGGCCGGTCGTGGATTTCTCGAGCGCACCCCAGTAGGGTTAGGAGCTGCCCTCGCCATCGCTGTCGCTATCGATCTCCGATGACGACAGCGACGGCGAGGGTGATAGCGAGTTTGAACGACACGCCCGATTCCATCGAACGCATCTTCCGCGAGGAGCGCGGCCGTGTTCTGGCGATCCTCATCGGCGCGCTGGGTGATTTCGACCTGGCCGAGGACGCGCTGCAAGAGACGTTCATTACCGCTCTGGAGCGCTGGCCGCGCGACGGCGTGCCGGGCAACCCGACGGCATGGATGGTGACGGTCGCCAGGCGCAAGGCTATTGACCAGTTACGGCGCGGCCGGACGCTGCACGAGAAGTTGCCCTTGCTGGCGGCCGAAAGCGACCCGGCTGACGACCCGACCCACGTGGACGAGACGCCCATCCCCGACGAACGTCTGAAGCTGATCTTCACCTGTTGCCACCCGGCGCTGTCGCTGGAGGCGCGCGTGGCGCTGACGCTGCGCCTGCTGGGCGGGCTGGACACGGCCGAGATCGCCCGCGCCTTCCTCGTGCCTTTGCCGACGATGAATCAGCGCCTGACGCGGGCCAAGGCCAAGATTCGCGGCGCGGGCATTCCCTACGCGGTGCCATCCGCCAGCGACATCCCGGAGCGGCTCGACGCCGTACTGCGCGTCCTCTATCTCATCTTCAACGAGGGGTATGCGGCCACGGCCGGCGACGATCATGTGCGCCGCGACCTGTGCGCCGAGGCTATCCGGCTGGCAACGGCGCTGGTGGAGCTGCTTGCCTCGCGGCCCGACCTGGGGCCGCAGCCGGAGGCGGCCGGGCTGCTGGCGCTGATGCTGCTGCATGACTCCCGCCGCGACACGCGCACCGATGCGATAGGGCAACTCGTCTTGTTGCAGGATCAATCCCGCGAGCAGTGGGATCGCGCGGCCATTGCCGCCGGGACGGCGCTGCTGGATCGGGCGCTGGCCCAGCGGCGGCCGGGGCCGTACCAGATTCAGGCGGCCATCGCCGCCTTGCACAGCGCGGCGCCTACGTCGGCAGAGACGGATTGGCCCCAAATCGCCGCCCTCTATGGCGAACTGCTGCGCCACGCGCCTTCGCCGGTAGTCGAACTCAACCGGGCAGTGGCCGTAGGCATGGCTCGCGGGCCGCTGGCCGGGCTGGCCTTGCTGCAAGCGCCAAAGCTGGCCGAGGCGCTGGACGGCTATCACTGGTATCACGCCGCCGCGGCCGACTTCCTGCGCCGCGCCGGCTACGGCGAGGCGGCGCGCGCCGCCTACGTGCGCGCCCTGGCCCTGTGTGACAACCGCGCCGAGCGCGCCTTCCTCGCCCGCCGCATTAATGAGATGGAATAAGAGAAGATAAACCACAGATTCACAGATTCAGAAAAAAATCCGCAGATTCGGCAGATTAGGCAGATTATCAAGATTTGTTCTTCAAATCTGCCGAATCTGCCGAATCTGCGGATGATATTTCTCCAATCTGTGTAATCTGTGGTTTCTTCTTTACTCGGCAGGGAGGGTGATGGTCTCCGGCAGGATAGCCCGGCCGTCGGGCAGCGGGCCATCGGGGCCAAGAGCCAGGATGGGTGACAGCGTCGCGTCCGATTGATAGAAGCCCGTCGCCACCCGGTATTGGCCCGGTGGCAGGCTGGTCGGGTCGAACGTCACCGTGTCGGCGACGACCTCGCCGGCCGTCCATTGGCTGGTGGGGTAGCTATTGCCGGCCGGCGCGCCGTCGACCTGGGCGGCGATATTCCCAGTGGCGTCAATCAGGTGTACGAAGCGGGTATATTCGTGGTGTGCGTCGTTCAGCGCCTGCCAGTAGAGCGTCAGGCGCAGCGCGGCCGGCTGATTCTCCAGCCGGTAGCCGCGCAGGGCGATAGACGGGTTGTCGGCCTGACCGAAGGTCGCTTCCACCGGCGCCAACTCGTCCGGCACGGCGAACGACGGTTCGTGGAGCCGCGGCTGCCATGGGCCGCCGCCCCAGGCCAATACGCCGACGCGCCGTGTCAGGAGCGTTTCGCCAGTCACGACGTCATAGAGGCGCATGGTCAGTGGATAGTCGCCCGCCGTTGGAGGCGCATCGGGCAGGCGCAGGGCCAGCCAGTCGGCCGTCCACTGCCCGGCCGGCCACAGCGTGCTGGGCTGGTAGCCGTAGCCGGGCTGCGCGTCCAGTTGGGCCAGGGTGGCGCCGGCGGCGTCCTGCAAGCGCCACGAGAACTGGTAACGCGCCCCCAACGGCCGCTCGGTGTACCAACCAAACCGCCCATCCAGCGTCGTCGCGTCGCGCATGGTCAGGCCCGTAGCTCGCACATCAAGTCGGCCGGTCGCCTCCTCTCCCCATCTCCCCCGCTCCCCTGCTCCCCTGCTCTCGATCCTCACTGGTCGTAGAAACAGCTCCCCCCGCGTGCCGCCGGACGGCAGCAGCGGGCGCGCGCCGTCGAGCGTCAGGCGCGGCACGTAGAGGCCGGGCGGGGCGTCGGGGGGAATGGGTAGCCTAAAAACGACAGTCTCGCCGTCCAGGAGTTGGGTGTCCGAGGCGATGACAGGTGGTTCGGCCGTGCCGGCGGCCAGGGGGCGGGCCGAGGCAGGTGTCACCAGAGCTAACGTCGCCGGGCGATTGTCGCCCGGTTCCACACTCGCCGTCACGATGAGTGTCTGCCCGGCTGGTATCGCGTCCGAGCTATAACCGTATTGATGGAGGTGGGCGCCATTCTCAAAGGCCACACCGCCGAGGTCATGATGCAGATAGGCCATCTGGGCAAAGTCCCAGGTCAGATCGTTGGCCGGCAACAGGCGTGGCTCATCGCGCCACATGAATTTCAGACCCAATACCAGGATCACAGCGATGCCCACGCCTGCAAACGTTCGGGTATAGCTTCCGGCTTGTGGGCGCCCGCCAATTACCCACAGCAGGCCAACGAAGAGAAATGCGCCAAGGGAAAGCAGTTCAGCTCCGATACGTATAGGCGTGCGGTCCAGTTCGAGATAAACGGTTTGTTTGCCGCCGTCTACCGGCATGGACATCAGGCCGGAACCGGGCTGCGTGTCCATACGGACGGGAGAACCATCAAGAGGCTGTCTCCAGTCAGGCCAGTTCATGGTGGGAAACAATAGCGTTGCATCCGGCAAGGCGACGTCAAGGCTCCAATACTGGCGCGTAGCCATTCCATTGTCCAGTTGCGCCGACAGAAGTTCGCCATTCAGCGCTACAGCACGGTCGCGCTGGCCGGTATTCAGCCAGGCGCTCGTCCACGGCCGCGGTGTAGATTCTGGGGTCAGATATTCAGCGCTGACGGTCGTGCCGATGTTGCCGGTGAACCACTCGTACTGGGCCAGCCGTTCGGCCGTCACATCGCCGTCGGTCAGGATGAGATGATCGACGCGCAGCCCCAACAGCCCGGCCATCAGCAGCACGAGGCTGCCGGTCAGGGCCACGGCCGCCCGGGCCGGTGGCCGGTCGGTCACCCGGACGAGTGCCCCGGCCAGCAGGGCCAGGAAGAAAGCGGCCACGGACAGGAATCGCCACGGGAACTGCGTGAAGGGCAGCAAAGGCAGATGGTCCCAGAGCGGCCGGGAAAGCGGCGTGATCATGAGCACGGCGATGAGACCACCCAGTAGCAAATACATCCGGTGGTCGGTGGTCGGTGGCCTGTGGTCACCTTCCCGCCAGCTATACAGGAGCACTGCTGCCCCCGCCAGCGCCAGCGCGGCCTGCACCAGCCCCAGCCGGAAGGCCACCCCACCGTCGGGATCGTAGTCGAAGAGCAGAGCGCCCTGCACCAGATTGGCCCCGCGGAAATGGTTGCTGTAGTGGAAATATCCCTCTGTCACCGGCCCCAGCTGGGCCAACTCCTGCTCGGCCAGCGCGGGCACGAAGAACCAGGCGGC
>JACDJC010002102.1_pt1 | contig 16250 bp, 13 predicted proteins | sample 7454191 | NCBI WGS metagenome assembly JACDJC01 (sample SAMN14253291, study PRJNA609438) | sludge metagenome | isolation source: sludge after 25d culture with pyrite and EDTA | collected 2018-12-20 | reverse complement strand
GACAGGGCGGCGTGCACGGGTTGGCGCAGCAAGACGACGCCGACCCCCCCGGCTACCAGAATCACAGCCAGGATGATGAAGCCGACCATCCTAGTAGTCCACGCCTTCCAGCTCCGCGCGGTGGTCGGCGTTGAAGCCCAGGCGAACGTCCTTGTCCTTTGCCTCGGCCTCACGGCGTTGCCACTTGCTGCCCTTGGCTCCCACCAGCATGTCTTCCTTGCGGTAGACGAAGTCCTGGTACTTGAAGTCGGCCAGCTCGAACTCGTGACCCAGCACTACCGCGCCCGTGGGGCAAGCCTCTTCACAGAAGCCACAGAAGATGCAGCGCAGCATGTTGATCTCGTAGATCTTCGCGTAGCGCTCCCCGGGCGAAACGGGGTCATCCGGGTCGTTCTCGGCGGCCTCGACGTAGATGCAGTAGGTGGGGCAAGCGGCGGCGCACAAGGAGCAGCCGATGCACTTCTCGAGGTCGGTGTCGGGGTGGCGCAACAGGTGATGCCGGCCGCGGAAGCGCGCCTGCATGACGATCTTGTCGCGCGGGTACTGCACGGTGACCGGCCGCTTGAACAGGTACCCGAGGGTCAGTCCCATCCCCTTGGCAATGTCGATGACGCTCATGAGCGTTTACCTCCGTGCCGCGCCATGTTGGCGCGGCGCCCAGCTTCGGGGCCTCTCCTGGCCTCAGATGACATAGGCGATCACCGCCCCGGTGACCAAAGCGGCCAGCAGGGCGAACTCGAAGACGTAAAGCCAGCCGAAGCGCATGAGTTGGTCGTAGCGCAACCGCGGCAAGGTCGCCTTGAGCCAGATGAAGAGGAACATGAAGATGGCCATCTTCAGTACCAGCCAGATTATCGGCCACCCCGAGACGCCGGGGATGATGGCGTCGAGGAACGCCGGACCGCGATAGCCACCTAGGAACAGGGTGCTTATGAACGCGGCGGCGGTCATCATGTTCACGTACTCCGCCATCTGGTATAGCGCCCACTTTATCGAGGAGTACTCGGTCAGGTAGCCGGCCACCAGCTCCTGCTCGGCCTCGGGAAGGTCGAAGGGTGTGCGGTTGACCTCGGCCGTGCCGCTGATGACGAACGTCACGAACGCCAGGGCCAGACCGGGCCAGAGCCAGGGACTCACCGACCAGATGCCCGTTTCCACGATCTCTCGCAGGTTCAGCGTGCCCGCCACCATGATCACGGCAAGCACGCTGAGGCCAAGGCCGAGCTCGTACGAGATTATCTGGGCGCTGGAACGGAGGCTGCCCAGCAGGGCGTACTTACTGTTGGCGGCCCAGCCGCCCAGGAAGATGCCGTAAACCCCGAGCGAGGTGGCGGCGAAGATGTAGAGGATGCCGATGTCGAGGTCCATGACCCACGGGTTGAGGCCGAAGAGGCTACCGGCGGGCCCGGCGGGGATGGCTCCGAAGGCGGAGAGCGCGAACACGATGCTGATGGCGGGCGCCAGCACCAGCACGAACTTGTCGGCCGCCGTCACCACCAGGTCTTCCTTGAAGATCGTCTTGATGGCGTCGGCTATCGGCTGCAGCCACCCGCCCGGACCCGTGAGGTTGGGACCGTAGCGGTGCTGGAAGCGGCCGAGGAGCTTGCGCTCTATCACCGTCATGTAGGCGAAGGCGCCAAGGAGCACCACGCACAGCACCAGTGCCTTGATGAAGGTAACCCATAGGGGGTCGTGGGTCACGAGGCCACCTCTACCCTGGGTTGCTCCACGACCGCGCCGGCAAGGTCTGCTTGGGCAAGTCCCACCGGCTGTTCGGGGAGGCTAGGGACGGTCATGAGGCCCTTGGGAACCGCGTCGGTGACGCTCACGACGGCCTGGCGCCAGGTGCCGCCGACCTTGAGCCTGACGGCAACGCCGTCGGCGAGCCCGTGCTCGGCGGCGTCCTCGGGGTGCACCCTGAGGCGCGGGCCGCCGACGGCGGCGGAGAGGTGCGGGTTGAGCGGCAGGAACTCGGTGCGGGCCATGCTCGGCACGACCAGTACGTTGCCGGACTTGGCAGCAGGCTCTTGCGTCACGACCTTGGCCGGAGTCGGCCTCTTGAGACGTGGCAGCGTGCCGACGTCGGGGAGCTCGGCCAGGTCGAGGTCGAAGCGCTTCTTGAGGTTCCTGCGGGCCGAGCGCACACTGCGCCCGTCCAGGCGCTTGCCCAGCGCCTCGCCGATGGCGCGCACGACGCCCGTGAGGTCGGTGCTGCTGCCGGAGTCGACGGGCGCCGCCCGCACCGGTAGGAACCGGCCCTCGAGGTTTACCACCGTGCCGTCGCGCTCGTAGACGCTGGCGGCCGGCAGGACCACGTCGGCCAAGCGCGCCGTATCGGTGAGGAATATGTCGTGCACCACGAGCAGTTCCTTGTCGCGCAGGCGCTCCTTGAGGTCCTCGTCCTGGGCCGGGTCGAGCTGCGAGATGATGAGGGCCTTGGCGCCCTCGAGCATGCCCTTGTAACCGTAACGCTCGTGGCTTGGCAGCACCCCCAGGAGCTCGAGGCCGTAGCTGTTGGCCATGGGCCCCACGGCCAACTCGTTGACGCCGGCGGCCTTGGCGAAGGCGCGGGCGGCGTCGGCGGCCTCGCGGCGGGCGAGCACGAAGCCGCCAATGACGAGCACGCCGTTCTTGGCCCCCGTCAGGCGGGAAACCAGGGCCCGAGCGGCCTCGCCCGTGAGGCCGGTCGCGGCCTCCTCTTCGGCGTCAAGCGTGGCGGTCTCGTCGTTCGCGAGCTTCGAGAGCGCGCGGAAGAAGGCGGCCTCACCGGCGACCGGGTAGCGCGCGGCGCTGCCCGCATGGCGCATGAGGTCGACGCGGTAGGGCGCGGCCACGGTGAGGATCTCGCGCCTACGCGGCATGCGTTCCTTGAGGCGCAGGTCCGCGATGGGCACCCCGTGCGCCATGAGCGTCGGCGGGGTAACGCCCTTGAGGGCATCCTTGATGCGCAGGTCGAGGATGCCGGCCTCCTCCGTCACGTCACCGACGACCAGGATGGCGTCTGCCGTGGCGAGGTCGGTGATGGTGGCGGCGCCCCGCGCGGCGATCAGGCTGGCCGCGGGCCGCGGGGCGTGATCGAGCTGCCCGGTGCCCAGCTCCTCGGCCAGGGCCATGGCGGCCACGCCTTCCTCGAGGGTCGAGTCCGCCCGGATCACGACGCCGACGTCCTTGCCGCTCAGGCCCTCGAGGCGGCCGGCTATGAAGGCCGCCGCCTCCTCCCAGCTGACGGGCTCGAGCTCACCCTGGCGACGTAGCAGCGGTGTGGTCAGCCTGCCGGGGGCGTCACAGTACTCGTGACCGAAGCGCACGCCGTCGTCGATCCACGTCTTGTTGACGTCCGGGTTGAGGCCCGGCGTGATGCGCTCGATGCGCCCGGTGCGGGCGTCGACGATCAGCGCGGCGCCAGTGGCGTCGTCCATGCTGGTGGTGCGGATGTGGTCGTACTCCCAGTTGCGGCCCCGGAAGCGGCTCGAGGCGTCGAGCAGGGCCCCGACCGGGCAGACGTCGACGATGTTGCCCGAGAAGTTGTTGGGCAGGCCCGGATCGGCGGTGCCGATGTAGGTGTGGTTGGCGCGATCGATGAAGTCGAGGAGCTCGTCGCCGGGGACCTCCTCGAAGAAGCGCACGCAGCGCTTGCAGTGGATGCAGCGCTCGCGGTCCAGGGTGATGAGGTCGGATAGCGGGTGGTGCTTCTCCGTGTGGCGCTTGTCGAACTCGAAGCGCGAGAGGCCGTTGCCGTACTCGTAGGAGCGGTCCTGCAGCTCGCAGGCGCCGCCCTTGTCACACACCGGGCAGTCGAGCGGGTGGTTGATGAGGTGGAACTCGACCATGCCGTTCTGGGCGTCTTTGACCCGCTCCGACTCGGTGTCGATGACCATGCCCTCCATGACCTGCGTCGTGCACGTGGCCATGAGGTTCGGGAACCAGAAGATCTTGGGCTCGCCCGTCTCCTCGTCGAGGATCCAGCTGCCGTCTCTGTCCTTGCGCGGTGCGCCGATCCTCGCCAGGCACATCCGGCAGGCGCCGATCGGCGACATGTAGGGCAGCGAGCAGAAGTAGGGGACGTCGTTGCCCGCGGCGAAGACAGCGTCGATGGCGCTGGTGCCCGCGGGGAAGTCCAACTCGAGGCCGTTGATGCGTACCTTCATGCTTGCCACCAGTCGTTCTTGGCGTACTTGGACTTGCCGTTAGTCGCCAGGTACTCGTACTCCTCGTGGAACCACTTGAGGCTCGCCTGCACCGGCATGATGCAGGCGTCGGCCAGCGGGCAGAAAGCGTTGCCCCTGATGTTGCCGGCAACGCTCTCCAACAGCTCCACGTCGGCCAAGCTGCCCTGCCCCGCCAGGAGCTTCTGGTACATGCGGGGTAGCCAGTGCCCCACGCCCTCGCGGCACGGGGTGCACTTGCCGCACGACTCGTGGCTGTAGAAGCGCACCACGTTGTAAAGCGCGTTCACGATGCACTTCTCGCGCGGGATGACGATGACTCCGCCCGTGCCGAGCATGGAGCCGTTCTTGGCCAGCGTGCCGTAGTCCATGGGCATGTCGAGGAAGCGGTCCTCCCACGGGAACATGGGCGTGGAGGAGCCGCCCGGGATGAACGCCTTGGGCTCCATGGTGGGGCCGCCGGCGAAGTCGTAGATGAGTTCTCGGAAGCTCGCGCCCATCGGCATCTCGTACACGCCCGTGCGCTTCACGGGCCCGGATATCTGGTAAAGCTTGGTGCCCTTGCTGTCGTCGGTGCCCATGGACTCGAACCAGGCCGCGCCCTTGTTGATGATGTGCACGACGCTGGTCAGGGTCGTGACGTTGTTGATGGTGGTGGGCCGCCCGTACATGCCCGCCGCGGCCGGGAACGGCGGCTTGAGGCGCGGGGTGGCTCGCAACCCCTCCAGGGAGTTCATGAGGGCCGTCTCCTCGCCGCAGATGTAGGCGCCCGCGCCCCGGTGCATGACGATGTCGAAGGAGAAGTCGGTGCCGAGGATGTTCTCACCCAGGAACCCAGCCTCGCGGGCCTCTTCGATGGCGGCCAGGGTGCGCTCGTAGCCGAGGTAGTACTCGCCACGGACGTAGAGGAAGGAGGAGGTCGCGTGCATGGCGTAGGCCGCGATGATCATGCCCTCGATCAGCTGGTGCGGGTCGTCCTCCATGATGTAGCGGTCCTTGAACGAGCCGGGCTCCGACTCGTCGGCGTTGCAGACGAGGTAGCGGGGCTTGCCGTCGGGCGGGGCCATGAACGACCACTTGACGCCCGTCGGGAAGCCGGCGCCACCTCGGCCCCTGAGGCCCGAGGCCTTGACCTCGTCGATCACCTGCGCGGGCGTCATCTCGGTGAGGGCCTTGCGCGCAGCCTCGTAGCCACCGTGAGACCGGTAGAAGTCGAGCTTGTGCGCGCCATCGACGCCCACGTAGCGGTACATGGTCACCTCGTAGCGCGGGTCGTGGCGGCTGACGATCGGGGCCGGCTTGGCGCCCTCCGTTGGCTGGTCGCTCACCTCACCCCTCCCCTCTTCGGTCGCCGGGTGCGGCGGTGTGGTCCAAGGCGGCGGGCTTCTCGGCGCCCTCGGTATCGCCACCCCGCTCGCGCCATGGGGCCGGCATCTCGCCCTGTCTCAAGGCGTCCAAGAGGTGTTGGCAGCGCCCGCGCCCAACGCGCTCGTAGTACGTGTCGTTGACTTGCAACACCGGCGCGGTGCCGCAGGAACCGACGCATTCGACCTTCTGCAGGCTGAAATGACCGTCGGCGCTCGTTTCGCCGTGGACGATCCCCAGTTCCTCCACCAGGAAGTCGTACATCTCGTCGGCGCCTGCCAGTGCGCACGAGAGGGTGGAGCAGATCTGCACGTGGAACTTGCCCACGGGCTGCTCATGGTAGGTGCTGTAGAACGAGAGGACACCCTTCACCTCCGTGGCGGTGGTGTCGACTATCTCCGCGATCTCCCTCACGCGAGAATCGCTCACGTACAGCTCCGTGCGCTGCACTTCCCAAAGCAGGGGCATGATGGCGCTCCTGCGGCCCTCGTCCGGATAGCGCGAAAGGACCTCCGCGACGAACTCCTGCTTGTCGGCGAAGAACGGGGTGATGTCTGTTGGTTCGCTCATCGGCTCACTTACTTGTCTACGTCGCCCAGGACGGGGTCGAAGCTGGCGATGTTGATGACCATGTCGGCGAAGAGCCCGCCTATGCTCGAGGGCTCGAGTGACTGGAGGTTGGCAAGGCTGGGAGCCCTCACCTTCACGCGGTAAGGCATCGAGCCGCCGTCGCTGATCAGGTAATAGCCGAGTTCGCCGCGGGCGCTCTCGGTCGGCACGTACACCTCGCCGCGGGGCGGGTGGAAGCCCTCGGTGACGAGTTTGAAGTGGAAGATCACTGCCTCCATGGACTCCTCGAGTTCCCACCTGGGCGGGAGGCTGATGCGCCGGTCGGGGTCCCTGAACGGCCCGGGCTCGAGCATGTCGAGGGCCTGAGAGACGATCCTGCAGCTTTCGATCATCTCCTCGTAGCGGACGAGAATGCGGGCATAGATGTCGCCGTCCTCGTGGGTGGGGACGTCGAACACGTAGTCCTCGTATCCCGAGTAGGGAGCCGCCTTGCGGAAGTCGAGGGCCAGGCCGCTGGCCCTGGCGCTGGGCCCCGTGAGGGCGTGATCGATGGCCATCTCGCGCGTGACCACGCCCACCCCCTGCGTTCGCGCCAAGACGATGCTATTGCCCATGAAGAGGTTGAAGTACTCGTCCATGTGCTTCGGGAACGCCTCGAGCCAGGTGCGCACCATGGGCTCGAACTGCTCGGGGACGTCGCGGTAGAGGCCGCCCACGCGGAAGGAGCCGTAGTTCATGCGCACGCCGGACGTGAGCTCGAAGATGTCCATCAGGCCTTCGCGCTCCCTCATGCAGTAGAAGTACGGCGTGAGGGCCCCCATGTCGAGCATGGTGGTGCCGAAGAACACCAGATGGCTGGCGATGCGGTTGAGCTCGGTGAGGATCACGCGGATGCGCTGGGCGCGCACCGGCACGCGCGCGTCCATCAGCTTCTCGACCGCCAGCATGTAGGCCAGGTCGTGTGCGAAGCCGTGCAGGTAATCCATCCGGTTCGAGTACGTGACGCCCTGCTGGTACGTGCGGTTCTCCATGGTCTTCTCGAAGCCCGAGTGGAGGTAGCCCACTTGTGGCTTGAGCGACACGATCTGCTCACCGTCTAGGTCCACCACGAGCCGCAGCACGCCGTGGGTACTGGGGTGTTGCGGGCCGACGTTGATGCGCATGAACCGCGTCGAGAACGACCCGGGTTGATCGGCCTCGGCCGGTGGCGGTGGGTTGACCGGTTTGGTGCTCACCCTTGAGTCCCCCCTTCACCCGGCAGCTCGCCCTGGGTGCTCGTCACGCCGTCTCGGGCGCCGCCCTTCCAGTCCGTGAGCCCCGGGTCATCGCCCCTGAGCCCCGAACGAAACGCCGCCGGATCGATGAAGCGGCCGTCGTTGAACAGCGTGGGCGTCTCGCCCAGTGGGAAGTCCTTGCGGTGGGGGTGGCCGTCGAGGTCCTCCGGCGTGAGGATCTTGCGGAGGTTCGGGTGGCCCTCGAACTCGATGCCAAGCATGTCGAACGTCTCGCGCTCGAGGAAGTCGGCGCCCCGCCAAACGCCGGTGGCCGTGGGCACCTTCTCGCCATCGTCGAGCTCGACCCTGATGAAGAGCCTGTTGCCGCCGTGGACGTCGTGAACGTTGTAGACCACGGCGAAGCGCTTACCGCGGTGGCCGGGGTACGTCAGGTAATCGATGCCCATCACGTCGGTGAGCATCTCGAGCCCTTCCGCGCGGCACACCTTGAGTCCCTCTATGACCTTCGACTTGCTCAGGGTCACGCTGATCATGTCCTTGAACTCGCTGACCACACCCCCGAGCTCGGTCAGTGACTCCAAGACCCGCGCCCTAGTGGCGCCATTCGGTTCGTGGTGGGTCATCGCTTCCAGCCCTCCACGACCGGCAGTTTCTCCCCACGCTCGTCGAAGGTCTCTCCCCGCACCTTCTTCTGGAGCTGTTCGACGGCGTAGATGAGCGCCTCCGGCCGCGGCGGGCAGCCCGGCACGTAGATGTCGACGGGAGTGACCGAATCGACGTTCTGAACGATCGCGTAGTTGTTGAACATGCCGCCGGACGAGGCGCAGGCGCCCATGCTGATGACCCACTTCGGATCGGGCATCTGCTCGTACACGCGGCGCATGACGGGCGCCATCTTCTTGGAGAGGCGCCCGGCCACGATGAGGACGTCCGCCTGACGCGGGCTGGCGCGGAACACCTCGGAACCCAAGCGCGCCAGGTCGTTGCGCGGGTTGGTGGAGGCCATCATCTCGATGGCGCAGCAAGCGAGCCCGAACGTGGCGGGCCACAGGCTATGGGAGCGGCCCCAGGCCACCAGCTTCTCCAGGCTGGTGAAGAGGATCCCCTCGGCTTCCAGTTCTTGCACGTCTTTCTCGAACAGGTCGCGTAGGCTCATGCTCATTTCCAGTTCAGGACGCCCTTGCGGACCAGGTACAAGAACCCGACCGCGAGGATCGCCACGAAGATGATCGCGTTGGTGAAGAGAAACTGCGGGGCGGCGTTGAACTTGACGGCGAGCGGGTAGAAGAACGCCGTCTCGAGGTCGAAGATGATGAACACCATCGCCACCAGGTAGAAGTGAACGGGGAAGCGCTGGCGTGCCGAACCCACCGCTGGAATGCCCGACTCGTAAGCGGCCAGTTTGGCGGCGCCCGGACGCTTGGGCCCCACCAGCCCTCCTGCCACCAACGCGGCAGCGGCGATGAACCCGGCCGCCAAGAACATCATCAGAACCTCTAGGTACAAGGAGTCTGCTCCCTTCGTGCCAGGCACGGCGTCGTTGCGACACTGACCTGAGTCAAGAACGAATCGCCATTCGAAGCCTTGGTGCGAGTCGCGCGCCTCTAGTGCGCGTTTTCACAACCGACTTGGCCAACAGTCTAGCAGGCGATATGTAGGGGAACAAGGGAATGGTCATCGAGGTCGCCGGCGCTGGCGGTAGCCTCACCCAAACGAGTGCCATCACACCAGGAACCACCCACCCGACTCAAGAAGCCTGGACCAGTACACGCGCTTGACACCATGCGGGAGGGCATCTAATACTGCTTGAGCTGCTGGGTCGTTAGCTCAGCCGGTAGAGCAGCTGACTTTTAATCAGCGGGTCGCAGGTTCGAGCCCTGCACGACCCACCAGGTATGATCGGCTGAAGTTTGGCCCCTTCGACTAGCGGTTAGGTCACAACCCTTTCAAGGTTGCGGCACGGGTTCGAATCCCGTAGGGGTCACCAAGATGGGCGCTCGGGTGCGGGCGCCCACCTTACTCTGAACCTCCCCCTTATTCCGAGCCCTCCACTTTCGCTCACATACCCCCCGGGCGGGGTTTCCAGGTCCTGCCAACGGGCGATGACCGTTGCCCGGTCTCGGTTCACGCCCGCCCCACGACCTAGGCCTGCGTGCGGTTGCGGCCGTCTCGCTTCGCCGTGTAAAGGCGCGTATCGACGAGCTTCACGAGGTCGGATACCCGCTGCTCGGGGTCACCTTCGGCAACCTCGGAAAGCGCGGCCACCCCCACGCTCACGGTGATCGCCAGTCCGGGTGCCAGCTCGTCCCAGTAGTGTTCGGCGACCAGCGCCCGTGCCCGTTCGGCCGCCTCGTGGGCCGCGGCCTTGTCGGAGCCGGGCAACAACGCGACGAACTCCTCCCCACCCCAGCGCGCCACCACGTCGGACGCACGGAAGGCCCGTTTCAATAGCTGAGCCATGCGTGCGAGAACCTCGTCCCCGACCGAATGGGAATGATCGTCGTTGACCCTCTTGAAATTGTCGACGTCAACCAGCACCACCACCAGGTCATGACCGTGCCGGTCGGCGCGCTCCTCTTCCTCGGTCAATCTGCCGCGGAAGTAGCGGCGGTTGAACAGGCCCGTGAGGTCGTCCGTCGTGCTCAGGCTCTCCAGGCGCTCGGCCTGTTCGCGCAGGTTCTGGTTGGCCTCGATCACCGCCTGCCGGGCCACCACGTTCAGCTCGTGCTCGTCGCCTAGACCGACCTCCAGTTGTGTCAAGAGGAGGGTGAGCACTTGACTGCTATGGTGCGCCTCCGTGCGCCCGCGCTCATCCAGGAAACCGTCGAGGGTCTCGTACGCCTCATGGAACCGGCCCTGGGCGGCCAAGGCGGCGGCCATCTGCCGCTCCAGGCCGAGGGCTGCCTTGTGCTTGTCCGCCGCACGGAACAGCTCTGCAGCGAGGCTCAGCTCTTCGAGCGCTTCGGCGGGCCTTCCGGTCGTCAGCAAGAAATCGCCGTAGCCGGCCCGGATCTCTGCCTCGAAGCCATCGTGAGGCTCCTCCAAACCGGCGATGGCCTCCTTGAAGAGCCGTTCAGCGAGCAGGTTGTCGCCGGCGTCGGCCTGCGCTTGTGCCAGCTTGGCCTGCGTCACCGAGTAGTAGCGTCGATTCTCGACCTCGGCGAACCAGCCGAGCGCCTCCTCGAGCGCCGCTATCGCCTCCCTATGCCTCCCGAGCCTGCCCAACGCCCGCCCCTCGTTCGACCGGGCGATGCCGGCCCCGAAGCGATCGTCACGGGCCAGGAAGCCCGCGCGCCCGCGCTCGAAGCAGGCCAAGCCTTCGTCCAGACGCTTCGTGTCGAGGTAGACGTTGCCCAAGTTGGTGAGGAGCGAGGGCGCTACCGGCTCTCCCGCCGCTTCCAAGATGGCGATGCCGGTCTTGAGGTGCTTGACGGCCATGTCCAGCAGGTCGCGCGAGCCGTAAACGGCGGCCAGGTCGTTGTGCGCCCGTGCCGCCAGGAGGGGCAGCGCGTAACGTTTGGCCAGAACCAGCGATTCGCGCCCCAGGCGCAGGGCACCGGCCACGTCGTCGAGGACGTACGCGGCCCGCAGTTCGGTCAAGCGCGCCTCTGTGACGACTGCGCCTACGGCCGGCAGGCCGGGCTCCCAAGCGCCTTCCGCCGCTTCCGACACCTGTGCCGCCAGCTCGATGGCCACTGCCGGCTCGTTCAGCGCCAACTTCGCCACCGCCAAGGTGGCCCGGGCCAGGTCCCGAACGCCGCCCTCGACTCCGCTCGCCAGCAGTTCCTGGGCCAACCTCGAGGCTAGCCGCGGCGACCGCGTGCGCGCTTCCCACGCCTCCAGCGCGTCGGCCACCTGGGGCGGTTGCTCGGCTGCACCTATCTCACGGCTGGTGTTGCTTTCGCTGCTCACGGTTCTCCAAGGGTCGATGCTTTGCCCGACTGCGGTCCGAACGTCCGCGCGGAGTTGACGCCCGCTCGTCTGGGGGGTTCTCGCGCCATGATATCCCTCGCCGGCCACCGGTGCCCTCGGGTCCCGCGCCGGGTGTCCCTGCCGCAGGCGGCTATGACATAATGCCGGGGCCACACTCACCGAGTGGGGGATTCCGGGCGATTAGCTCAGCGGAAGAGCGTCCGCTTTACACGCGGAGGGTCGGGGGTTCGAATCCCTCATCGCCCACCAAACGACTTCACACCCGCTGCAACCGGCCGGCGCGACGACCTACCCGCGACCCCTGGGGGCGCGAGCCGACCTACCTGCGACCGCTGGGGCCGTGAGGCGACCGACCCGCGACCGCCACCGCCGTCAACGCGCCGAGGCGTACGCGTTATCCTGACAGCGAGCCGAACCAGGCCGCGCCCGTGGCCCCTTGGAGCCCGCATGCCGCTAGACCAAGCCAAGACATCACCCCTGTGGTGGGAAGAGGTACCCGCGGGCCGAACTCGCACGCCGCCCCCGGCCGACGTGGCTGCCGACGTGGTCATCGTCGGGGCCGGCTTCACGGGCCTGTGGACCGCCTATTACCTCAAGCACCTCGAGCCGACGCTGAGCGTGGTGGTCCTCGAGCGCGAGCACGTCGGCTTCGGGGCGTCCGGGCGCAACGGCGGCTGGTGCCACCCCGAGTATCCACTCGGACTTGCAACGCTCGCTCATCGCCACGGCCGCGAGAATGCCATGGCCTTCCAGCGGGCGGCCATGAACGCGGTCCACGAGGTCGGACGGGTCAGCGACGAAGAAGGCATCGACTGCCACTTCGAGATGGGCGGCCGCCTCCTCCTGGCGCGCTCCGAGCTGCAGGCGGCGCGGGCCCGCGAGGACGTGGCCGAGCAGCACGCGCTAGGCCTCACGGCGGAGGACGTCAGGTACCTGAGCGCCGAGGAGGCGCGGCGGCTCACCGGCATGTCCGGGGTGCAGGGCGCCAGCTTCATGGCGTGCGCCGCCGCCCTGCAGCCGGCCCTCTTGGTCAACGGCCTGGCCGTGGCCGTCGAACGCCTGGGGGTGACCATCTACGAGGATGCCGACGCCACCGCGCTCGCGGCGGGCAGCGTGACGTTCGAGAGCGCCCGGGGCTCCGGCACAGCCACCGCGCGCAGCGTCCTCAGGGCCACGGAGGGCTACACGCGCGACCTGCCCGGCGAGCGCCGCACCCTGATACCCCTGTATTCCTTGATGATCGCAACCGAGCCACTCGACGAGGCGCGGCTGGCCGCCGTCGGGCTGCCCCACCGCGAGGTGTTCGCCGACTACGGCCACATGGTGATCTACGGCCAGAGGACGGCCGACGGGCGCGTGACGCTCGGGGGGCGGGGCGCGCCGTATCACTTCGGCTCGGCCATCCAGGCCGACTACGACGCCGATGCCGTGGTGCACGCTCACCTCGACAGGTTGTTGGTGGAGCTCTTCCCCGACCTCTACGGCGTGCGGATCAGCCACCGTTGGGGCGGCCCGCTAGGGGTGCCCCGTGACTGGCGTCCGAGCGTCAGTTACGACACCGCCTCGGGCCTGGGCTTCGCCGGCGGCTACGTGGGTGACGGCGTGGCGCTCTCCAACCTCGCTGGGCGCACGCTGGCAGAGCTGACGCTGGGGCGCGAGACTGAACGCACCGGCCTCCCGTGGGTGCAGCACCGCTGGCGTGACTGGGAGCCCGAGCCTCTTCGGTACCTGGGGGTCAATGCGGGCCTGTGGCTCACGCGCTCCGCCGACCGGGCGGAGGCCCGAACCGGCCGGCCGAGCGTGAGGGCGAAGATCGGCAACTGGATCAGGGGCAAGCGGGGCTAGCCGCCGGAGCGGCGGTGCCGCGCCGCTGGGGCGGTGTCACGCCGCCGGGCCGGTGCCGCGCCTCTGCGGCGCTGCCGCGCCACGGGCGATCAGCGGCGCGGCCGGCCCTCACCTCAGCGCTGCAGCCAGGCCATGGTCTTGCTTGCCAGGCTGTCGAGGGCCACGACCGACTGCTCGATGTGCTCTTCGCGCGTGTCCTCGATCTTGTTGTGCGAGATGCCGTAGAGGCTCTGCACGAAGAGCATGACCGTCGGGATGCCGGCGCGCGCCACCTCTGCGGCGTCGTGCAAGGGACCGCTGGGCAACTGGTGTGAGGTGCCGGACGCCTCGCGCACGGCCTCGTCGGCCAGCGCGATCAGGTCGGGGTGGAAGGGCATGGGGTCGATGCCCCAGATGTTGCTCCACGACACCTCCACGTTCCCCTCGGCCGCGAAGCGCTCGCTGGCCTCCACGGCGCGGCGGTACATGTTCGTGAGCGCCTCGCGGTCGAGGTGCCGCTGGTCGAGCGTGATGTCGCACTCGGCCACGACCGAGGTCACTATGCCGGGCCGCGTGATGCAGCTGCCGATGGTGCAGACGCCGCCCAAGTCGTCGGTGATCTCGTAGATCTCCTGGCTCATCTTGCCGGCGGCCAGGAAGGCGTCCCGGCGGCGGTTCATGGGGGTTGAACCCGAGTGCGCGGCCTGGCCGCGGAAGTGGATGCCGTGACGCTCTACCCCGAAGGTGCCGAGCACGACGCCCAGGGGCAGGTCGAGGTCGAGCAGCACCGGCCCCTGCTCGATGTGCAGTTCGAGGTAGGCGCCCGCCTTCTTCAGCTCGGCGTGGGCGTCGTTCATGCGGTCCAGGTCCACCCCGCAGCGCTTGAGCGCGTCGACGAGCAGGACGCCGTCGGCGTCCTTACGGTCGCGCTCCTCGTCCGGCACGAGCGTTCCACCCGCCGCGCTCGACCCGAGCAGGCTGCGGCCGAAGCGCGCGCCCTCCTCGTCCGCCCAGTCGACGAGTCGCACGGTCACGGGCGGCTTGCCGCCGTACTGCTCGCTGATGCGTCTGACGGTCTCCAGGCCGGCGAGGACGTTGAGGCAGCCATCCAGCCAACCGCCGCCCGGCACGCTGTCCATGTGCCCGCCTATCAGCAGCTCGACGTCCGACTCGCCCGGCAACGTCGACCAGACGTTGCCGGCGACGTCCATGTGCGTCTCCAGGCCGAGGGCGTCGGTCTTGGCCCGCATGAACTCGCGGGCCTTCAGCCACGTGTCCGTCCAGGCCACTCGCCAGGCGCCGTTCTCGTCGCCCGTCAGAGCGCGCAGCTCCTTCAGTTCTCGTACGGTTCGCTTCGGATCCAACGGGCTCATGTTGCCTCCCAGCCTGGCGGACTCCACGGCTGCCGGCTAGCGCCCATGCGGCGCGACCAGCTGGAGCGGCCGCCGGGGCCCGCTCGTCGAGCGCGCCGCCGTCCGCCTTGCTAATGACTTGGGGGCCACTTTATCAACTGCCGTGCGCCGAACGCGCAACCAAGGAGCGCCGTGCCGTGCTGCTCAGGAACCCTGAGGGCCCAGCAGGTCCTCCCTCGGGGGTTCTGGCGGCAGCGCGGCCATGACCCTGGCGGCCAGCGCCCCCTCGTCGACCGTCGCGCCCAACGCGCTGAACGACGAGGTGAGGGAGGCCAGGTCGCGATCCAGCAGCTCGCGGGCCGCATGTCCGACGCGCACGTCCATGAGCTGTGGAAGGTCGATGAGCACGATCTCGCCCGAATGCCACAGCAGGTTGTAGGTGGAGAGGTCGCCGTGCACCACCCCCAACGCCGCCAGCCTCACCACCAGGTCGGCTGCCTGCTCGTACGCCGCCTGGGCTTCCTCGGCCGCCAGCCGGACGTCGGCGAGGCGCTCGGCCGGCTCGTCGCCGATGCCCACGAACTCCATGAGCACCACGCTGCCGGCGGCCGCCCAGGCACTGGGCTCCGGCGGCAGCGCCGGCACGGGAACGCACACGCCGGCCTCGTGCAGCCGCCACAGGTTCGCGTACTCGCGCATGACCCAAAGGGCCACCTGAGCCTTGCGGCCGGCGCGCGATTTGCGCTTGATGGCCCGCGCCAGGCGTTCGTCCTCGAACTTCAGCGCCTCCCAGTAAGGGGCGTCGTTGCGGAACGAGCGCGCCTCGATGTCGGCGTACACCTTGGCCGCCAGGCGCGTTTCACCGCGCCTCACGAGAAACACCGTGGCTTCCTTGCCGCCCTTGATAAGGCCGACGAACTCGTCGAAGTAGCCGCGCGAGTGAAGGCGCCGCAGGTCCGGGTCGGTGAAGTGCTGGGCGCCGTCCGTGCCCGGGCTGACCAACTCGGCCGCCTGCCGTTTGGCCCGCGGCTTGCGCCGCACCCGCTTGACCTCCGCCTTGACGGGTAGGTCGCGGGCCCTGACGGTTACGCCGAAACCGCTACCGGCCTCGTCCTTGTCGGACCGTCGGGCCTGACGCCGCTTGCGCGTCCTACGCTTGTCGCCACTGTCGTCGGCCAACCCACACTCTCCTCGCGTGCACTTGGAAACCGTGTCGCCAGGCCAGCTTAATCGAGTGCGGCCCGGTCGGCCACGTTGGCGGTAACCTCTGGGGCATGATCCCAGTCTTCGACGGCCACAACGACACGCTGCTCATGCACTTGGCAGACCCGACCCGTGACTTCTTCGCGCGCCACGAGGACGGTCACCTCGACTACGCCCGCGCCCGTGAGGGTGGCGTGGTCGGAGGCTTCTTCGCCGTGTGGACGCCGTCGGCGCCCCTGCCCGAAAAGTACAAGGACATCAGCGAGGGCCGCGACCTCCCCGTGGCGCCCGCCGGCGCCGTCGACATCGCCGTGGCCCGCGCCCACGCCGACAGGTGCGTTGCCCAACTGCTGGCCTGGGACGCCGACCCCGAGGACCGCTTCAGGCTGGTCAAGAGCGCGGCAGAGCTAGAGCGCGCCTTCGACGACGGCGTGATGGCGGGCATCATGCACTTCGAGGGTGCCGAGGCCATCGGCCCCGACCTGTTGGCGCTCGACACCTACTACGCCGCGGGCCTGCGCTCGCTGGGGCCGGTCTGGAGCCGGCCCAACCTGTTCGGCTTCGGCGTGCCGTTCCTCTTCCCCAGCAGCCCCGACGTGGCG
>JACDJC010002100.1_pt1 | contig 16260 bp, 33 predicted proteins | sample 7454191 | NCBI WGS metagenome assembly JACDJC01 (sample SAMN14253291, study PRJNA609438) | sludge metagenome | isolation source: sludge after 25d culture with pyrite and EDTA | collected 2018-12-20 | reverse complement strand
TTGCCTAAGTGACGCGTTCAATAGCTTTAGCTCACTTCAGGCCAGTGCTTGCGGGTGGATTTGCGCGGGCGGTTCATTTTGTGTCGTTAGAAGGCAATCCAAGCAGTTTACGCGCAGCGTCGATGTCAGAAATCGTTACGCCATTGGAAATTTGTTTGTATTGCAGGTCAGACTTCAGTTTCTCCCATGCTTTACCAAGCGCATATTCTTGTTCGTATGCTTCGCGGCTAAGATAACAGCACCCATTTGGCGAGTATTGGCCGGCATCAACAACGAGTGTTTCAATGTCAATCCGCTCGCGGTTATCTAGTTGCGCCCACTTCCGCCCAACCTTCAAAACCGTCACCTCTTTTTCTTTCGAATACCTACTTCGTAGCGGAACCCACCAGAGTTTTTGGCCTTCAGTCAGCTTTTCCATTTTTCACTCAATTTCAATGTTGACCGCAGCAACTAAGCGGCAATCTTATCCACAAGCCGGCGCCTATCTGGCCGCTTCAGCGCTTCGTGTTTGTCGGCAATGTAACGCGCATCTGATTCGCACCAATACGCCCGGCCAATGAAGCTAGGCGCAGGTGAAATGCGGCCTTCGCGTACCCATGTGCACAACGTATTCTTGTGCGGCGCAGGGCAGAAGTTACGCGCCGCCCAATCTCGGAGTAGGATTTTCACGGCAGTTCCTTGCTGGCGCGGATTGCGTTAGCACAGTTAATTGCGGCACGTTGGTCCGTGTGGAAAACTGTGTAGGAGTACTCGTTTTCACACACCTTCGCGCACTGCTCCCGCACATTCGCGGCGAATTGCTCAAGGGCTTGGTCGGGGGTGGCGGATAGGACGCTAATAACACTGTGATCCCACAGATCGACCGGCGTGTGGCCGCAGTTCATAGGGCTACTGTGACCCTCCATACTTTCCCCACAACAGCAGACACCGGTTGATACCGGCGCAGTCTCTATGAAGTCCCGCATCATCTCGATCTGCGCGGCTTGGCGTTCGATGGTTTGCTGCGCTTCAGCGAGTTGCTGCTTTGTCAGCATTGCGATCTCATACGCCTTGTCCCACTCGCGCTTTATCGCGTCGCGCTCGTTCAGCGCGGCTTGCTCCATCTTCCCGGCCAATTCTGCATACTCGTAGCTTTCGAGCCACTGCCTTTGCACAGACTCAACGTCGCCTGATGGGCATTTGTCATATAGCCACTTTTCAAATGCGGCCTGTTCTAGGTCTTCACTAGCCTCCCGCTTCCCGGCCTCGTAGGCTTCGGTTAGTTGGTCGGCGGTGTGGAGGGGCTTTTGTAGATTGAATACAAGCTCCCGCCCTACTTCATCAATAACAAGCACTTTGGCAACCGGCTCGAATTTCGGCATTGTCATTTCAGTCCTTTCGGTGCCGGTCTTCCACAGTGAGGGCATCTGTCTATCCACAGTTCAACGCCATCAAGACACAAAACCGGACAGCTATGAGTCCATCCAGATTGCTCACCAATCCACTTATCCAGAGCCTCGGTGCCGGGCCGGATGGCGAGGGCTTTAGTTGCAATCTCTCCGCACTTCCCAACATTCAAGTCTGCACATTCTGGATCGTAGCTGTCCGACCCGACGCAAGAGAACAAGTTGTACAGTCCGATGTGTCCTCTAATCTTCTCAAGCGCCCTGTCCTTCTGCTTGCACGCGGCAAGGGCAGCAGCGAGTTGCTGTTCAGCTTCGATGATTTCATTCTCTCGGGTGGCACATGTGTCTATGCAGCGAGCGAGTTGCTGGCGTAGGGATTCGATTAGTATCCCGGCAGAGGCAAGGTCCGAATCATATCCATCAAACGAAGCATTTGGTCCGTAGTGGTTCTGGCTATGATCGCGGCTCATTCTACTTTCTCCTTTGACTCTGTAGATAACATCCTCCGTGCGTCCTCCGCATGTCGCTCAAAATCCGAATGTCGTGTCGAGTACAGGGCGTCTTTCTTTTTTGCAAATGCCTCGTGGATCGAACCACACACCTCCCACGCAATCGCTGCCTCTTTCCACCCAGATTGCTCGCTCTCACGCAACTTCATTAAATCCTCAGAACAGCATTTGTGCTCTTCTGTTTTAATGCGTAGCGCAATTTCCAACCTCATAATTTCAGCGGCGAGTTGCTGGTGCATCTGCTCGATCTGCGCGGCTTGTTCCAACTTACCGGCCTCGTAGGCTTCCGCACACCAATGGACGATATCAACGGGCTCCATGTACTTGGCGTGTTCTTTATGCCAGTCATCGAATTTCGGCATTGTCATTTCATTATCTCCTTCGCCATTTCCTTCAACTTGGTAGCAAGTTCTTTCCGCTCGGTATAGTTCATCCAGCCGAAGTCGTACCACTTCCCTCCGGACTCGATTTGAAGCTTGACGTGCCTATCGGCTGAGGCTGCGAACGAAGTTTCAACCTTGACTTTCACTTCAGTCCTTTCGGTGAGTAGAGAAGTTCAACCCAGCTTTTATGATTTGGATTTCTGGCATCCCACTTAGAGCGATAATCTTCGTTGTCGTCGTAGCTGCGAAAGTCATACCCACCTTCCCCGTCGAATGTTCGCCAAGCAACAGGCTCCCCGAGCCAAGCCCTGAGCGTAGAGTCGTCGGGCTGGATGGCTAGGGCCTTCGCTGCTATGCGTAGCCACTCGGTAGTTTTCATACTTCCCCATGACTCTAGCGCCTCGTCTTTCAGCTTGCACGCGGCGATGGCAGCGGCGAGTTGCTGCTCAACTTTTGCTAGTCGTTCGCCAGTACCAATCTCAAGGGCTTCTGTGTCTGCAAGTGCAGCTTGGCAAGAGGCGAGTTGTCGTGCCAGTTCTTTATTGCTAGCCTCTAGGCTATTCACATATAGGATATTCATTTCGATTCCTTTGCTGCATTTGAGTAGCTTGGTGCTTCGGCATGTTTTATGTAGCGCAGTGCGGTTTCGTGGCGAGACTCGTTTGGGAACTTGCGCTGAACCGCGTACAGCAATTCCTGATACCGCTCCGCATCTGCTTTCAGTTCGTCCCGCTGGCGTTCGCAGGCGGCGAGTTGCTGGCGCAGTAGTTCGATTTCATCTAGCCAGTCGGACAGTTTTCCGTCGTGGAGATTGAGTGCTTTGCACCGCTTCATAAAATCAGTTTGTACGGTCATTTGAACCTCCATTCATAGCCTCTGCGCCGGATGTAAGTCTCCCCTACAGGCCGGCGTTCGATCAGTTCAAGGTCAAGGTAGTGGTTCAGGGTGCCTGTGCAGAAGGTCCTGCCTACGCCGAGACGAGCCTCGATCGTGCTGGTCTTGACCCACCCCTTCCCCATTACTTTTTTGTAACGGGCAACTGCCTGCTCGTGGCGGGCCTTATTCGCTGCCCCAGTGTTCCATATACGCGAAGTGTTTGATTGCTTGAGCGCAGAAACTACTACCTCCGCAATCTCGCGCTTGAGCATGGCGGCAAGGTAGTTCATTTTGAACTCCAGGTCAGGGCCAAGGCCCCAAGCGCCGCAATCCAAGCAACCGTGTAAAGGAACACTTCCGCCTTGGTCATGCGGGGGAAGTGCGGTTGAGGGAAAGGAATCCTCGGATCTGGGTCGCAGGTCTTGAAAGTCTGCACACCGTAGTCTTTCTGGAAGCTTGGCGTTGGCGCGTTTTTACTTGGAACACCCGGCTTGAAACCTGAAGGGATGTTTCCTGTACCGCAAAGTTTGTCGTTCATAAGAGTGAGCCTCTTTTGGCGGCCTCCGAAGGAAAGTTGGGGGAGGGTCGGTTTCCCTTCCTCCCCCCCATTCCCGCCGACAAGTGGAGGCTCAAGTCCCTGTCGACTTGGAGACAAGCGTGGCTCGTCCCCTTGAAAGTCCTCCTGCGAGTCCCTTCGGAAAACCCCCGCTTGTGGCAGGGGCAGACCGAATGAATCCGGTCCTGGCTTAAGCGTTCAGCTCAGCCATAAGGTCGTCGGCGTTGACCTTCTCGGCCTTGACCTTCTTATCCGCTTCCAGACGGGCGATGATCGCGCCCGTCTTGGTCGTCGGATTGCGGAAGGAAGCATACAGCTCGGCGCGGGAAAGCTTCTCGCCGCGAGCCTTGGCCGTGTCGAGCTTGCCCTGCAGGAAGGTCTTGACGAAATCGACTGGCTTCCCGGTGGCTTCGCAGATGGCCTTGATGACCACCGAAGCGCCGGAGAAACCATCGCCAGCAGATCGGACGGCAGTCCACTCACCCTTGTCGAGGCGGGCGATCATGTCTTCCACAGCGACCACCATGTCGTCGAGTTCTTCCAGGCCAGCAGTCTCGTCACCGATCTTCTGCGAGGCGCCGTGACCGGCCAGCTGAAGCAGGTTGTCCTTCGAGGCCGTGAAAGTGCGGGTGACGCCGTTGCGGAAGTCGAAACGGACCTGTACAACCTTGCCTTCGATCACAACTTCCTTGATCAGGCGACGCTTGCCGGCAAAGCCAACCGTGCGGCCATCTTCCATCTGGACTTGCTCGATTTCAGCAGCAACGCGCTTGGTTGCGGGGGTGGAAACTTGTTCTTCACTCATTTTGAGACTCCTAAAGTGGGCATCCTTTACAGGGCGATTACCCTTATTCCCTTGGGAGATTTCTCCCATTCGTCGGAACGAAACCCAATGATACACGAAAAAATTACATTGTCCAGCAAGAGGTGCGAATTTCTACCCATCGGGCGGTGGAAGCTTACTTCCCCCCATCAATCAACCACCAGATGGAGATTAGAATGATGATATAGATGGCGATCTTTATCACTGACTCCATGCTAGTCTCGCCGCAGGGATTGGAAATAGAGTTCTGCCCTTGGTGCAAGCACTGGAACGAAAGCCGCTTGCCCCTCCGCCCAAGCCAGCTCCACAAAGTAAACCCACTCCCCGATCTTCGCTTCCCACCGGGCGAAAGAGACTTCCGGCCCGAGCAGAAGTCCTGGGGCATCCTCCTGCCCGGTCAAGATCTCCACGAACCGCTGGGCGAAGTGGCCGGCTGTTACCCGCCCGAGAACTTCCACTCCACCCCAAGCGGTGTCTTTCATCTTCCCTTCTGCCCCTTTCCAAACCCAGTTCCGGCCATAAGCCAGCCGGACTTCGCGGAGATTGCATTCTCCCTTGATATGACCTACTCGCAGCATGGTGAGCCTCCGAAGGTTAATTAGTCCTGCGCCGGTGGTGGAAAGACCTGGGCTTGTAACGGAACCTCCCGCAGCCCGTAACGCTCGACCTGCCCTTCGAACTCTTTCGGGGTGTAGGCGAAAGCGTACTGGTCCGAAGTCCCCTCGCTTATCCGGTCGTGGCAGGCCTTCCACGAACTCCCCTGCACGACGGAGTAGCAATCTTTCAAGTTCGACCCGTACCCGTAGGTTACATAAAGCGTCATCATTTCCGGCGGCTCCCCACGCCCTTTGCTCACGGTCATCATATCCCATCCTCCCCAAAGTCAATCATTTCCAGGACCGCCAGCAACCCCTCCGCTGGCATCATCCCGAGCGCGCCGCAGGATTCGCAGGGGAGATAAAGCCCTTCCCCGTCATCCTCTTCCCGCTCCACCGGCCCTTGCGCTCCGCAGCGGCGGCAGAAGCCTTCCCCTTCTTGTGCGGCGGATTGCAATTCCCGCTTGGTAAATTTACGCATGATACACTCCACATGAGTTAAGAAACTTCCCCAAGTCAAACCTCGGGGTCCTGGCCTTGAAATCTTCCCCCAGCGCTTCCGCGAGTTTGTTCAGGCCCACTTGGGTCAGATCTCCACGCGCCCAAGAAAATCTCAATGCGCGGGCGATGATTTCGTAGTTCTTCTTGCTCATTTCAATCTCCTTACCACGAAAACAGCACCCGGAAGGTGCAAGAGTGGAAGTGGGTTATTTCACCCGCTAGATTGCTCAAAAATCCATTTCCCTTCAAAACTACCACGTTTTCCAGCGCCCAAGTATCGTTGTCATCCCACCAATACTTTACGCTATCTTTTGTGACCAGAAAGACCGAACCTTCCACAGAATCTTTCGCATAAGCATCTGCGGCGTGTATCGAAAGTACTTGCACAATTGCTCCCGTCTTTCCCGGAACAACAGCTGCCCAACCAGACCGTTTTACCATCTCAAGCCTCCTTCTCTTCGGCAAGATCGCCGTGCAAGCGGGCTGTCTCCACCCCGCTTGACCAGCATCCTACCGAACTGCCTTCGAAGCCATTTGCTTCTGCCTGCGGGTGCATTCCCGCTTCCCGTTAAAAACCCCGGACCAGTTTTTTGTCTGTTTCCTGGCGGAAGTGCTCAGGAAATTCTGCAGCAATTTCTGATGCGGAATCATGCCCCTAAGGGCTGACACCAAAAGGTTCGATTTCATTTGCAACCTCCAATCAAGTCAAAAATATAATCCGGCTCCAGCCCGAACCACTCCTCACAAATCTCTTCCGGGTCTCCCCCTTCCCCCACCTCTTCCCGAGCAGCTCGGATCAAATCCATTGCATCAACCCTGCCCATCTCATCCCTGCGCATGAGAACCTGCAGGATCGAATATTTTTCATCATACATCGCGCTTCCTTTCGTGTCAAGACTAACTTCAACCATCTTTCCGGTGAGTTTCAGGACGCCTTCCCCTTCGCGCATTTCCGCCCTCCTCTCGTCCTATACTCAAACAGATCCTCCGACCCGGCTCGAAAAATATACTCTTCCAGCACTTCCTCCGCGGGTTCCCCGCCCAGATCAATCTCGTTCGCGGAATCAAGCAACCCCTCCGCATCCTCCCGGCGCCAGCCATCTGCCTCAAGCAGCCCTCTCAACGCCCCACACTCTTCACAGAACATGACCGGCCTCCTTCCTCCACCCGGCCTGCAGATAGCGGACCTCGCGCTCCAACCACTTCCTCCACTCTCCCCTCGCCCTCCACTCCGCACCTTCCTGGTGCAGCCTCCAGCCCAGGATCATGCTCACATCCCCCTGGCTTCCACCGCACCCCAGAATCTGTTCCCGGACCCGCAGCCACCCCACTTCCCGCGTTCCCAGAAACAGTCCCACCTGATCCCGGAATCCCAACCGCTCTTCCTCGAACCCGACCTGCTTGCTTGGTGCCATGATGAACCTCCTTGTGAATGGTCAAACGCGACCATGTAACGTAATTATAACATGTTCTCGCAACAAATCAACTCAGTTCTATCCATCGCCCGTCCCCCTACCCCGGCAGTTCATCCACCCCAACCGGCCCCACTTCCTCCGGCTCTCCTTCCACCTGCCCCAGCAACCGCATCGCTCTCTGTTTCACATCTTCCGGCACGGCATCCTCCGCCAGCTCTCCAACCCCCCTCCCCTCAAACGGATTCTCTCCCAGTTCCACCCTCCTCCGCACCTCCCGCAGACTCGCTTCCGCCAGCATTCGATCTGTTTCTGCAAACCCCACTGGAAGTTCTCCCGGTTTCTCCACCATCCCCCCAGTTCCCACCCCTTCCCACTCTTCTTGCATCACAAACCCCCGAGCTGCCCCCGTATCCGCCCAGCTCTCCCCTCTTACAATCCTCCCCACCTGCCCCACACTCATTCCAAACCGCGCGCCCAGCTCCCTCTGCGTCATCCCCTGTCCATACCACAGCCTCATCTGTTCGACCTTTGTTGCGGTCAGCTTCGCTGCCTTCCGATTATGCGGTCCGAATTTTTGCACACTTCCTGTCATCATCCTATCCTCTCATAATATCACTCTCATCCACCACCCTCTCCACCTCATCTACAGGTAGCATACGGAGGATACTTTCCCGCTGGGTCAGTGTTCTTAAGTGAAAAAAAAAAATAAAAAAACTTCTACTACAGAATCGGCCTTTTTGAGAACCCCCCGTATGCCAGCTGTAGATGTGGCGGTTGATGTGGCCGATGTGATTATGGTGCCATGATGTGGTTATGTTGTCAATGGGTCGCAATCGACGCACAATCGACGCAATTCGCCATCCTCACAATGTCATTGCCCCCGCGTACGTACGCGTATATAATGGGTTTGTGCGCGTATAAACGCCATATAAACCACACAATCTCCGAGGAATTCGCCATGACCCGACCCGTTATATTAAACGACTACACTTCCGCCGAAATCGAGGCTGCCCGCGCCAAGCTCGGCTCGAAACGTGCAGAACGTCCTTGCCTCTGGTGCGAGAAAGTTGTCTCCATGCGAGGAGATCAGCATTTTTGTTCCGCACCCTGCCGAGCTTCCTACGCAAGAGCTGCGGCGCAGATTGAAGTCGAACGGCGCGCGGTTGAGAAACAGCATTGGCTGGCCGAGCGGGATGAGCTTATAAAGGAGATTCAGCGCTTGCGGAGGGCCGTCGGCGAGCCGGATTTTACCCCGCGCCCGCCGAGAGAGTAACTGACCTAGCCCAATCCTGCCCACAGGCATCCGAACCAGAAGACCACCCACAGGATGATGATGGCTGTCTCGCCACCACGGCCAGACGGGGGAGAGAATCGGACGCGGGTTTTCATGCCAACTCCCCCGCCCGGCGCCCGAAGAGCAGAACTTCTGCCACGCGCTCAGAGTTGAACGTGCTGGCTTTGTTCGCCACCAGCGGCGCCTCCCACGCCCGGCCCGCCCAGATCATTAGGGCTGCGCTATCCTCAACCTCATGCGCGGCGAGATACAGGCGAAGGTCGCCCACGGTTTCGAGTTTCATTTTGAGCCTCCTGTTAATTATATTGCTTGATCCAACCCGCCGCCGGTTTCACACGGCGCATAGCAGACTGGGAAAGTTTATTGACGCACGACAGGCATAGGTCCCGCCCGTGTTTATGTTTCGCGGTCGGCGGCGCATAACCCAGATCGTCCAGTCTGGTCATTTTCCCGCATCCGTTGCAATGTTCCCATTGCGTTCCATCCTTATCAATTACGCCTGACATTTGAGCCTCCATTAGTCGCGGGGTAAATAATCCCCATGCAGGCGCCTGTCACACGCCTGCCGGTGAATTACTCGCCGCCGTCCTCCATTTCATCGAGCAAATCATCCGCACTCACGGTCGCACGCTCTGCCTTGATTGCGGCGATTGCGGCCGCAACCTCCTTCGTTTTCGCAAATTCGGCATAGGCCTCCTTCCGCGAAATCCCCCGTTTCGTCTCCAGCTTGAATGCAAGGCCTTCGCAGTCCTTGTCCGGCCAAACGCGGCGCATGGCCTGCAGGGTGATACCCGACGTATCCTTGGTCCCGCCGCCCGCCGCCCGTTTCTGCGTCCATTCACTCGTGCCGGTCATATAGTGCGCGACCAATGCCTCCATTCGTTCGCGTTTGAGCGTGAGCATTTCGGCTGCCGTCCTCACGTTCCCCTCGGAATCCGCACGACTTACCGCCGCTGCATCAATGATCCGAACCTGTGCCATGCCGACACATGCGGCACGCTTGATAACATCCGGGTGGAGTTTGCTCATATCCAGCACTAGGTCCTGCATCCCGCGCATTTCAAACGTAACCTTGGTGAAATCCTCGGAAACGACAGGTTTGATTTGTTGATTGTCTTTCATAATTGAGCCTCGCATTGTGTGTGCCATGTTACGAATTGCAACTGGTCACGCCGATATATGAGCACACGGCGTGCCTGCCATGCCACCATCCATGCAAAATAATCGTAACTCGTTGATTTCATTGAGGAAAATAGTTTCCTCTCCCGCCTCGCACCCCAGGCACACAATATGCTCGGGGTGACAATTCACGGCACTAGTGACGCAATTTGCGGCATGTTGCGCGGATACAACAGTCTCCATAACCAACGCCCGCCCGCCCGCTTGCACGTAGCCCTCCTGACGCGCCCGCGCGCACAGCCCTTGGGACGCCCACGCGAGGGGAGGGGAGGGGGGAAAAAACTTCGCGCATAATATATATCTAGCGTCAGGAAGGTTTTTGCAGGTTTTGAGGAAGCGTGTACATATAATGGTGAAATAACGTGCACACGGAAAGATGCTTCCGCGCAGTCAGGGGGAAAACTGTGGACACGCGCCCGAGGGTGGTGATATGGTGGGGGCATGAGGTTGAGGGTAGGCGAGCCGCACGGCCTACCGAGGTCGAGAGGGCAGGGAACGAGAGGATGACTGTGATGGGTGAGTGGGAAGAGTTGGAGGGGGAACTGGCTGGGGAAGGGGAAGCCCGCCCGCCGGTTGGCGCGATCCGGCCCACGAAGCTGCGGTATACGCATGAAGCGGTCATTGATATGATTATCGCTGATCCGGGAGTGAGCCAAGGGAAGTTGGCGGCGATGTTTGGGTACACGCAAGGCTGGCTCTCCACGGTAATGGGGAGCGATGCGTTTAAGGCGAAGCTGGCGGAACGTCGGGCGGAGGTGGTGGACCCGGTGCTGCAGATGTCGCTGAATGAGCGGTTTTCAAGTATGGTTGAGAAGAGCCTGGAGGTGCTGCAGGAGAAGTTGAGCCAGCCCGCGCTGCAGGTGCCTGATCAGCTGGCCCTCCGGGCAGCGGAACTTGGGGCGAAGGCCCTCGGGCTTGGCGGGAATCAGACCGCGCAGGTTGTGGTGATGCAGCAGGATCACTTGGAAGGGTTGGCGGGGCGGTTGCTGGCGCTGCAAGCGAAGGTGACGGGGGGCGAGCGGGTGGTCGAGGGGGTCGTGATCGAGAACAGCGTCCACTCCTACCCGCCGGTGCAGGGAGAACTTGCACTGTGACCTCGGTTGCGCGGGTAAAGCTCTCGGCGGAGTTGATCGAAGCGTTTGCAGGAACGTTTCTCAGCCCGCTGTATGACAACCCGCAACCGACACCGCAGCTTCATCGGGACTGCTGGGAGCTTTATTGCTCCGAGGCAGAACTGGCAGGGGTAGCCGCCCCGCGAGAGCACGCGAAGAGTACGGCCCTCACGCATGACTACGGCCTGGCTACCCTTCTCTTCCGCGCCCAAGATTATATCGTGATTGTGAGCGCGACGGAAGAGCTGGCGATGGGTCACCTCGCGGATATTGCGAAAGAGCTTCGGGAAAACGACGACCTGATCCGGGAGTTCAAGCTCAAGCCACTGGTCACGGACTCGAAGTCGGATATCATTGTAGAGTTCGCTGATGGGCACCAGGCCCGCGTGGTGGCGAAGGGCGCTGGGCAGAAGATGCGCGGGATGAAGTGGAATGGGAAGCGGCCCGGCCTGATTATCTGTGATGACCTGGAAGAAGATGAGCAGGTCGAGAACTTCGATCGACGGAAGAAGTTTCGGAAGTGGTTCTATCGTGCTCTCTTGCCGTGTCGGAGACGGGGTGGGCTGGTCCGGATGCACGGAACGATCCTGCATGAGGAAGCGCTCCTGGCCCGCCTGATGAAGGCCTCGACCTGGGTGACGCGGCTGTTCAAGGCGCATAAGGCGTTTGACGAGTTTGATGAGATTCTCTGGCCCGAGCAGTTCCCGGAAAGCCGGTTGCGGAGTATTCGCCAGGCTTTCATAGATGACGGCGACGCGGCGGGATACAGTCAGGAATACCTGAACGATCCGTTTGATAACAGCGAGGCGTATCTGCGGAAAGATGACTTCCTTCCGATGCGAGAAGCGGATAAACTGGCCGGGAAGGTCTACCAGATCGGGGTGGACTTCGCAGTGAGTAAGGCAGATCGGGCGAACCGGACGAGTTTTACTGTTGGTGGTCGCAAGCTGGACGGGAAGATCTGCATTGTGGACCAGCATGTTGGGCGCTGGGACCCCACGGAGTGGATCGAGAAGATGTTTGAGCTGGACGAGAAGTGGTCGCCGGAGCAATTCACGGTCGAAGGTGGCGTGATCTGGAAGGCTCTTGAGAATACGATTTACCAGGAAATGCGGAGCCGGGATCACTACCTGAGCTTCCACGTGATTAATCCGGTGAAGGATAAGGCGACTCGCGGGAAGCCGTATCAGAAGCGTCATCGTGCCGGCGGAATCTTGTTTGATAAAGAGGCCGAATGGTATCCTGCGTATGAGGCGGAGAATCTGAGGTTCACCGGAACCAGTGATGCCGCAGCAGATGATCAGTTCGATTCCACTGCGATCCTGGTAAAGGGCTTTGAATATTCGACTGACGTAGACGAAGAAGATTTCATGGACGATGACGAGTTAGAAATCCGTCACCACGACCCACGGGCCGAGCAAGGTCGCTCCGCCGTCACAGGATACTGAAATGATACTTGAAGCGCGGCTGAATCTGAAGGAAGTTGTCAAGAGCGACAATGTTGGTAAGCTGCTTTCCGCAGGCGACCGGATGAAAATCGCGCAGGCCGTGCAGGAAGAGTACCAGATGGACTTGTCGGCCCGCGCCCCCTGGGAAGAGAAGATGAAGACGGCGCTAGATCTGGCCCTTCAGGTCTCGCAGGAGAAGAGCTTCCCTTGGGCAGGCGCAGCGAACGTGAAGTTCCCCCTGATCACCGTTGCGGCCTTGCAATTTCACGCTCGCGCTTACCCAGCGATGGTTCCGGGGCCGGATCTGGTGAAGTGCCAGACCTTCGGAAGCGATCCTGACGGTCGGAAGGCCTCCCGCGCAGCCCGCGTTGGCGCACACATGAGTTATCAGGTGCTGGAAGAGGACGAAGCCTGGGAAGATAATCACGATCGCGTGCTGATTACGGTTCCGATTATTGGTTGCGCGTTCAAGAAGACATACTTCGACCCCGCGCTCCTGCATAATGTGAGCGAAAACGTGCTGGCAAAGGACATTGTGATTCCGTACTTTGCGAAGAGTATGGAAACCGCGAGTCGAATCACCCATGTGCTGGAGGTTAGTCATAACTTCGTGCTTGGGCAAGAGCGGCAAGAGCTGTATTGTGAGTATGAGCCTGGCGGACCGCCGGTCTACAACGGATTTCAGACGGTTCTCGATGAGGCTCGCTCGGAAGCGCAGGGAGTCACCCCCTCCCCCGACGACCCGGATGCACCCTACTTTCTTCTTGAGCAGCATCGTTGGCTGGATCTTGATGGTGACGGTTTCGCGGAGCCCTACATCGTCACCGTGCGCCGGGATGTTCCGCACCTCTGCCGGATCGTCGCCCGCTTTACAAGCCAGAGCGTCAAACGGAACTCGACTGGCGATGTTTTCCAGATTCGCGCAACGAATTATTTCACCAAGTACCCTTTCATCCCATCGCCAGACGGCGGAATCTACGACCTCGGCTTCGGAATTTTGCTGGGCCCCCTGAACGAATCTATCAACTCGCTGGTCAACCAACTCCTGGATGCAGGAACCCTCTCCAATACAGCCGGGGGATTTCTTGGTCGCGGGGCGAAGATTCGTTCTGGGGAGACCAGCTTCCGGCCCTTCGAGTGGAAGCGTGTGGATTCGACGGGCGACGACCTGAGGAAGAACGTCGTTCCGCTAGATACGAAGGCTCCGAGTCAGGTCCTTTTCTCCCTGCTGCAGCTCCTGATCAACTACGGAGAGCGCGTGGCGGGGGCGACTGACCCGCAGGTTGGCGAAAATCCTGGGCAGAATACACCAGCCGAAACCTCCCGGAACATGATCGCTGAAGGCCAGCGCGTGTTCATCGGGATTTACAAGCGACTGCACAGAGCAATGAAGGAGGAGTTCCGCAAACTTTACCTGCTGAACCAGGTCTATCTCGACGACGCAGTCGAGTATTATGCAGTGGCCTCCTCCACCCCCGCGAAGATCCTGAGGGAAGACTACTACCCGACGGAGAAGAGTATATGCCCGACCGCTGATCCGAACATGGTTTCGGATACGCAGAAGGTTCAGCAAGCTCAGTTCTTGAAGGCGGCAGCTGCGAATACCCCAGGCTACGACTCCGCGGCTGTCGAGCGTCGATACCTGCGCGCCCTTCAGATCACTGACATTGAGAGCGTGTATCCTGGCCCAGACAAGGTTCCGGCTCCGGTTCCGCTGCAACTCCAGATTGCCCAGATCAAGGCCCAGACTCAGGCCACAAAAGACAGCATGACCATGAAGATGGCTGCTATGGAACTCCTTGGTGAGGTTGAACTTAACCAAGCGAAGGTGCAAGAACTTCGTGCGAAGAGTATTGCGCTCTTGGCCGAGGCTGACAGTGTGAAGAGTGGGCACGCCATCGCCCTACTCAACGCACAGATAGGTGCTGCCAAAGCTCACCAAGACGGTTTGCTGCGGTCGGCTAAGATAATCCTTGATGGCATCAAGATGAACCAGGAGATAGGAAATGGAAGTAAAGAAGCAAGAGATCTCGCAGGAGGAATTCAACAGTTGGTTAGCCCACCCAGTGACCCAGGCGCTACGGGAGAGCTTCCGGCTCCGGGCGCAGGAGATCCAAGTGGAATGGCTTAACGGTTCCTTCACCGGGGGTTCGGCAGACGAGACCATCCAGATGAACTCCGAGGCGATCGGGCGCGCAAGAGCCTACGCCCTGGTGTCGGAACTTGAACTGATGGATCTGGAAGGACTCGGATCATGAGCGCCGGGATCAGACCTGTTGGGCACGTTGTGTTGGTTCTCCCCCTTGAGGTTGAAGAGGTCTCAAAAGGTGGAATCATCATGGCTACGGCGAGCCAGAATCGCCGCGAAGAGATGGGGCAAACGGAGGCAACAGTCATTGCGCTTGGCAACACTGCGTATGCTGACCAAAGAGAGCCTTGGTGTGCAGTCGGTGATGCAGTCGTGTTCGCACGGTATGCTGGCACCGAGAGAAAAGGGGCGGATGGGAAGACCTACCGCTTGATCAACGACCTTGATGTTAAGGGCGTGCTTGAAGGAGTGAAATCGTGAACCGTATGCCAAACCTTTACCTGAACGAAATCTTGGAAGGGGGTGATCCTGGATCTAGCGGCGGCCCCGATCCCGCAGTCATCGCAGCTGAGAAAGAAGCGCGACTGTTCGGTTGGCGTCCTGCCGATGAATTCGATGGCCCAGTTGAGCGTTGGAAACCAGCGGACGAGTTCCTTGAAGAAGGAAAGCGGATCAACGGGTTCCTACGGAAAGACCTGGATAAGCTGCGGAACGAGCTGACTAAGAGGGATAATACCCTCCTGGAAATGCAGCAGACTATCCAGCAGTTTGCACAGTTTCACCAAGAGACCGAGGCGCGGGCGTTCGAGCGCGCTAAGAAAGAGTTAAAGGACGCGCGTAAAGCCGCCCTGCGGGAAAATGATGGGGACCTAGTGGTCGAGATCGAGGAACGCCTGGAGAAGCTCGGGGATGCCCCGCCGCAGATTCAGCTGAAGCCCGGCTCCGCGCCCGCCCCGCAGCAACCAGACCCTACCTGGACTCAGTGGGTTTCCGAGAATTCTTGGTTCACCGAGAACACGAAGCTTCGCGCCATCACCAATGGCTACGGAGATATTGTTCGTGCAGAACAACCTGCACTCGTGGGCCTGCCGTTCTTGGAAGAAGTGAAGCGTCGCGTGCAAGAGGATTTTCCTGAGCACTTCCGCAGTGAAGGAAGTCGCCGGCCCTCTGCAGTTGGGAACAGTGGCGATCATCGTTCGGGTGTTGGCAAGAAAACTTACGCTGACCTCCCGGCTGACGCAAAAGCTGCCTGCGATAAGTTCGTTAAGCAGAAACTCATCCCTTCCCGCGAATCCTATGTTCGCGACTACTTCGGAGAACAAGCATGACCCAAGAGAATACGACAACCCCCCTGACTCGCACCCAGGCAGATCGACCGAAGCGTGAATCTCGAGTTCCCTTCGGCGTCGCCAGGACCAAGCTTGAAGTACCGATGACGATGGAAGGCTATCACCTCCATTGGGTCAACGACTCAGCTGGACGCATTCAGGAGGCGCAACGAGGTGGGTATACCTTCGTCGAGCCTAAGGAGGTTCAAGCTGCCGATACCGGCACCCAAGTCAAGCGCCTTGTCGGGCGGAATGAAGATGGCTCTGCCATGTACGCTTATCTCATGAAGATCGAGCGGGAGTTCTACGACGAGGATCAGCAAACGATCCAGAGTGAGGTTGACCAGTTCGATCGTGCTATCAAGCGTGGTACGTTGGAAGAAGTTTCCGGCGACAAACGCTATAGCGACATCAAAATTACGAAATCCTGAAGGAGTTTTAAATGGCAAATACTTCCGCTCCCTTCGGCCTGCGCCCCGTGCGTAGCCTGAATGGCGCCCCTTGGAATGGTGCAGCTACCATGTACTACATTCCGTCGACAGACACCAATGCTTACTTCGTTGGGGATGTTGTTGCTTCCCTGGCTGGTGGCGATGTTGTCTCCGGGGCTTCCTCTGTTGTTCTCGTCGGTACGCGTAATGCGGCCACGACTTCCGGCTCCTCCCGCGGCGTCATCGTAGGTATCGGTACGAATGCTGGCAATGCTGGCTCGTCTAGCCCGCTCGGCGCAGATCCTGATGCCCTCGGCACCATCTCCATCCCGGCC
>JACDJC010002098.1_pt1 | contig 16271 bp, 13 predicted proteins | sample 7454191 | NCBI WGS metagenome assembly JACDJC01 (sample SAMN14253291, study PRJNA609438) | sludge metagenome | isolation source: sludge after 25d culture with pyrite and EDTA | collected 2018-12-20 | reverse complement strand
GCAGCATTGTAATCCTTGCGGTTGGCCAACACCTTGGGTCCTTCCTCGATCAGGGTCAGTAATACCCCCTCTGCCTGACGGTCCTGCAAGGGTGAATCAACCGGGAAGGTCAGGTATTGTTCAATGACATGCACAAAGGCGTCAACGATGCCGTTGGCTACCTGACGGTCGGGTAGCGAGAAGATAGTTTCCGGATCAAGGACTGAGAATTTTGGCATTACGTGAAGGGAGCCAAAAGCGAGCTTTTCGGTTGTCTCACGGATGGAAATCACTGAATTGCCGTTCATTTCCGAACCGGTGGCCGGCAAAGTAAGAACTGCTCCCAATGGAAGCGCTCTTTCAACGGCGACCTTATCATTCCCGGGTTTCAGGAAATCCCTTGGATCTCCTTCCTCATAAAGGGCGGCGGCAGCAATGAACTTGGTGGCATCGAGTACTGATCCTCCACCGACTGAAAGTAGAAATCCAATATTCTCACGTTTTACCACTTTCACGGCTTCCATGCTGGTTTCGTAGGTGGGATTAGGTTCAATACCCCCGAATTCCACAACGTCAAAACCAGTCAGGGATTCGGTGACCTGGTTGTATACCCCGTTTTTGAAGATGCTGCCTCCTCCGTAGAGCATCAGTATTTTAGTGCCTGCCGGCAGTTCATCCTTTAATTTCGCAATCTGGCCCTTGCCAAAAAGTATTTTTACCGGATTTTTGTATTCAAAGTTGTACATTGTATCGTTCTTTAATTTTTGTATCAAAACAGTCAAAATTACAAATTGTTTGTAATTTCGGATAAGACATTTTGATGAACCGGAAAATAACAGCATGAAAGAATCAGATAGTGACAAGGAATTTTGGGATGGTTTGCGTGAGAAAATGACCCATTACACCGATCATGAAATCACGGACATCCTCCGCAAGCGGAAATCGTATGAACCCGAGGCGGTCAGGATCGCAACCAATGAAGCCATCCGGCGTAACCTGATCCATTCGGAACAGGATCTCTTTTCGGATAAATATGCCGAACAGCCAACATCATGGACGCTCTTTCCCTGTCCTGAAAGCAATGAAACCCGTGACAAAATCATCCGCAGCATGTCGCGGATGCTGATGTTGGTGGGAATTATTCCTGTCATCTATGGTGTCCTGAAGTTCCAAAACGGAAATTACCCAGAAGGAGTCGCCATTTTGGTCGCAGGATTGTTATGGGTCTTTTCGTCATTTATGATATTCTCTCGCAAAGACCGACGGTTTTGGGCACCCATCCTGGTTGTTGGTTTGCTGGCTTCGGTTTACGTGTCGCGTATATTCTTGCTGATCAAAGGATTGAAGGTGATGGATTATGTTATTCCCGGAATCTTGTTCCTGGTCGTCTTTTATGTGCTTTTTTTCCTGCGGGCTTTGCTGAAAAGGCAATCCGACTGAGGTCTTGCAGCGTCTAAAGGATTCACCCCGATTGTTCATTTTAATGTATATAGCCATGAAACTTAAAATTTATTCACTACTGGTTGTAATGAGCCTCTTCGTTGCAACTGCTGTTTCTGCCCAGGAAATTCCCAACTCCAGGGACTTCCCGGTGCGCGACTTTGATAAGCTTTATATCGAAGGGGGGTATAAGGTCATTTTGTACCAAACCTCCGATCCTTTCCTGAAAGTGAAAGCTCCCGCCGACAATTACATTGATGAATTGGAGGTGCAAACCGATGCACAGTCCCTCCGCCTGTCGGTCAAGCGCAGCTTTTTGAACTTAAACCGGATGGAATTGCACATTGGGTTTTCCAACCTGAAGGAATTGCACGTCGAGGGAGGGATTACCCTGTCGACTGACGGTTTCGTGTCTGTCGATGATCTTATCCTGCATGTTGAAGGCGGAGCCAAAGGGGAACTGAAACTCAAAGCCAGGTCATTGGAGGTGACCAGTAATGGGGGTGTGGTATTCGACCTTTCCGGGATTACCGACAAGCTTTCCGTAAAGGTGGCAGGTGCCGGACATGTCAATGCCCGTGAGCTCACGGCAAGGGAGGTGTTTTTCAGGGTCGAGGGACTCGGTTTTGGTAGTGTTCATGCAACCGATATCCTTGATGTCCGCATCGAGGGAATGGGCAAGGTAACTTATGTCGGGAATCCCGAAACCCGCCGGATCGTTAACGGACTGGGATCGGTGGTTCCCTATGAATAAAAGTAAAAGCCCTTTGCACAATTTTAACATGCAAAGGGCTTTTTCCATTTAAGGAATTTAGCCTAGCGTAGCTACCATGACGGCCTTGATGGTATGCATCCGGTTTTCGGCTTCATCCCAGACGATCGAGGCATCACTTTCAAAGACTTCTTCGGAAACTTCCATGCAATCGATTCCGAATTTCTGGAAAATTTCTTCTCCCATTTTGGTTTCCCGGTTGTGGAATGCCGGAAGGCAGTGCAGAAATTTGCAGTCGGGATTGCCGGTCAGCTCCATTACCCGCCCGTCAACCCGATAGGGAGTCAGCAAACTGATTCTCTCTTCCCAGACATGGGCAGGCTCTCCCATAGATACCCAAACGTCGGTATACAGGAAGTCACAATCCTTCACTGCCTCTGCCACGTCCTCGGTAATGGTGATTTTTCCTCCTGTTGAGGCTGCTATTTCCCTACACTCTTCCTGTAGGCTTTGGTGTGGCTGGCAGGCAACCGGGGCGGCAGCCCTGAAGTCCATTCCCATCTTGGCTGCACCTACCATCAATGAATTACCCATGTTGTTGCGGGCATCGCCGAGGTAGCAGAATTTGATTTCGTTGAGGGGCTTTGACGAATGTTCCTGCATGGTAAGGAGGTCAGCCAGGATCTGTGTGGGATGAAATTCATCGGTCAGACCATTCCAAACCGGGACACCGGCATATTGTGCCAATTCCTCTACAATCTGCTGCCCGTAGCCACGGTATTCGATTCCGTCGTACATTCGGCCCAAGACCCGTGCCGTGTCTTTCATCGATTCCTTGTGCCCGATCTGTGAACCCGACGGTCCAAGATAGGTGACCAATGCTCCCTGGTCGAAGGCTGCCACCTCAAAGGCGCAGCGGGTGCGGGTGGAGCTCTTTTCAAAGATAAGGGCAATGTTTTTCCCTTTTAGCTTCGGGATCTCTGTCCCGTTTTTCTTGTCTGCCTTTAACCTGGCTGAAAGGTCGAGAAGGTATCTGATCTCTTCGGGGGAGAAATCCAGCAATTTCAAAAAGTGACGGTTTTTCAGACTTGTTTCCATATGGTTCGTTATTGTTATTGTGATCAAACTTATGATTTGTTATCTCCGGTCGTCTTCATATTCCATGGTGATTTTTGAGCCAAAACGTTTGTCTTCCAGCTTTTTGGCCTCCGTAATCACGCTTTTGGCCCCTCCGTTTTTGATAAACTCAAGGCAAGCCCTGATCTTTGGAGCCATTGATCCTTCACTGAAGGTGCCATTGGCCAGATATTCACTGGCATCGTCATAGTTCAGAAACTCCAGCTTTTCCTGGGTGGACTTCCCAAAATCTTTGTAAATGTATGGAACATCAGTGAGAATATAGAGCTCATCGGCATGAATCTGGGTGGCCAGCAGCGATGAGGCCATGTCTTTGTCAATGACCGCATCTGCCGTCCTGATGTCCCCGTTTTCGTCAAGGTAGACAGGAATGCCTCCACCACCTGCAGCGATCACGATGTTTCCCTGACGGGCCAGCATCTCGATCCAGTTTTTGTTAAGGATATCAACCGGCAGGGGAGAGGCAACTACACGCCTGTAACCGCCAGTCGATTTTCCGGATGGCTTGAATACCCATTTCTTTTCGGCTGCCAGCTTGTCGGCTTCCTCTTTCGTGCAGATCTTCCCAATCCCTTTCACCGGATTCTGGAAGGCGGGATCTTCGGGATCGACCATCACCATGTTCACCAGGGTGATGATGTTCTTTTCGATTCCATGCTTGCGCAGCACATTGCGTAACATTCGCTCAATCATGTATCCGATACCGCCCTGGGAGTCGGCTACACATATATCAAGGGGCATCGGGGCAATGTTGTACATTGCGGCTCCTGCATCGTTGCGTAAAAGTATGTTCCCCACCTGGGGGCCATTACCGTGTGTAATCACCAGGTCGTATCCGTCCTTGATCAGGAATATCAGGTTTTCAACTGTTTCGGCGGCATTTTTTTCCTGCTCCTCAATGGTTCCTTTCTCGTCTTCCCTCAGGAGGGCATTGCCGCCAAGAGCCGTTACTGCAAGTTTATTCATAGGTTAAGTTTTCATCGTGAGCGGCAAACTTAAGGTTTAGGAAATCAAAAAATACTGACTTTTTTCCTCTTCTCTACCTAAAATTGTCCAGTCCGGCAAATAATATTGTAAACATTCGAGGTTGGGTTTCAACCCTTACCCGTTCATAATTTGCAGGTTCACAGTATCGATTAAGGACAGGCGGGTTAAGGCGTTGAAGATTAAAAATCACTACATTTGCCCCATTAGTTATTTTATTTCATACCAATCCAATGGTGGCAAATACACGAAAAACGGTGAGGAACACCAAACCCGCAAAAGAACGGAAGCCTTTTCTGGCAGCTTTCCGCGACCAGCGATTTTCATTTATCCTGGGTATCTTGTTGCTGGCATTCACTTTTTACCTGACCATCGCTTTTATCTCTTTCATATTTTCGGGAGATGCTGACCAAAGCAAGCTGGAACTGAAATGGTCCGAACTGGTTTTCAAGTCGGATATCAAGGTCGAAAACAAGGCGGGTAAAACCGGTGCTTTCCTGGCCGATGTCATCATTAACCAGGCATTTGGCGTGGCTTCATTTATATTCATATATATATTTGGACTGATCGGTTTCCGTCTTATCGGCCGTAAACGCGACACGTTTTACCGGAATTTCACCTTCGCCGTTTTGTCCATCATCTGGCTTTCTGTCATGTTGGGATATATCTTCATGAAAACTGACGGAGGTTCCTTTATATACTTTGGCGGGAAATATGGTTTTGTGGCAGCCATCTGGCTAAATTCCCTGGTGGGGCAAATCGGGACTTTGCTGATCCTGCTGGCCATGGCTTTTGTCACGGTGGGTGTCTTCTTCAAATCATCCATCCCTTGGATGATCGAGCAAATGAAACCGCGTGAAAAACCAGCCAGAAAACCCAAAGATGAGAAGCATGATGAGGAAGATGAAGAGTTAGACGAAGAGGAATCAGTGCTTCAGCCCGAATACATTGCCCCCATTTCCAAGGTGATCGACAACGAGGATGTTGTGAAGGCAATCTTTGATCCGGATAGTGAATCCGATGACCATGAACATGTCAAGATGGAAGTCGACAAGGGAGAGCCCTTGGTGGATCATGCCGCTCCTGTTGACTCAGAGGCCCACCATGATGAACTGCTCGAAATCGAAAATCCGGACGAGGAGGAATTTGTCGGCGACAGTACCCTGCCCGATTACGATCCCACCCTTGAACTCTCTTCGTTTAAACTGCCGGTACTAGACCTGCTCGACGACCATCACCATGGCAATGCCGAGGTGAGCAACGAGGAGTTGATCTCGAATAAGAACAAGATCGTTGAGACACTCCGCCATTACAAGATTGAGATTACGAAGATCAGGGCGACCATTGGTCCCACCATCACCCTGTATGAAATCATACCCGCCCCCGGTATCCGCATCGCCAAGATCAAGAACCTCGAGGATGACATTGCCCTGAGCCTTGCCGCCCTGGGGATTCGTATCATTGCGCCCATCCCCGGCCGCGGAACCATAGGCATCGAGGTGCCAAACCAGAATCCCGAAGTGGTGTCCATGAAGAGCATCCTGGGTTCGAAGAAGTTTGTGGAATCAACTGCCGAACTTCCCGTGGCATTGGGCAAGACCATCTCTAACGAGACTTATATGTTTGACCTGGTGAAGATGCCCCACATTCTCGTGGCGGGGGCTACAGGTCAGGGAAAGTCAGTGGGGCTGAACGTCATCATTGCCTCTCTGCTTTACAAAAAGCATCCTTCGGAACTTAAGTTCGTGTTTGTCGATCCAAAGAAGGTGGAACTCAATTTATATTCGGTGATCGAAAAACATTATCTGGCCAAGTTGCCCGATGAGGATGAGCCCATTATTACCGATATCCAGAAAGTGAAAGCCACCCTGGCATCGCTGACCGTTGAAATGGATACCCGATACGATCTGCTGAAAAAGGCGCATGCACGAAATGTCAAGGAATACAATGAGAAATTCATCAAACGAAGGCTTAACCCTGAAAAGGGACATCGTTACCTTCCCTATATCGTGGTAATTATCGATGAATTCGCCGACCTGATCATGACGGCAGGAAAAGAGATTGAACTGCCCATCGCACGAATCGCGCAGTTGGCACGTGCCGTTGGAATCCACATGATTATCGCCACCCAAAGACCATCCATCAATATCATTACCGGTGTGATCAAGGCAAACTTCCCTGCCCGTATCGCCTTCAAGGTAGCATCCATGATTGACTCCCGCACCATCCTTGATACCCCAGGAGCCAACCAGCTGATTGGAAAGGGCGACATGCTTATCTCTTCCGGTAGTGCGGTTACCCGTGTCCAGTGTGCATTCCTTGATACTCCCGAGGTCGAAAACATTTGTAAATATATTGCTGATCAGCGGGGTTTCCCGACGGCCTTCCTGTTACCCGAGGTTGAGGGCGCAGAAGAGGGGGTTCTCGATACCGATCTTACCGAAAAGGATGAATTGTTCGACGATGCCGCACGTCTGGTGGTTCTCAACCAGATGGGATCAACATCCATGATCCAGCGAAAACTGGCCATCGGGTATAACCGTGCAGGCCGCATCATGGACCAGCTCGAGGTGGCCGGTATCGTTGGTCCCAGTGAGGGAAGCAAGGCCCGACAGGTGCTCCTTCAGGATGAATATGCTTTGGAACAATTATTGAATACACTCAGATAGGTTGATTGCCTCATCGGTTGATGGCATGCCTGTAATAGAATTTAGGATTTGAATACAATAAACATGAAAAGAGTACTTATTTCATTCGTGGCAATGGTGGCCATGATGACTGCCATGGGGCAAAACGATCAGAAAGCAAGAGAGCTGCTTGAGCAAACCAGCAAAAAGATGCAGTCATACCAGACTCTGTCGGCCAATTTCAACTTTACCATGGAAAACAAGAATATGGGAATCAACGAACAGAATTCAGGTTCCCTCTTGCTGAAAGGGAAAAAGTACCTGGTCAAGTTACCCGATTTGGGCATGGAGGTCTATTGTGACGGAAAAAGTGTCTGGAACCACATGAAATCAGCCAACCAGGTAATGGTGAGCAATGCGGGCGATGACAGCCAGGGTGTGATCGATCCTTCAGCCATCTTTAATGTATACCAGGAAGGTTATCAGTACAAGTTTGTGGCCGACAAGACCGAGAACGGCAAGGTGATTTCCTATATAGACCTGATCCCGCAGGACAAGAACGCGGAGTTCAGCAAGATTACCGTGGGAATCGACAAGGCAAAACTGATGGTGCAGTCGCTGGTTACCCATGGGAAGGATGGGAACCAGTATGGCATTCTGGTGAAGGATTTCAAGTCAGACCAGGCAATTGATGACAAATCGTTCGTATTTGACAAAGCCAAGTTTCCCGATGTGGAAGAAATCGATTTTCGGTAACCGGGTTACCCTAAAATATAATGAAATGGCGGGCTGGAGTTATCCGGCCCATTTTTTTATGCCGGTTCTATCTTGAACTTGTCGACCGTCGATATTTCAATGAAGGAGGCTCCAGCATCCTGTCCGAATCGTCCGCCCACATATACGATCAAGTCGTCTTTGCTGAGCACTTTCTTCTGTGCCAGCAAACTGATGGCAGCCTTTTCTATCTTGAATTTATTCTTCTTGATTTCCAGAAAGCTCGGAAAAACCCCGAACGAAAGAGCCATTTCCCGGACAACCGGCATTGAATGGCAAACGGCATAAACCGGTACGGTCCCCCTGAAGGCTGCCAGATAACGAGAGGTTCTTCCTGTGGTTGTGGTGGCGATGATCGCATTGGCAGGCAATTCGTTTGATGCCTTGATGGCCGCTTCGGCCAGGTATACCTGTATTTCGTTTTTCAGGCTGGGAAATGCCACATCGTTCCTGTCGTATGACATCTCTGTCTCTTCAGTGATCCTGGCCATGGTTTTCACGGCTTCCATCGGATACTTTCCGTAGGCAGTCTCACCCGACAACATCAGTGCGTCGGTTCGGGAATACACTGCATTGGCTATGTCATTCACCTCGGCACGGGTCGGGCGGGGGTGGTCAATCATCGTGTGGAGCATTTGTGTGGCGACGATCACCGGCTTTTTGTGTTCTATCGATTTTTTTATCAGCTTTCTCTGTATGCCTGGAAGTTTTTCGGAAGGTACCTCAATTCCCAGGTCACCGCGGGCAATCATGATGCCATAGGCCTGGTCAAGGATCTCGTCAATGTTGTTGATCCCGTCCAGGTTCTCTATTTTGGCGATGATCTTGATCTGACTGTTGTGTTCGTTAAGGATCTGCTGAACGTCAAGAACGTCCTGGCGGTTACGGACGAAAGAGTGGGCGATGAAATCCAACTGGTTCTCAATTGCGAATTCAATAAACATCCGGTCCTTTTCGGTCACCGACGGCAGCTCAATGGTGATGCCCGGCACATTAACACTCTTGTTGTTCTTTATAATCCCGTCGTTTTCGACACGACACACCAGATGGTCGGTCTTTTCAACGACCAGAAGGCCAATGTCGCCATCATCAATCAGTATCCGGTTACCCGGTTCCACATCTTCCTGGAACTTGTCATATGAGACCAGCAGACAATCGTTTCCCGACGATGAATATTTTCCCGAAACCTTTATTGTATCACCTTTTTTTACAGTGATGGGGTTCGCAAGTTTTGAAGTCCTTACCTCGGGGCCTTTGGTGTCAATCAATATCGCAATCTTGTTAGATACCTGCCTGATGTTACGGATTACCTGAAGTGCGGTATCTGTAGTTATGTGAGCGGTGTTGATCCTGGCAACATTCATCCCGGCTTCATACAGGCTCCTGATAAAATCGACATCACAGCGCAGGTCTGAGATGCTGGCCACAATTTTGGTAAGTCTCATCTTAATTATATTTTCTTGCTGCAAAAATAGCTTAATTGCGTCAAAAGAGGCAACGATTGCCCTGATTTATCTCTTTACGAGACTTTCGATCGCCAGTTGGTAAGAGAATAATCCAAAACCCATGATGCACCCCTTGCAAACCGGTCCGATCATCGATTTGTGCCTGAAATCCTCGCGGGTAAGCGTATTGGAGATGTGCACCTCCACCACTGGTGCCGGTATGGCAGAAATGGCATCCCTGATTGCCACCGAAGTATGGGTATAGGCACCAGCATTGATGATAATTCCATCAACCGTAAATCCGCACGCATGTATCTTATCAATTAGCTGACCTTCTATGTTCGATTGGTAATATTCGAGTATCGCATCGGGATATTTGATTTTCAGTTCTTCAAAATAAGATTCGAAATCCTGCGATCCATATATGCTTTTCTCCCTCGTCCCCAACAGGTTTAGATTCGGTCCATTGATTATCAAAATTTTCATTTTATTATAATTATTCTTGTTTAATATAACTAATGATTATATTTTTCGTACAATTGTCATGCGAATTCCCGGATTCACTTAATACAAATTTATGTTTTTTTTCTGCAGGATCCGGTGTAAATTTGCAGATCGGATATAGGAGTATATGTTTATTCAATAAAAAAGGAAAAGATTATGAGATGGTCTGAAGCAAGAAAGGGATACGAAAATTTTCTTCGTCTTGAAAAATCCCTGTCACAGAATTCAGTTGCAGCCTACATTAACGATATCAATAAGTTGATATTGTTCTTGGATCAGGAGTTCAAAAAGGTTTTGCCTGAAAAGGTGAAACTGTTACACCTGAAGAAATTTGTAGAATGGCTCAATGAAAAGGGAGTAAGTCCGCGAACGCAGGCCAGGACCATTTCAGGCATCAAGTCATTCTTTAAGTATCTTCTGCTCGAGGAGAGGATTTCATATGATCCCACTACCTTGCTGGAAGCACCAAAAGTGGGCCGGAAATTGCCTGACGTCCTTACAGAGGAGGAGGTTGACCTTCTGATCGATTCTGTCGATGTGACAAAACCGGAAGGCCAGCGCAACAGGGCAATGCTCGAGGTGCTGTACAGCTGCGGTTTGCGCGTTTCCGAACTGGTAAACCTCAAGTTGACCAACCTTCATTTCGACCAGAGGTATATCATGGTGGAAGGGAAAGCCGACAAGCAGCGGCTGATTCCACTAAGCGATAATGCCATGGAAGAAATCCAGAAGTATATCGAGACTTACCGAAACCACCTGACGGTCGGCAAGGGCAGTGAGAATATCGTCTTCCTCAACCGCAGGGGCAAAAAACTAAGCAGGGTGATGATTTTTACCATCATCAAGAATTTGGCAGAGAAGGTGGGCATCGAAAAGAAAATCAGTCCGCATACCTTCCGCCATTCATTCGCGACACACTTGGTCAGTGGTGGGGCCGATCTTCGTGCCATCCAGGAAATGCTGGGACATGAGTCGATTCTTACCACCGAGATCTATACGCATTTGGATAAGGAATACCTGAAGAGTACTGTAAACCAGTTCCATCCCAGGTCTTAGGGGATAATGCCGACCGCAGGTCGGCGTTATCTACTTTAAAAGGATCCCGGCCCACGGCCGGGATCCTTTGTTTTTAAGGTGTTTGAGGCCAAAGGCCGAAAACACCCCCTTTCCTGAATTAATTAAAATTTAATATATAATATGGTCGTCTTTCATCGACCACCCCCACTCATTTAAACGCTTAATCCCCAAAGCATTTCTCTTTTGAATCTCCAGTTTTTCCTGACTTCTCAGGGCTGTTGGAATCATTCCTTGGGTTTAATATTTGTCTTGGTTGGGTGGATGTTGAAATATTCATCAAAACTGTCATTTTAGTCTGGATAATGTGCAGATAAACAATTATATAGGATTTTATGAAATTACTTTAAGATGAAAATTGGAATAAAGAGTATGAAAATTCAAAAGGAATGACTCTAAATTAGCCTTATGGATATGACAAATGTTCCAACTTTCATTGTCCGATAACACTATCTTTGTCACTATTACAATTGGAAGGATATCATTTTACGTTCAACAAAAATCGAAAAATTACAATCATGACGAATCACAAAAAATTAAAAGCCTGGGTTCAGGAGTGGGTTGAGTTGTGTCAACCCGATAACGTTTACTGGTGCGATGGTTCCGAAGAAGAGAACCAGCGATTGCTGGACGAAATGGTAGCTGCCGGTGCGGCTGTCAAACTGAATGAAGAAAAGCGCCCCGGAAGCTACTACTTCCAGAGTGATCCTTCTGACGTCGCTCGCGTCGAAGACCGTACTTTCATATCCACCGAAAAGAAAGAGGATGCAGGTCCGTCAAATAACTGGTGTGCCCCGGCCGAACTGAAGGCTACCATGCGCGAACTCTACAAGGGTTGCATGCGTGGTCGTACCATGTATGTCATCCCATTCAGCATGGGTCCCCTCGGTTCCGATATCGCCCACATCGGCGTCGAAATCACTGACTCAGCTTATGTGGTGGTCAATATGAGAATAATGACACGCATGGGCAAGGCTGTCCTTGATATCTTGGGCGATGATGGCTATTTCGTGCCTTGTGTCCACTCGGTAGGAGCACCTCTTGAGCCTGGTCAGCAAGACGTGGCATGGCCATGTGCTCCCATCGAAAAGAAATATATCTCCCATTTCCCCGAAACCGGTGAAATCTGGTCGTTCGGATCAGGTTACGGTGGCAATGCCCTCCTGGGCAAGAAGTGTTTCGCGTTGCGTATCGCTTCATATATGGCCAAACAGCAGGGATGGCTTGCCGAGCACATGCTGATTATGGGCCTCACCAATCCAAAGGGTGAAAAGAAATATATCGCTGCCGCATTCCCAAGTGCCTGTGGCAAAACCAACCTCGCCATGTTGATTCCCACCATTCCGGGCTGGAAAGTCGAAACCGTGGGTGACGATATTGCATGGATGAAATTCGGCAAGGATGGCAAACTGTATGCCATCAACCCCGAAGCTGGCTTCTTCGGTGTGGCTCCCATGACTTCCATGGATACCAACCCGAATGCCATGCTGAGCATGACCAAAAACTCCATCTTCACAAACGTGGGCCTGACTCCCGACGGTGACGTATGGTGGGAAGGCATCGGGACTGAATGTCCTGCAGGAACCATTACATGGAAGAACAAGGTTTACGATCCGTCTTCCTGTGAACCGGTTGCCCATCCCAATGCCCGCTTCACTGCTCCTGCAAGCCAGTGTCCGGCCATCGACGCCGACTGGGAAAATCCTGCCGGCGTCCCGATCTCGGCATTCCTCTTCGGAGGTCGCCGTCCGTCAACCGTACCGCTTGTATTCGAATCGTTTAACTGGAACCACGGCGTATTCATGGGTTCGGTAGTGGGTTCCGAGGTGACTGCAGCCGCCATCGGCCTCAAGGCTGGCGTTCGCCGTGACCCGTTCGCCATGTTGCCGTTCTGCGGATACAATATGGGCGACTACTTCCAGCATTGGATTACCGTTGGTGAAAACGCTCCCGTTAAGGAAAACCTCCCGAAAATATTTAACGTGAACTGGTTCCGGAAAGACGAGAACGGTAAATGGCTGTGGCCTGGTTATGGCGACAACATCCGTGTGCTCGAGTGGATTTTCGCCCGTTGCAACAACGAGGTGGAAGCCAACGAAACCGAAATCGGTTTTGTGCCGAAGAAAGAGGACATCGACGTCAAGGGCATCGAAAGCGTTGCTGAGAACCTCGAAAAACTTCTGTCGGTCGACAAGGAACGATGGAACCAGGAATGCGAACTCATCGAAGAGCACTATGCCAAATTCGGTGATCGCTTCCCAAAAGAGCTAAGGGCTGAGTTTAATGCCCTGAAGGACAGGTTAAAATAAACTGACTTCAATAATGGGATTTATCTCATCATTGTATAGAAATATCGGAGAGACGCGGTTTACCGCGTCTCTTTTTTTGTGATTAACAGGTCACCCAATGCCTCGTCAATGCCAGGAAACCTGAATCGATATCCTTCGGTTTGCAGTCGGGCTGGAATAACTGCCGGACTGTTGACCACCATTGCGGCGGCTTCACCGAACACCAGCCTGAGGGCAAAGGCAGGCACCGGAAACCACGAAGGCCTATTCAGCTGATTTGCAAAAGCTTTCGAAAATCTTGCATTGGTGACCTGCTCCGGGGCCGACAGGTTATAGATACCCAAGGCGTTGGAATTTTGAATCAACCACAGGATGGCTTCAGTCTCGTCGTCAATATGGATAAAGGGCATGGGCTGGCTTCCATTACCGACGGGGCCTCCCAGGAACAGCAGGAAGGGTAGTTTCAGCAAACGTACCAGCATTGCCTTCCGGTCAAGTACCAGGCCAGTCCTCACAATCACCCTCCTTACATCCTTTTCGAGTCCTTCAGAGGCTTTTTCCCAGTCGATGATGACCTGTGCTGCAAAATGACTGGCATAACGATTACTTGTCTCATCGTGTATCAAATCGTCCTCATAAATGCCTATGGCCGATCCTCCCACAAATACTGACGGGCGTTCACCGCTTGCCAGTTGGTTAATGGCATACACAATGTTTCGCGTGGTCACGACCCGGCTGTTGTAAATGACCTCCTTTTTATGGGGTGTCCAGCGCGTCAATATGGGTGCTCCGGCCAGATGCACCACAGCTTCGGTTCCCCTAAGTTTTTCAATCAGCTTCTTGCCTGATGCATCGTAAAGGCTTTCACGGTCAAGCTTCACGATTTCATTTCCTTGCCCGGCCAGTTTTGCCACCAGGGCCTGGCCGATCAATCCTCTGTATCCTGATATGGCAACTTTCATGTTCCGGTATTTTGGGGATTGGGATTTTTGATAAAGTCTCTCTGTTTCACCTTATAACAAAGATAAGGTTTCATTGTTTGGGTGTCATCGACATGTCAGATATTCGGCCTCCCTTTTTTCGTGACGTGTTGGTTGATTTTTTGTATTTTCGTATCGAAACTCAAAAATTATGAAAAACCTGATTTTGATACTGATCGCCATGCTTACTGCCTGCAACCCAAAAGATCCAAAGCCTGAATTCCCTTATTCAACAGCCGATTTTGATTCGGTAACCGACGGGGCGCAAACTGCACTATTTACCCTCCGGAACGACAACGGGATGGTGGTGACACTCACCAATTACGGAGCAAAGATTGTATCCATCCTGGTTCCCGACCGGTCGGGTAACCAGGCCGATGTCATGCTGGGATTCAAGTCGCTCGATGACTATAAACAATTCAGTGCCAGTCACGGCGCAATCGTCGGACCGTTTGCCAACCGCATAGGGAATGGATCATTCATGATCGGTGATTCTGTTTATAATCTTGAAAAGAACAATGGGAACAATACACTTCACTCTGGTCCGGTCAATTATGCACGAAGGGTGTGGAGTGCCGTTCAGAATGGCAACAGTGTAGTCATGAACCTCGAAAGTCCTGATGGGGAGTATGGTTTCCCCGGAAACAGGTCGGTAACGGTGAAGTTTACCCTGACTGCCGAGAATGAACTCAGGATCGATTACCATGCCACCACCGACAAGCCCACGCATATGAACCTCACCAATCACGGTTATTTTAACCTGCGCGGCGAGGGCAACGGCGATATCCTGGCACATGTGGTGGTCATCAATGCCGATTCGATCACTGCAGTGGACGAGGGCATGATCCCAACCGGGGAACTTCTGGCGGTAAAGGATACACCGCTTGATTTTAACCAGCCCAAGCCGGTTGGCGCAAACATTGATGATGACCATCCGCACCTGAAAATGGGCGCAGGTTACGATTTCAACTATGTGATTGACAAACCTGCGGGTGAGCTTGGATTCGCAGCCAGTGCCTACGAACCTGAAAGCGGGCGCTATATGGAGGTGTTTACCACCGAGCCCGGAGTGCAACTTTATACAGGAAATCATCTTAAGGGCAACGAGATCGGTAAAAGTGGGGTGCCCTACACCAAACGGACTGGTATCTGTTTCGAGACGCAGCATTATCCCGATTCTCCCAATAAACCGCATTTTCCTTCGACATTGCTGGTGCCTGGAGAACCTCTGGTGTCAACCACCATCTATAAATTTTCGGTGCAATAAGGGTTTTCCGGTTTTGGCTTGTCATTATGTTGACAGTAACGAATAGGATGTCATCTTTTCGTTGCATTCGTCTTCGGAAAAGATGACATCCTCTCCGCACCTGGAACGCCTGGAGTTCTCACTGGGTTGAGAACCAGCCTGTTTGTTAAAGAAATTGAGATGACCAGATATTTATTCCTTGTTTTTTGTTTTCTCATTCCGGCGATTGGTTATGGACAGGATTCCATCCGCCACGACTTTACCTTCGGAAATGTCCGTTATGTCAATCTCGATCGTGGTGAGATCTATTATTCCGGAGAAACGCCCATCGAAGTGCTGGGTACCCAAAACCATTATGTCCATTTGCGGATAGGAACTGATACCCTGACCATGAAGACGGCCCGCCGTTCCCCCGCTGTCACTTCGGTGGCCGGACAGGTATTCGTGGCCGACAGCCGCGGGGTAGGCCGCATATCGGGCAATGACCCCGCCCATGGACTCATGAGGAAGGAAGTATTACTGGGCATATCACCGGGCGCAATGCCTTTGATCGATCCTTTCCAGTTCCTGTTTCCTGTCACTTTTACGGATGGCTATATCTGGAAAACCCTTGAGGAAACTTATATGTTTTCGTATATGACCGACGGGAAGGAGACCGGTTCATGGTCGTATGCGGGAGTAGGACTAGATATGATGGAAAGCCACGCAATGCAAAAGCATGCGGTGGTGGCCATGGAGTCGGGCAAGATAGTTTGGATCGAAACCGGCTATGACAGGATGCCCTTGGCGACTGTCTGCATCGAAAGCGAATCCTCACCGGGAATCTATTACATCTATGAGCACCTCCATGGCGATGACCTCATGATAAGGAAGAACGACCGCGTCATCAGGGGTGATGCAATCGGATATGCTTGGGGAACCGGAGGATGGAACCATTTCAGGCTGACAGTCACACGACCTGATTCCATTCCTGTTTATGCCACCCGCCATCACAAAGCCATTAATTTTTATCCACAGCTGCTGGATCTCTATTTTGGCAGGCAGCCCGTATTTACCCATACCTTTACCAAGGGACAGATTT
>JACDJC010002096.1_pt1 | contig 16273 bp, 15 predicted proteins | sample 7454191 | NCBI WGS metagenome assembly JACDJC01 (sample SAMN14253291, study PRJNA609438) | sludge metagenome | isolation source: sludge after 25d culture with pyrite and EDTA | collected 2018-12-20 | reverse complement strand
GTGGCGCCGGGGCTGCAGGCATCAGACGCCCGCGAGGTGGTGGACGGCGGCGGCATGCTCGCCTTCCCCGGCCTGGTTGACGGCCACATGCACGTGGGCATCTACTCTCCGCTGCGCGACGACGCGGTCACCGAGAGCAAGGCGGCGGCCATGGGTGGCGTCACCAGCGCCCTCACCTACTTCCGCACCGGCGACTATTACCTCAACAAGGGTGGCCCCTACGCCGACTTCTACCCCGAGGTCCTCGCTCAGTCCGAGGGGCGCTACTGGGTGGACTACGGCTACCACCTGGCCCCCATCAACAGGAGCCACATCGACGAGATGCCCATGCTGCTCGACAAGCACGGCGTGTCGTCGTTCAAGATCTTCATGTTCTATGGCGGCCACGGCCTTCACGGCCGCTCCAGCACGCAACGCAACTTCCTCCACCTCGAGGAGGGCGAGACCTACGACTTCGCACACTTCGAGTTCATCATGCGCAAGCTGTCGCAGATGATCGCCGACGACCCGAAGCGCGGCTCGCAGATCTCGCTGAGCCTCCACTGCGAGATCGCCGACATCCTCAACGCCTACACGGCGCTGGTGGAGAAGGATGGCAAGCTCAAGGGCCTGCACGCCTACAACGCCGCCAGGCCGCCGCACTCGGAGGGGCTGGCCGTGTTCATCGCCTCGTACCTGGCGTACGAGACGGCCTTGGCGAACGTCAACCTCCTCCACCTGAGCAGCCGCAAGGCGCTCGAGGCGGCGCTCATGATGGAGGGGCTCTTCCCGCACATCTCCTTCAAGAAGGAGGTGACCGTCGGCCACCTGCTGCTGGACGTCGACAGCCCCGCCGGCTCCCTCGCCAAGGTGAACCCACCCATCCGCCCCCGCGAAGACGTGGAGTACCTGTGGGAGCGGCTGCTGGAGGGCGACGTCGACTGGGTAGTAAGCGACCACGCCTGCTGCAAGGCCGAGATGAAGGTCTCTCAGGAGCACCCCGACGACATCTGGCTTTCCAAGTCGGGCTTCGGCGGCACCGAGTACCTCCTCTCGGGCCTCTACAGCGAGGGCACGAAGCGCGGCCTCTCCCCGAACCGCATGGCCGAACTCACGAGCTTCAACCCCGCCCAACGCTACGGGCTGGGGACGAAGGGCGACGTGGCCGAGGGCCTGGACGCCGACCTCGTCCTCCTCGACCCCGACGAAACCTTCGTGGTGCGGGCCGCCGACTCCGAGTCGGGGCAAGGCTACACGCCGTTCGAAGGGCAGGAGTTGAGGGGGCGGGTGAAGAAGACCTTTCTGCGCGGGAACCTGGTGTACGACTCCGGCCAGATCGTGGGTCCGGCGCTGGGGAGGTACTTGAGGCGGCCGAGTTAGGGCAACTGGTAGGCACGCACTTCCCTAGGCGGTTCTTGACTCTTCTGCAGCCCTGCTTAGCTGTTGCTCGGCTAGGAGCTTCGTTCTCGCCTGCTTGTTAGGTCGTCGCAATTAAGCCGAGTTTAATCGCGGCTTCGGTACGGTCCCGATAGCCACAGTTGCACCAAGGCCTGGAGGAAGACCCAGGCATGGGCACATGTGTAGTTGCGGACCATAAGCTCGTCCGGCCACCAACCTACTGGTTGCGCTTGCGGGGCGCCACGGCGAAGGGAGTCCGGCAACTCGGAGGTTGCGATGCGTTCAGCGTTCCGAAAGTCAGCTTTTCTCCTCACCTTCAGCGCCCTTCCGCTGCTGGTTCTGCTCGGCTGCACGGCGCCGACCCCGCCGACACCCCCGACGCCAGCCAAGGTCTTGTGGACCGAGCAGTTCGGTACCAGCGCGTTCGACGACGTCCGCGCGGTAGCGACCGACCCGGAAGACAACGTCCTGGTCGTAGGGCGGACCGCCGGCAACTTGGCTGTGGGTGGCGCAGGCGCCTATGACGCCCACGTTCGCAAGTTCGCCCCCGGCGGCACCTTGGTCTGGTCCCGCCAGTTCGGAACCCCGGATCACGACGGCGCATACGTCGTTGCGACCGACTCGGGTGGCAACGTCATCGTTGGGGGCTATACGTACGGGGACCTCGAAGGGGCGTCCGCCGGGGGCGCCGACGCGTTCGTTCGCAAGTACAGCAGCGCAGGAGCCATCGTCTGGACGCGGCAGTTCGGTACGCCTTGGGACGAGGACGTGCGAGGCGTGGCTACGGATTCCAGCGGCAACGTCTACGTCGCCGGATCCACGGGCGGCGTACTCGTTGGTACCTTCGGAGGATTCGATGTTTTCGTCCGGAAGTACACGGCCGACGGGAACCTGGACTGGACTCTTCAGTTCGGCACCAGCGACGACGACGGCGCCCGCGGCATTACCGTGGACTCGGCGGGCTACGTAGTGGTGGCCGGATTCACCAAGGGGAACATGGACGGTCCCTCCGCAGGGGAGAGTGACGTGTTCGTCCGCAAGCTCACGCCCGCGGGCGTTGAACTCTGGACGCATCAGTTCGGCACTAGCTCCACCGATAGCTCCCGCGGTGTGGCGACCGATTCGGCGGACAACATCGTCGTCGTCGGCTACACGGCCGGGGATGTCGAGGGCGCGTCTGCTGGGGACGACGACGCGTTCGCGCGCAAGCTCGACCCGAATGGCGTACCCCTCTGGACCCGTCAGTTCGGCACCGGCTTCGAGGACCGACCAGGAGGCGTGGCCATCGACTCGCAGGACAACGTGATAGTGGCCGGCTACACGGACGGCGACCTTAAGGGCGCGACGGCAGGCGAGTACGACGTGTTCGTGCGCCGCTTCACCCCGACCGGCGCGGTGGACTGGACCGAGCAGTTCGGCACGGAAGAGTCGGACCGGGCGCGTGGTGTTGCCGTCGACTCGCAGCGCAACATCGTCCTTGCCGGTGAAACTGCCGGCAACCTGGATGGGGTGGCTAGTGGCGACGTAGACGCATTCGTGCGCGTGTACGCTCCGCGAGGCGCCTGAGGTAGGGCCTTCTGGGATAGGGGAAACGAGCAAATGGGGTGGCGGCGAGCCTTGACTGGCTCGCCGCTGTTATTGATGGGCGTGAGGTGCGTCAGGTTCTCCACATCCACGACCAGTTCCACAACGTGCTCGGGTGGGCCGGATTCGAATCGTTAGCTGTCGATTATCCCAGCTGTCGTCATAGGCAAGTTTCTCCTCATTGTGATTGGAGGGCCGCGCCGGATTGCCATGACGATTCCGAGCAGCATCAGCGTTTAGTCGCCTGACATCCCTATTGCACTTGTGGTTCAGCAAGCGTTAGTTGGAATCGGATCCTTCACTTTCCTAGCAGTTCCCCTTTTCATGATTGCGGGCAAACTGATGAACGCAGTGCGCGGGCCCCGGCGCATTTTCGGCTTCGCCTTGAGCCTGGTGGGGAGTCTCCTGGGCGGTCTTGCCCAGGGATACGCCGTAGCCTGCATGGTCTTCGCTGATAAATCCGGATCGGCAGGGGCTGGCCTCGCCGGCATCGGATCGACCCTGGTGTCAGATACAGGTAACCGCCCCGCCATCGACGAAGACCGTACTCCCCGTCATGTACTTCGCGGCATCGGAACACAGGAACGCGCCGACCTGCCCGAACTCATCCGGGTCCCCGAGGCGCCCCATGGGAATCTCTGCCACGGATTGAGCGCGGACCTCCTCCTTCGTTTTCCCTTCCCTGGCGGCGCGACCAGCGTCGAGCGCATCGATGCGTTCGGTCTCGACTCGCCCGGGGGCCAGGCAGTTCACCTGGATATTGTCGCGGGCCAGTGTGATCGAGAGAGACTTGCATAACCCTTGCACCGCCGGCCGGAAGACGTTGGACAAGAGCAGGTTGGGCAGTGGGCGTTTGACGCTCGAACTCACGATGGTGAGCATGCGGCCGCCACCCCGTTGACGCATCATCGGTAGGGCGAGGTGCGTGCTGCGGACGACGCTATGCAAAGTGAGGCCGTAGGCTAAGTCCCATTGAGCTTCGCTGAGGTCCTCGAAGTCGCCGGCGGGTGGGCCGCCGGCGTTGTTTACCAGGATGTCCAGGCCGCCGAGGGTCTCGTTCACGAAGCCGAACAGTTCCTCTAGTGAGTCTGGGTTCCCTACGTCGGCAACGAAACCATGCACGTGGCCGTTCGCAGCAAGGCGCTCGACAGCCATTGCAACGCGCTCCTCGTCGCGGCCGCAGATCACGAGCCGGGTTCCTTCGTCGACCAGCGCCTTGGCAACGGCGAAGCCAAGACCGCTCGTCGAAGCGGTCACGAGGGCGAGTTTGTCATTCAGTCCTAGGTTCATTCAGACTCCCTATCCTGGTGAATATGAGAGAGCGGGGATTAACCCGCTCTCGAGTGAAGTGGACGTGGTTGCGGGCCGCGTCAACTCAAACGTGACCGTATTTCTCCAGGACCGCTGCCAGGCTGGCGCCTGCATCGAGCTCAGCGCGAATCTTCGTCTCCGTCTCGGTGAGCTTCTCGACCTTCTCGAGCACCGGGAGAACCATCTGGTTAGGTACGACGATGACGCCGTCTACGTCTCCGAGGATGAAGTCGCCCGGCGCCACGGAAACCCGGGCCGACGTCGCTCCTGGGAGGTAGACGGGCAAGTCCGAGGCGTTCACCTTCCAACGTCCGATCGACTGGACGGGCGTGCGGTAGCGCGCATACACGGGGAAACCGTGCTTGTGGAGCCACTGCACATCTCGTATGCCGCCGTCCACGAGGGCACCCGCGCAGCCTCGTACCTGCATCCCTAAAGCGATCAGTTCGCCGAAGAAACAGATCCCTTCGGCCCCGCCGCCGCTCCAAACGGTTATGTCACCCTCGGAAACGCCTTCGAGGGCACGCATCTTGTCGGGGTCGCCGCTGCCCGCGTAGGGGGACAACTGCCCGCGGATCGTGTAGGCCCAACCGGCGATCTTCTGATCTCCGCTAGGGAACGGACGGAAGTCGGCGCTCAAGCCTTGGTCGAGGATTCCCAACTCATCTAGGACATCGCTGACGTTTGCGGTTTCTACCTTGAGGTAGCGCGCTCTGATGGCCTGCTTGTCCACCGTAGTTCCCGGCTGACTGGGCATCATCCCTCCCTCACGGCGTATCGACGATGATGCCTAGTTCACGGTAGTAGCGCGCTGCCCCGGGATGGAACGGGATCGCTATGCCGCCTAAGTTGTCGATTGAGATGTTCGCAGCAGCCGGGTGAACGCCGATCAAGGCTTCCCGGCTCTCATAGATCAGCTTCGTGATGTCGTAAACGAGGTCGTCTGGCATGTCGCTTCTCGCCGCGAGCATCACCCAGAGGCCGAAGGTAGTGACGGCCTCGTCCTGGCCCCGGTAGGTTCCGGCAGGGAACTCGGCTTTGGCGTAGTAGGGGCCCTGCTCCAGGACCTTTTGAAGGTCGTCCCCGTCTATTGGGAGCAAGCGGATGGGGTGGCTGGTCTCCAGGTCGAGGATCCACGGAGTGGGTGCAGCGGTGTTGGCGAGGGCAGCGTCGATAGCGTTATCCCGGAAGGCGCTCGTGTTCTCCGAGAAAGACAGGAACTGTCCTTTGATGTCATTCAACGACCAACCTAGCGCCTCGAGGAAGGTCTGATTCGTCGCCAGCACTCCGCTACCCGGTGAACCGATCGACACCCGCGTCCCCTTGATGTCTTCCAGGGTATGCAGGTCCGAGTTGGCTCGCACCACTACGTGCTGCAGGTTCGGATAGACGGGCACTATTGCGAGCATGTCGACCTGCGGGTCGAAGTCGATCCCGTGGTAGGCCTTGTAGCCGACGTCCATCTGCATCATGGCGAGTTCGAGTTCGCCGCTGGCCATCCTGCGAGCGTTCTCGACGGAACCTCCGGTCACCTCGGCGGTAGCGGGAATCCCGAGTTCTCGCGAGATCTGCTCCGCGATACCAGCAGCAACGATATAGAACGTGCCCGAAGTGCCGGCACTGCCAATCGAGATCCGTTGCACTTGTGCAACGGCGGACGGTAGCAGCAGGGCGAGCGTGAAGAGGGCGACTAGTAGGCGAGGCAGGCGCTTTCCAGGGGGTACTCTATTCGTCATCAGATGTCCTCACGTTCCTTGAGAGTGCGCAGAAGAATGCTTTTCAACCGCTCTTGCGCGGTTGAGTTTCGGCTTCAGGCGACTATCGAATGCTCTCCACCTCCGTCCCTGTCTGCTGCGAGCGGATCCTTCGCATCTTGAGAAGTTGGAGGGCGACCACCAGCCCCAGAAGTCCGAAGCCGGCAAGGTTGGTGAGATGACCTGGATGAATGAGGGCGAAGCCCCCTACCGCGAGCAGTACGCGCTCAAAGATGTTCGTTCGAGTCAATAGCCAACCGGACAAGCCGGCGCCGACGCTGACGGCCCCCAACAGCCCAGTTGTCCCTACGGTGACTATCTGCCAGAGCGTCCCAAGGCCTACGAGGCTGGGGTCATAAACGAACATGTACGGCACGAGGAAACCGGGTAAGCCAAGCATCATGGCGTACCCGGACGTTCTCCAGAAGTTGGCGTTGACGATACTGGCGGCGGCGAAGTTGGCCAATGCCACGGGTGGGGTGATCATCGATAGACAACCGAAGTAGAAGACGAACATGTGCGCTGCGATAGGTGCTATCCCAAGCTTGACGAGAGCGGGCGCGCCTAGTACCGCCATGATCAGGTAAGCGGGGGTCGTCGGGAGCCCCATGCCTATGAGGATCGAAGCGATCATCATGAGGATCAGCGTGAGGAGAAGCTGGTCGGATCCGAGCGCGATCACCGCGGAGGAGAAGCGAAGACCTATTCCCGTAAGATTGATGATTCCTACGACCACACCAGCCAGTGCGGTCGAGGCGATTACCACCAAGGCTGTCCTCGCGCCATCGACGAAGGCCGTCACTATCTTGGAAGGTGTCAGGCGGTCCTTCGGGCTGATAAGTCCCACGACGACCGCCGCGAGGACGGAGAAGACCGCGGCCCGCGTTATGGAGGTTTGGACGAAGGTCAACAGCACCACGAGCACGACGAGTGGGACGAAGTAGAGGGAGTTCTTGAGAAGGTAGAACGCCAGCGGCTCCCTGTCGTCTATGGGAACGGTTTCGGGCTTGAGCCCGAGACGGTGTGACGTGAAGTGAACCACCGAGAAGACCGAGCCGTAGTAGATCAGGGCGGGTACTAGAGCGGCGAGGATCACCTTCGAGTAGGGAATGCCAAGTATCTCGGCCATGATGAACGCGCCGGCGCCCATGACCGGAGGCATGATCTGCCCACCGGTTGAGGCCACGGCCTCCACTGCCGCCGCGAACGGCCTCGAGAAGCCCTTGCGGACCATCATCGGAATGGTGATCGAACCCGTTCCGGCAACGTTGGCGACGGCGCTTCCCGAGATGGTGGCCAACAGGCTGCTGGAAAGCACCGCGATCTTCGCGGGGCCGCCGACGGCCCACCCCACGAGGCGTGTCGCTAGGTCCATGTAGAACTGGCCTACGCCAGTTACCTGTAAGAAGGCGCCGAACAGCACGAACAAGAAGATGTAGGTCGCCGAGACGCCCAAGGGGATACCGAAGATCCCCTCGGTGGACAGACTCATTTGGCTAACGATCCGCTCCAGAGAGTACGCGCGAATGCCCACGGAGGTTGGCAAGTAATGCCCGAAGTACGCGTACAGGATCGCAAGCAGGGCGATTCCCGGGAGGATGTTGCCGGCCACCCGACGCCCGAAGTCGAGGGTGAGTACGATGAAAACGACGCCGACGACGAGGTCCCATTGGTTGGGCATTCCGAACCTGAACGCCATCGCTTGGAGCTGGGTAAAGAAGTAGAGCAGTGCGGCGACGCCCAGGACGCTCATGAGGACGGCGATGACCCGTGTGGCTTTCGAGCCGTTACGAAAAGCCGTGAGATACACGAGAAGCGCGCCCAGAACCAGGTGAATACCCCGCTGCCAAAAGGCGGTGAGGAGTCCGAAACCCGCGGTATAGAGATGGAAGAGCCCGAGCGTAATCGCGACGACGACATACAAGATGTCGACGACTTGCTGGGTCCTCGTCGGCGGCGCCTTTGCTACTGGGGCACCGACCAGGGCCTCAGGTTCCATACCGAACCGGCTGGTGTATTTCGCGCAACGCGGCCAAGGCGCTATAGCAGGCTAGCCAGGCCGTTTTCGGGTTATCGGGCGAGGCTACGTTCTCGAACGTGATCTTGATGTTGCCCGTTTCGGCCACGGCACTGATCGTGTGGGTGTTGTACTTGACGCCAGGATCTGCAACTACCCGAACACGCGTTCGGTCGAATCCAATGCCGGCGAGGCTCAAAATCGCCGCGATGTTCACGTTCTGCGGGAAGTGCTTGACCGCTTCGCGTGCCATTCCCTCAAACAAGACGTAGGGTTCGACGAGGCCATCGAGGTCGACGCCGAGTTGTTCGACGTAATCGATGTCCTTCCACGCGATCGGTGGCTTGGAGGTGCTGAAGGTGACTGACTTCGCCCCGCTCAGGACGGCCGTCTTGATCGCGTCGAGGCCGCCGATGCCGCCAGATGGAATGTACAAGAGTGCCCGACTGGTTCGTGCCGCGTTCTCGAGGCGCTGCCTCAAAGCATCGTTTGCGAGGGCCCCGGCGCTCAGGACTATCAGCGAAGCTCCTGACTTCAAGATCCGCTCGCCATAAGCCTCGAGGGCTTCGTGGCTTGCGGCCTCCACGACCACGTCAGGCGCCAGGCTCATGAACTCGTCGATCCCGGTCACGAAGGGTATCCGGTAGCGCTCGGCCTGCCCTTTGCCTTTAGAGGCTTCGCTGCGCCCCATGAGCGCAACGACCTCTGCCCCCTCTAGGTCACCTGACTGTAGATGTTGCAAGACAAGCTGCGAGATCGTTCCAGCCCCGAGTAAGCCGACGCGCATCGTCCGATCCTTTCAGGTTGCTGCTGGTTCAAGAACCAGTGGAAATGAGCCCTCTTCCCTTCGGCCTTTATACAGAAAGTAAAACGTCGTTTCACTCTATGCTAATGTTCCGGGGAAGGCAAGAGGAGACTTAGAGTTGCCGGTTAGGCTGGGTCTTGGCCCTGATGTCTTAAGCTGCTTGAGCCTAAACGAGGTGATGACGACCATGGGGACCGACGTTCAATCGGTAGTGCTTTCGCGGAATCAGGCCGAGGCCAAGCCGGGAGAGGGCACTCACAAGAATCAGCTGCTTTCGCGGGCGGTAGCCGTGATGTTCGCGTTCTCCGCAAGCCGGCCAAGGCGCAGCCTCGCCGATCTCTCTGAGGAACTTGGGGTCAACAAGGCGTCATTGCTCCGGATACTTCGAGCACTCGAAGCCGAAGGGCTACTTCGAAGGTCGGGTAACGACTATCAGTTGGGTGCCCGCGTGCTCGCGCTGAGCAATGTATTCCTAAGCACACTCTCTGTACAGGAGGAGGCGCGGCCCCATCTCGCAAAGCTTGCCCGCGATTGTGGCCAGACGGTTAGCCTGGCCGTCAGGAATGACTTCGATGTCGTATACGTGGCCATTGAGCATGCGCAGAGTGAGGTTGGTATCCAGAGCGAGATCGGCGGCCACCATCCTGCTAACGCCACTGCCTTGGGGAAAGTCATGCTGGCCGAGAATTCCGCGGAGGAACTGAGGGCCCTTTTGGATAGGAAAGCCCTACCGAAACTTACTGAGCGGACGATTGCCGATCCTGAAGCGCTTATATCCCACCTGGAGCAGGTGCGACGCCAAGGCTACGGAGTTGACGACGAGGAGCGCGCGATAGGGATCCGTTGCGTAGCTGCGCCGGTCAGGAATCACGAGGGAGCCGTGATTGCCGCGGTAAGCATTTCCAGCCCCATCTTCGTCATGGGAGTCGAGGACATAGAAGAGTTTGCAGGGATGGTCGTTGATACGGCGAACGCGATTTCCTCGGAACTCGGCTTCGCTGCGGGCACGCAGTCCATTTGAGCGGGTAAAGACTCAAGGCGCGATGCTCAAATGCGTTGTAGCGGTTATTAGCACAGTACAAGCGGCACAACAAGGAAGCCTCACCAGAAGAAGTGGGCCGGCCAGGTCATCGCTTATTCCGCGATGGCGTCACATTTGCCACAATCAACGGCTCTTCATCCGAGGTCGTCATGTCGCTGTGTCGTTCTCTGGGCAGGCCTCAGTGGGCCCATCCAGATGATTTGGTGGTGTTGCCGTTCGAACCGTCGTCTTTACGTCCTCAGGCCCGGCCTTGCCCGTGTCCTGTCGGTCAACGATGGCTGCCGCGAGTGCCTCTTGTCCGTCACCCCGCCCAGCAACTCAAGCAACTCAAGGTCATTTGTCCGTTCTGCGCGGAAACCCCCCGGGGGTATCTTTCGGTGATCGCACGAGGCTGCCTGCCGGCTCAGGTAGGCAGTAGCGCCATCGGAGGGTTTCAATGAACCAGAAGTACAACATCATCGTCATGAACGGCACCGTTGACAAGCTCATCGCGATGGCGACCATCGTGTCGGGGGCGGTAGCCATGGGCAAGGAGGTCACGCTGTTCGTGACGTTCTGGGGCCTGATGGCGTTCAAGAAGGGGGCGTGGCAGGACCCGGCCCAGCAGAAGCTGCCCGCCGAGTACGCCGAGTTCGCTCCGATGATGACCGAGGCGATGCAGAAGCACGGCGTGGCGCCCTGGATGCAGACCTTGCGCACCGCCAAGGAGCTGGGAGAGGTCAAGGTCTACGCCTGCAGCATGACCAAGGACCTGTTCGGCATGGAGCTCGAACACCTCGAAGATGTCGTCGACGGTGAGAAGGGCGTAGCCGGCTTCATCGCCGACTCCGAAGGCGCCGAGGTGCTGGTCTTCTGACCGGCACGCACTCCAACTCCAACGCGAAAGGACGTACCGCTACCATGCCCGAAGTCACCATCCGTCAAGAGATAGACGCCCGCGGCAGCGCTTGCCCCGGACCCCTAATGGAACTGATCCGTGGCATCAAGGCCTCCACGGTCGGCGAGGCCGTGGCCGTGCTGTCCAGCGACCCGGGCTCCAACAAGGACATCCCCGAGTGGGTACAGAAGATCGGCTATGAGCTGGTCGAGTCGTCCGACATGGGCGAGTACAGCCGCTTCGTCGTGCGCAAGACCAAGTAGGAACGCAGGTCCGGGTCGCGCTCGGTCCTTATCGAGCGTGATCCGCATGGAGGCGCGATGCACAAGATCGTCATCATAGGGGGTGGTCCCGGTGGGACCATCACCGCCAACCATCTTGCCGAGAGGCTCGAAGCGGAGATCCGCCGGGGCGACGTGAGCGTCACGCTGCTGACGGACAAGCCCGACCAGGTGTACAAGCCGGGCTTCCTGTACTTGGCCCTCGGGAAGGGGGAACCGCAGGCGCTCCGCCGGCCCGTGCGCGAGCTTGTGGCCCCCACGATAGGCGTGCACATCGGAAAGGTGGAGAGGGTCGACACCGAGCTGCGCCGGGTGATGGTCGAGAAGGGCGCCAGCCACGACTACGACCAACTGATCATCGCCAGTGGCACGCGACTCGACCCAGAGGCCACCCCCGGCTTGGTGGAAGCGGGCGACTGGTTCTACGACGAGGCTTCCGCGCTCAAGTTGCATGAGAAGCTCGAGGCGCTGACACAAGGCCGCGTGGTGGTATCGGTCATAGGCGTTCCGCACATGTGCCCGGTCGCGCCGCTGGAGATCACGTTCATGCTCGACGATTGGCTGCGTCGGCGTGGCCGGCGGGACGACGTGGAGCTCGTGTACACGTTCCCGATCAACCGCATCCATTCCATCCCCGAGGTGGCGGCATGGGCCAAACCCGAGTTCGCCGAGCGCGGCGTCGTCATGGAGACGTTCTTCAACGCAGAAACCGTCGACCCGGAAGAGAAGGTCCTTACCAGCATGGAAGGCACCGAGCTCCAGTTCGACGTGCTCATCGCCATCCCCGAGCACCGCAGCGCGCAGTACCTCGAGGCCTCCGGCCTCACCCTGGCGGGCTGGGTGCCCACCGATCGCGCCACCCTGGCCGTGAAGGGTCAGGACGGAATCTGGGCGCTGGGTGACACCACCGACCTGTCCGTCTCGAAAGCCGGGTCGGTGGCGCACTACCAGGCCTCCGTGGTGGCGAAGAACGTCGCCGCACGCGTGCACGGCAAGGCACCGGCCGCTAGGTACGACGGCAAGACCATCTGCTTCATCGAGGCCGGCCTCGATAGCGCCACCTTCATCGAGTTCGACTACGTGCGCCCGCCATCGGTGCAGTCCGCAACGAAGCTGATCCATTGGGCGAAGCTCGCGTACAACAACGCGTACTGGCTGACCGCCAAGGGGCTGCTCTGAATGGCAGCGGACGTGGAGACCAACTTGGCCGGTAGCGACGCCGTCCAAGGTCCCGCCTCGAGCGCTGTCGAGGCGAAGCTGGACAGGCTGCTCGAGCGGCTCGACGCCATCGAGGCGCGCCTCCAGGCGCAAGACACCGGTCTGAGGGCCGAGTTGTCGCAGCCCGTGCGCCTCGCCATGGCCGGCATGACCGACGACATGGTCGTGAGCCTGGTGCAGCGCATCACGAAGCTGGCGGAGGTGGTCCTTGACCCCGGCGTCGCGGCTCTGCTCGAGCGCTTCAAAGAGCCGGAAGTGACCGAAACGCTACAGCGGGTGACCGACCCGCAGGTGCTGGAGGCCATCCGAGGCCTGACCGGCGCGCTGACGCTCGTGCAGAGCGCGATGACCGATGACATGATCCAGGGCCTAGTCAGGAAAGTCTCCGTCCTCGGCGAACTGGCACTGGACCCGTTCGTGCTGGACGCGATAAAGGTGCTGGCACGGGCACTCAAGGCCGGCCAGGCGCAGTATCCGGACGTGAAGGTGCCCCCGGTCGGCGGCATCTTCGCCGCACTGCGCGAAGCGAACGATCCCGACACGCGGCGCGTGGTCGCGTTCGCACTGGCGGTGACGAAGAGCCTCGGCGAGGAGTTCCGCTGAGGCGCCGCCTCGCCCCGCTCGCGCTGCGGTTCTGGGGGCGCGACTTCTGAGCGCGTGGCCGTCGTCGACGTCGACCCGGTCACACTGCACTCCTGGGCGCGACGGTGGCGCCGGGGCGTTGGGCGTTCTGGGGCCGGGTCGCGCTGCACCACTGACGGCGCGACCCCTCGCCTAGCTTCGTCAATGGCTGACTCTAGAGTGGCGGCCCCGTGACCCGCATGCCGTGGCGGGCGAACAAGGCCTTCATCTCCTCGGTGGGCGCAGCTCCCTTCATGGCGCACGCCTCGTCGAAGAACGCCTCCATGTCACCGGCGGGGGTGAAGGCCACGATCATGCGCCCGGGTGGCTCGGCGACGAGTGCCCAGGTGTGCGGCACGCCGCGTGGAGCGAGCAGGGAGTCGCCGGGCCCGAGTTCGTGCCGGATGCCGTCCACCTCGATCACGTAACTGCCGGTAACGACGTAGAACCACTCCTCCTGGTCCAGGTGAACGTGCCGTGCCGGACCGCCCAAGTGGGCGTTGTGCTGCTCGAGAACGAACAGCCCGCCAGCGGTGTCGGCGGTGGTGGTCTTGACGGTGAACGGCATAACGCCGAACACGCTGCGGTTGCGGCCAAAGCGGTCGGCGTTGGCGGGAACGAAAGTCGCCTTGCTTGGTACGTCGGCCATGGTGCGCTCCACCTTCTGCGTTGGCAGTGAACCGGCGCGGCCCCCTCGCCCGTCACGCCACCGGATTATCCGTGGTCGATGAGTGGACCACTTAAGCAGCTTCCACCAATTCTCGCGGCCCTGCGGTGAGCACGCGCACCGGGCCCCGCCCCACTCACCGCCATCCCAACCCAGGAGCAACGTGTTCGAGCACGGCTTCGATGGTGTGGGCGCAGTAGTCGACGCCCAGCTGGTTCGGGACCGTGAGCAGCAGCGTGTCCGCCTCGGCGATGGCCTCGTCCTCGGCCAACTGCTCGATGAGCACGTCGGGCTCGGCGGCGTAACTGCGCCCGAAGATGGCGCGCGTCTTCTCGTCGAGGTAGCCGATCTGATCGGTGTCGTTCTGGCCGCGGCCGAAGTAGGCTCGGTCGCGGTCGTCAACCAGGGCGAAGATGCTGCGGCTCACCGACACGCGCGGTTCACCCGCGTGCCCGGCGGCATGCCAGGCCTCGCGAAACACCCGGATCTGTTCGGCCTGCTGCACGTGGAACGGCTTTCCCGACTCGTCGAACTTGAGGGTCGAGCTCTGTAGGTTCATGCCGAGGCCGCCGGCCCAGGCGGCGGTGGCGTTGGATCCCGCTCCCCACCAGATCCGCTCGCGCAGCCCTTCGGAGTGGGGCTCGACGCGCAGCAGGCCAGGCGGGTTGGCGAACATGGGGCGTGGGCTGGGCTGCGCGAAGCCCTCGCCGCGCAGCACGTCGAGGAAGGTGGCGGCGTGGCGCCGCGCCATGTCGGCGTCGTCTTCGCCCTCGGCCGGCGCGTAACCGAAGTAACGCCAACCATCGACCACCTGCTCCGGCGACCCGCGGCTGATGCCTAGTTGCAGCCGCCCTCCCGCTATGAGGTCCGCGGCGCCCGCGTCCTCGGCCATGTACAGCGGGTTCTCGTAACGCATGTCGATGACGGCGGTGCCGATCTCGATGCGCGAGGTCCTGGCGCCGACGGCTGCCAGCAGCGGGAACGGCGAGCCGAGCTGGCGCGCGAAGTGGTGCACGCGGAAGTAGGCGCCATCGGCGCCCAGCTCCTCGGCGGCGACGGCCAACTCGATCGATTGCAGCAGGGCGTCGGACGCGGAGCGTGTCTGCGAGTTGGGTGACGGCGTCCAGTGCCCGAACGAGAGGAAACCGATCTTCTTCGCCATATGCCACGACTCTGGCACGCCAGTGGCAACGGCCGTGTGATTACGCCGGGCTACCCAGCGAACTCGACCCGCATCACCACGCGCTCCGCCGTGGGTCTGCTCACCTCGCTGAAGCCCACGTCCGCGAAGACGCTGCTGGTACCCACGAACAGTTCGTTCGGGCCGCGCTTGGAGTTGGGCTGTAAGTCGATCGGGTAGCCTTCCACCGCACGCGCGCCGCGGTCGCGGGCGTACTCCACCGCGGCGCGCGCCAAGGCGCGGCTGATTCCGCGCCGGCGGAAGCCCGCCCGCGTGACGAAGCAGGTGACGGCCCACACGCCCTCGTCGGATTTGTCCTCCTCCCGCCCGGTCCACGGCACGCGTGCCGTGAGGAGGCGCGGGTAAGCGGGTCGCGGTTCGACCGCACACCAGCCCACGGGTTCATCGTCCAGGTACGCCACCAGGCCCGTGGTGGTCGACGCTTCGGGGTGAGCGCAGGCCGTCTGTTCGTGCAGCCTGGCGGCCCGTTCGGCGCGGTTCGTCGAACGCCACTCGGACCTCGGCATCTTGAACCACTGGCACTGGCAACCGGCCGCATCACCACGCTCACCGAAGATCGCCTGCAGGTCTGCACAGGCCGCCTGGTTTGCCGGAACTATCCTGAGTTGCGGTGCTGTATCCGTAGCCCTCACCTCGTTCTCGTAATGACCTAGCGCTGCGCCATACTCTCGGCGAGCTTGCGCACGGTGTTCACGTTGCGGGCCGTCATGCGCCGGTAAAGCGGACTACCGGCCAACCTGTCGAGCCCGGTCCGGTTGCTGTCTTGGCGCAAGTAGTTCCAGACGACGGCGCCGGTGGCGTAGATGACGTGGTCCACACCTTCTCGCGTTGGAAGGAGGTCGAGCGACTCCTCGCCGTGGTACTCGTCCCACAGGAACAACACTTCGGTTCTCTGCTCGGCGTCGTTGAGCCAGCCGGGTGGGATGTGGCTCACGAGTTCGAGGAGGTCGTCGCGGCTCCGAAGCAAGATCGGCGCCGCGAAGCCGAAGTGCTCGGCGAACGCTTTCTCCAGCTCCCCCGCCGTCACCGGCGTCCCCGAGTCGAAGATGACGTTGCCGCTGTTGATGTAAGTGGTCACGTTGGAAAGGCCGAGGGATTCGAAGTGCGCCTTCAACTGCGCCATGGGCACCATGTTCTTGCCGCCCACGTTTATGCCCCGCAGCAGCGCGACGTGCGTGCCGGTCGAGTGACGCCCTTGGTCGTGGGGGCGGCGGGCCATGCGCCAGCTTAGCGGATCGGCGCGGGTCGGGCCAGCACAAGCGTCCAGTAGTTGCCGGCGCGTGCGCCTCCCAGCTCCGTGAAGGCCGGATTCATGATGTTCCGGCAGTGGCCCGGGCTGTTAAGCCAGCCTGTCACCACGCTGTCGGGGCTACCGTAGCCGGCTGCGGCGTTCTCGCCCCAGGTCGCCGCCTTGTAGCCGGTGCGCGCGATGCGCTGACCGGGATTGCTGCCATCGGCGCCGGTGTGCGACAGGACTCCGCGGGCCAGCATGTCCTCACTATGGGCCTGAGCGGCCTG
>JACDJC010002095.1_pt1 | contig 16276 bp, 17 predicted proteins | sample 7454191 | NCBI WGS metagenome assembly JACDJC01 (sample SAMN14253291, study PRJNA609438) | sludge metagenome | isolation source: sludge after 25d culture with pyrite and EDTA | collected 2018-12-20 | reverse complement strand
CGTCGACGGTGGCGGTGAGCAGGTCGGGTCGCATGTGGCGGCGCAGATCGCCGTCGGTGACGATGCCGACGATGTCGCCGCGCGCATCGACGATGCCGACGCAGCCGAAGCCCTTGGACGTCATCTCCACCAGCGCCTCGGACATTCGCGTGCCGAGCGGCGTCACCGGCACCGCGGCGTCCTTGTGCATCAGGTCGCGGACGAATTTCAGCATCGCGCCCAATTTGCCCGAGGGATGCAGCGTGCCGAAGTCCAGCGCGGTGAAGCCGCGGCTTTCCAGCAGCGCCACCATCAGCGCGTCGCCGAGCGCGAGCTGCATCAGCGAGGACGTGGTGGGCGCGAGATTGTGCGGACACGCCTCGCGCGCCTTCGGCAGCGCCAGCACGATGTCGGCGGCCTCGCCGAGCGTCGAGCCGGCCTCCGAGGTCACCGCGATCAGGCCGATGCGGAAACGCCGCGAATAGGTGATGAGGTTCTTCAATTCCGCGGTCTCGCCGGACCACGACAGCGCCATGATGACGTCGTCGGCGGTGATCATGCCGAGGTCGCCGTGGCTCGCCTCCGCCGCGTGCACGAAGAAGGCGGGCGTGCCGGTGGAGGCGAAGGAGGCCGCGATCTTCTTGCCGATGTGGCCGGACTTGCCGAGGCCGGTGACGATCAGCCGGCCCCTGGCGTTGCGGATGAGATCCACCGCGGCGGCGAAGGCCGGGCCGAGATCGGCCTGCAATGCGGCCGCGAGCGCAGCGACGCCGCTGGCTTCCGCCTCCAGCGTGCGCAGCGCCGACGCGACCGCCGGCGAGGCGGGGCCGGTCGCGGCGGGAGGCGCGGTCCGCGGTTTTGAAGGGGCCATGGGCTGTTCCAAAGGGGCGGGCGTGAGGCGCGCAGGGCGCCATCGCCGAAGCCCGGTCTTTAGCATGGCCGCCCGTACGAGGCGACCTCGGCCGCCAGCCCGCAACGGGGCGTTAACCATGTTTGTTTTAACTCCGTTAACGGTGCCGGTTCGTGCGCCGCGCGGTCCCGTGCCGCGCAATTCCTTGTTTTCGTTCGGTTTTGGCGTGGCCGGCGGAGCCGGTCGGAGGTGAGAGGTGGAACGGACGCGGCCATCGATGCGGCGAGGGGCGCACCACCGGCGCATGCCCGGCTGGGGTGCGCTGCCGGTCTGCGCCGTGCTGGCGCTTGCGCTTGCGCCCGCCGAACCCGCCCGCGCCCAGGCCCTGACCAGCGCGCTCCTGACCCCGGTGCGCGACGGCTTCGCGCCGGCCGGGCAGTCGCCGCTGCGCCGGACCGCGCAGGCGATCGCGCCGGATGCGCCGAAGAAGCAGGCCGCGGCGCGGCCCCGCAACGGCGCGGCGCCGACCTATGACGTTCCGGCGGCCTCGGGTGCCGCCGCGACCGGCTTCGATTCGCTCAACCGTAAGCGTCTCAGGCCGAAGCTTTATCCGGGCGCCCCGAAGCCGAAGGTCGTCGGACCCGGCAACCGGCCGGGTGCGGCTGCGCCGTCGCGGCCCGCGCGCGTCGCCGCGCCGGTGGCACCCGCGGTCGCCGGCACCGTGGCCGGCCAGCCGCCGCGTCGTCGCCTGAAATGGGACGACGATCCGTTCGGCCCAATCGGCATCCGCACCGGCAGCTTTCTCACCAAGGCCGCTGTGGAGTTCTGGGGCGGCCACGACAGCAATCCGGGGCGCCTCACCGCGCCGCGCGGCTCGGCGTTCTACCGCGTCGCGCCCGAACTGCTGATCTCATCCGACTGGAGCCGCCATTCGCTGATTGCCGACCTGCGCGGCTCGTTCACCGGCTATGGCACGACTTTTCCGCCGTCGCCGGAGACCTCGTTCGTGCCGACCCGCATCGACCGTCCCGACTTCACCGGCAAGGTCGACGGCCGCATCGATGTCAGCCGCGATACCCGGATCAATGCGCAGGCGCGGCTGCGCGTCTTCACCGACAATCCCGGCTCGCCCAACATCCAGACGGGACTGTCGCAATATCCGCTGGCGACCGCGTTCGGCGGCACCGCCGGCGTCGAGCACGACTTCAACCGGCTGCGGGTGTCGGTCGCCGGCCTTGCCGAGCGCACCACCTATCAGCATTCGCAGCTCACCGACGGCACGGTCTTCAGCAACGGCGACCGCGACTTCAACCAGTACGGCGGCCTCGCGCGGGTCAGTTACGACCTGATGCCGGGGCTGCGGCCGTTCGGCGAGGTTTCCTACGACACCCGCGCCCACGACCTGAAGGCCGACCGCGCAGGCTATCTGCGCAATTCCGACGGCGGTTACGTCAAGGCCGGCACCACCTTCGAGTTCTCGCGGCTGCTCACCGGCGAGGCCGCCATCGGCTACACGCGGCGCACCTATCAGGACCAGCGCCTCTCCGACCTGAAGGGGCTGCTCACCAGCGCCTCGCTGGTGTGGACCGTCACCGGGCTCACCACGGTGCGGTTCGACGCCACCTCGTCGATCGACGAGACCACGCTGCCCGGCGTGTCCGGCGCCGTGACGCGCGACTATGCGCTGCAGGTCGATCACGCCTTCCGCCGCTGGCTGATCGGTACCGCCAAGATCGGCACCGGCACCTCGGACTACGACGGCGCGCGCTTCGACCGCCGCACCTTCGTCGAAGGCGGTGTGGTCTACAAGCTGTCGCGCACCTTCCACCTCAAGGGCCAGATCCGCCACGACTGGCTGCAGAGCACCGCGCCGGGCTCGACCTCCTCCGCCACCGTGGTGATGCTCGGCCTGCGCGTGCAGCGGTGAGGGCGCATCCGTGACGGTCCCGGTTCTCGCGCGAGAAGAAATCGCGCAAATTCTCCCGTCATTGCGAGGAGCGCAAGCGACGAAGCGATCCGGCTTTGTAGCTGCAGCGCGCTCGATCTGGATTGCTTCGCTTCGCTCGCAATGACGATGGGGAACGATCGGGCGAACTCTCAACCGTCATTGCGAGGCGCGTGACTTGCGCTCCTCAGAAATCCAGCTTGTCCTGGATCGCGGCGATGCCGGCCCTGGCGCAGGTCTCGTCGGCGTCGCCGCCCGGCGCGCCGGACACACCGATGCCGCCGACAAGCGTGCCGCCGGCCTCGATCATGACGCCGCCGCCGATGATCACGACGTTCGGCAGATGGCGCAGGCCCTGCATCGCGGGCGCCTGGGTCGCGGTGGCGAGCTCGCCGGTGTTGCTGCGGAACGAGACCGCGGTCCATGCCTTGCCGGTGGCGGTCGGCGGCGTGTGCGCGCCGGCGAAGCGGTCGCGCACCATCGCCTGCGGCACGCCGAAGCGGTCGACCACGGCGACGGCCACCTGATAGCCGCGCTGGCGGCAATCGGCGAGCGCGGCGCGCGCGGCCTCCTGCGCAAGCTCGGGGCTGAGCGACTTGTAGGTCACCGTTGCCTCCTGCGCGGCGGCCGGAGAAGCCAGCAGCGCGCCCAACGCTGCGCTCGCCAGCAGATGTCGCAATGTCATGTCGCTTCCCCCCGCTTGCGCCGCTACTTGTTGACCGGCGATTCCGGATCGAACAGGAACGCCAGGATGTCCTTGATCTGCTGCTCGCTCAGCACCTTGTTGGTGCCGAAGCGCGGCATGTTCGAGCATGCATAGAGCGCCTGCGAGTCGTAGATCTTGGTGTAGGCGCGCTTGATTTCCTCGGCGGCGTATTTGCGGTCCTTGCCGTAGTGGGTGAGGCTCGGCCCGAGCGTGCCGTAGCTCAATTCCTTCTGCTCCATCTGGTGGCAGGCGTAGCAGTTGCCGCCGGAGACGGTATCGGGCTTGTCGGAGAACTGGCCGCCGCGGCCGTTGTTGGCGATCTTGGCGCCGGATTTCCAGTCGCCGAGGAATTTGCCGTCGGCGGGATAGCTCACCTTGGCGAGCTCGCGCGCCATGATCTTGTCGGCCTCGGCGGAGGGCACGTCGTTGTGATACTTGTTGCAGGCCTGCAGCGTCTCGTCGGGCACGATGCGCGCCTGCCATTCCGGCGGTGCCTTGCCGAAGGTCGCCTTGACGTAGGCATCGACCACGGCGGGATCGACGGGCTTGGTCGCGGTCTGCGCGGCGGCGGCGACGGGAAGGGCGCCGGCGAGGCCCGCGGCGACGGCGAGCGCAGCGAATTTCGAGAATGCGGTCATGATGCGCTCCCTCAACGCTTGATCGACGGCACGGCGATCTCGCCGCCGGCGGCTTGCTTCTGCAGGAAAACGGTCAGCGCGGTGAGTCCGTCGGAGCCGTATTCGGGGACCGGCCAGCGCTGCTGGCGGTAGCAGTCCCACAGCCGGTGCTGCATGGTGCGCAGCGCGCCCTGCGAGACGCGGTAGGTCGGCCAGCCTCCCATCGTCTCCTGCGGCTGCTTGCCGGGCTTCGACAGGTTCGGCAGGCCCTGCAGGCGGATGCGCTTGCCTTCGTCGGCGTGGCAGGTGGCGCAGGCGAAGTCGTTGACGCCGCCGCGCCGGTAGAACAGCGCCTCGCCGACCGCGGCCATCTCCTGCTCCTTGGGATGGCTGAGCGGGATGTCGATCTTCATGCCGCTCGACTTGTTGGCGATGAAGGCGACGAGGTCTTCCATGTCGGAGGCGCGGCCGGGGCCGGAGAAGCGGCGGGCGACGACGTCCTTGGTGTCGAGGCCCTGGATGGTCTGCATGCACCACAACAGGCGCTGCTCGAGGTCCATCACCCGGTCGGCGTCGGCGAAGTAGCGCGGCAGCTTGGCGAAAGCGCCTTCCAGCTTGCCTGCGCCGAGGCCGAGGTCGCAGCTTTCCAGCGAGACGTTCTTGGTGCCGCGCTTCTCGCTCCACAGCGCTTCGCCGCGGTCCACCGCGAGAAAGCCGGGGTTCGACATGGGGTCGGAGATCATGGCGCGATAGCGCTCGATCTCCTTCTCGGCGTCCTGGGCGCGGACGGCGCCGCCCGTTGCGCAAAGTGTGGCGAGCACGATCGCAAAGGCTGTCGCCGACCGGATTGCGGCCTGTCTCATGAGTATCCTCCCTCCATCGGACCGTCTGTGCGGCCTTTTTTGGTATCCGGATGAATTCCGGGGCTTTACATTCAAGAAAAAGAATATATTGATTTGTGTCAATCATGATAGATCGCACTTGGCGTCGTCAAGCGGTACTATCGATAAGGGAGCGCCAGACTCTCCCACAGGAGGAAACATGACGAAGTGGAAGCCGGTTGAAACGACCCGTCGTGAAACGCTGGCGCTGGCCGCGATAGCAGGGCTCGCGGCGTTGCTCGCCCCCCGCATCTCCGTCGCCGACGAAGCCGCGGTGACCGCCGAGCTCAAGAAACTTTACGGCGACAAGAAATTCGACAGCGGCAAGATCAAGCTCGACGTGCCCGAGATCGCCGAGAACGGCCTCGTGGTGCCGATCAACCTCGAAGTCGAAAGCCCGATGACGGACAGCGACTATGTCAAGGCGGTGCACGTCTTCGCCGACGGCAACCCGCTGCCGGGCGTGATCACCTACCGCTTCACGCCGGCTTGCGGCAAGGCGGCGGCCTCGACGCGCATGCGCCTCGCCCAGACCCAGAACATCGTCTGCGTCGCGGAGATGTCGAACGGCGCGCTCTACACGGCCAAGTCCAACATCAAGGTCACCATCGGCGGCTGCGGCGGCTGATCGGCCGCGGCACAAACAACAAAAAGTTCAGGCGAGGAATTTCCCATGGCAGCCCCCACCCCCCGCGTCCGCGTTCCGGCGTCGGCGAAGGCCGGCGAGATCATCGAGATCAAGACGCTGATCTCCCACGAGATGGAATCCGGCCAGCGCAAGGACTCTTCCGGCAAGACCGTGCCGCGCAAGATCATCAACAAGTTCACCGCGGCCTTCAACGGCAAGCCGGTGTTCGAGGCCGACTGGCACCCGGCGATCTCGGCCAACCCCTATCAGTCGTTTTTCTACAAGGCGGCGCAGACCGGCGAGTTCACCTTCGTCTGGAAGGATGACGACGGCTCCGAATACACCGCCAAGAGCAAGCTGACGGTCGGCTGATGCGGCGCGCCGCGCGATGCGCGGCGGTCTGATTTTCTGAGACGATTCCCTTCGCGTGAGGGGAGCCTGGATGGTGCGATGATATCGAGGCGGGAATTCCTGCAGGCGAGCGCGGCTGCGTCTGCACTGGTGGCCGGTGGCGGGCTCGGGCCGCTCGGGCGCGTCGCCGCGCAGCAGCGTCTGACGCAGGCCGACATCCTGCGCTTCGATCCGCTCGGCACGGTGACGATCCTCTACGTCGCCGACACCCACGCGCAACTGATGCCGCTGTATTTCCGCGAACCGTCGGTCAATCTCGGCGTCGGCGAGGCGCGCGGCCAGCCGCCGCATCTGACCGACGCGGAGTTCCGCAAATACTTCAACGTCGCGGCGGGCTCGGCGGACGCCTACGCGCTCACCGCCGACGACTTCGTCGCCCTGGCGAAGAACTACGGCAAGATGGGCGGCATGGACCGTGTCGCGACGCTGGTGAAGGCGGTGCGTGCCGAGCGCGGCGCGGACAAGGTGCTTTTGCTCGACGGCGGCGATTCCTGGCAGGGAAGCTGGACCTCGCTGCAGACCAAGGCGCAGGACATGGTGGACGTCATGTCGGCGCTCGGGACCGATGCGATGGTCGGCCATTGGGAGTTCACCTATGGCGCCGACCGCGTCAAGGAGATCGCCGACAAGGCGTCGTTCGCCTTCCTCGCGCAGAACATCCGCGACAACGAATGGCAGGAGCCGGTGTTCGAGGCGCGCAAGACCTTCGAGCGCGGCGGCGTCAAGGTCGCGGTGATCGGGCAGGCGCTGCCGCGCACCGCGGTCGCCAATCCGCGCTGGATGTTCCCGAATTGGGAGTTCGGCATCCGCGAGGAGGAGATGCAGAAGCAGGTCGACGAGGCGCGCGCCGAGGGCGCGGCGATCGTCGTGCTGCTGTCGCATGACGGCTTCGACGTCGACCGCAAGCTCGCCGGCCGCGTCAAGGGCCTCGACGTCATCCTCACCGCGCACACCCACGACGCGATGCCGGGGCTGATCCGCGTCGGCGATACGGTGCTGGTCGCGGCCGGCTCGCACGGCAAGTTCCTTTCCCGCCTCGACATCGAGGTGAAGGACAGGAAGGTCGCCGGCGTCCGCTTCAAGCTGATGCCGGTGTTCTCCGACGCCATCGCGCCGGATGCCGGGATGAAAGCGATGGTCGAAAAGGTGAGGGCGCCGTTCGCCAAGGACTTGGGCAGGGTGATCGGCAGGACCGACTCGCTGCTCTACCGCCGCGGCAATTTCAACGGCACCTTCGACGACCTGATCTGCGAGGCGATGCTGGCGGAGCGCGACGTGGAGATCGCGCTGTCGCCCGGTTTCCGCTGGGGCGGCTCTCTCATTCCGGGCGACGCCATCACCTGGGAGGACGTCACCAACGCCACCGCGATCACCTATCCGAACTGCTACCGAAACCAGATGACCGGCGCGCAGCTCAAGGATGTGCTGGAGGATATCGCCGACAACATCTTCCACCCCGACCCGTACTTCCAGGGCGGCGGCGACATGGTGCGCATCGGCGGCATGGGCTACGCCATTGACGTGTCCAAGCCGATGGGATCGCGCATCTCGGCGCTGACGCATCTGAAGTCCGGCCAGCCGATTGAGGCGAACAAGGGCTACACCGTCGCCGGCTGGGCGAGCATCAACCAGAACACGCAAGGTCCGCCGATCTGGGACGTGGTCGCCGATCACGTCCGCAAGCGCGGCACGGTGACGGTTGCGCCGAACAACGCGGTGAAGGTGTCGGGCGCCTGAGAACGATTGAGTGCGCCGCATGGTGTGCGTAACATATTCACATATCGGGATAGATATAACGAAGTAGGTGCGGGATGAGCGACAAGTCTGGGAAAGGTCTCGATCGCCGCCGCTTCCTCGGCGTCGCCGGCGCTGGCGCCGCGCTGTCGGCGATGCCGGCGATGGCGGGCGAGGGCCTCAAGCCCGATCCGAAGATCACCGAGGTGCAGGACTGGCAGCGCTATCTCGGCGACGGCGTCGCCAAGCGGCCCTACGGCATGCCCTCGAAGTTCGAGAAGAACGTCGTCCGCCGCGACGTGTCGTGGCTCACGGCGTCGCCGGAATCCTCGGTGAGCTTCACGCCGCTGCACGCGCTCGACGGCATCATCACGCCGTCGGGTCTGTGCTTCGAGCGCCACCACAGCGGCATCGCCGAGATCGATCCGGCCGATCATCGCCTGATGATCAACGGTCTGGTCGAGAAGCCGCTGATCTTCACCATGGAGGACATCCGCCGCATGCCGCGGGTGAACCGCATCCACTTCCTCGAATGCGCGGCGAATTCCGGCATGGAGTGGCGCGGCGCGCAGCTCAACGGCTGCCAGTTCACCCACGGCATGATCCACAATCTGGTGTACACCGGCGTCACGCTGAAGACCGTGCTGAACGAGGCGGGCCTCAAGCCCAACGCCAAATGGCTGATGCTGGAGGGCGGCGACGCCGCGGCGATGAACCGCTCGCTGCCGCTCGAGAAGGCGCTCGACGACGTCATCCTCGCCTTCGCCATGAACGGCGAGGCGCTGCGTCCGGAGCAGGGCTATCCGCTGCGCGCCGTCATTCCCGGCTGGGAGGGCAATCTCTGGGTGAAGTGGCTGCGCCGCATCGAAGTCGGCGACATGCCCTGGCAGACCCGCGAGGAGACGTCGAAATACACCGACCTCCTGGCCGACGGCCGCTCGCGCAAGCACACCTTCGTCATGGACGCCAAGTCGGTGGTGACGACGCCGTCGCCGCAGGCGCCGCTGCGCCACAAGGGGCGCAATGTGCTGAGCGGCTTCGCGTGGTCGGGACGCGGCAGCGTGAAGCGCGTCGACGTCTCGATGGACGGCGGCCGCAACTGGCGCACCGCGCGCATCGACGGGCCGGTGCTCGACAAGTCGCTGGTGCGTTTCTACGTCGATTTCGACTGGAACGGCGAGGAATTGATGATCCAGTCGCGCGCTATGGATTCCTCCGGCTACGTGCAGCCGACCAAGGACGAACTGCGCAAGGTGCGCGGCGTCAACTCGATCTATCACAACAACGGCATCCAGACCTGGCTGGTGCGCGCCAACGGAGAGACCGAGAATGTCGAGATCAGCTAGCATTCTCGCCGGTGCGGCGCTCGGCCTCGCGGCCGCGGCGTTCGTCGTTCCGCACGTCTCGGCGCAGCAGGTGGCCGCGCGCCAGAGCGCGGCGCGGTCCCCCAAGCTTGGCCTCGGCCGCGTCGCGTTGCCCGAGGAGATCAGGGCGTGGGACACGGACGTGCGGCCGGACGGCCAGGGGCTGCCGGTCGGCAAGGGCACGGTCAAGCAGGGCGACGCTCTGTTTCAGTCGCATTGCGCGGCCTGTCACGGCGAGTTCGGCGAGGGCGTCGGCCGCTGGCCGGTGCTCGCCGGCGGGCTCGGCACGCTGAAGGCCGACCGTCCCGACAAGACCATCGGATCATTCTGGCCCGATCTGTCGTCGGTGTTCGACTACATCCGGCGCGCGATGCCCTTCGGCAATGCGCACTCGCTCCAGAACGACGAGATTTATGCTATCGTCGCCTATCTCCTGGCGATGAACGACATCATCAAGGACGAGAACTTCGAGCTGAACGAGAGGAATTTCACCTCGATCAGGATGCCGAACGCCGGCGCGTTCTACGAGGACGACCGCGAGACCGCCGAGAAGCAGTTCTGGAAGAAGGACCCGTGCATGAAGGACTGCCGGAAGACGGCGCCGAAGGTCACGGGTCGGGCCATCAACGTCGACGTGACGCCGGACAGCAAGGCGGGACCGAAGGTTGACTGATGACAGTACGGCGCTTGGTAACGGCATTCTCTGTAGCGGCGGCGGGCGCGACATCCGCATCGGCCGGCGACCGCGAACTCGGCCGCTATCTGTCGGCGGAGTGCGTCACCTGCCATCAGGCGTCGGGCGCGGTGAGCGGCGGCGTGCCGGCGATCGTCGGTCATCCGGAAGCGCAGTTCGTCGCGCTGATGAATGCCTACAAGGAGAAGCAGCGGGTGAACGCGGTGATGCAGACCGTCGCAGGTCGGCTTTCCGCAGAAGATATTGCTGCGCTGGCCGCGTATTTTGGAGGGCTGTCCCCCTCTGCGAACTGAACGGAAGTGTATGCTTGAGAATAATCAACGGCTGGAGGGCATCATGGATTTCAATCGACGGCAATTGTTGACAGGCGCGGCGGCGCTGACGGGAACGCTGGCATGGGGCGCACCGATGGTGTGCGCACAGGGCAAGCCGCGCGTCGTGGTGATCGGCGGCGGCGCAGGCGGCGCGACGGTCGCCAAATACGTCGCCAAGGACAGCGAGGGCGCCATCGCCGTCACGCTGATCGAGCCGCTCACGACCTATCAGACCTGCTTCCACAGCAACCTCTATCTCGGCGGCTTCCGCGACTATCCCTCGATCACCCATAACTATAACGCGCTGACCGGGAAATACGGCGTGCAGCATGTGCGCGACCGCGCCACCGCGATCGACCGCGACAAGAAGGAAGTGGTGCTCGCCGGCGGCGGCCGGGTGCCTTACGACCGCCTCGTGGTATCGCCGGGCATCGACCTGAAATACGACTCGGTGCCGGGCTGGTCGCAGGCCGCCGAGGAGGCGATGCCGCATGCATGGAAGCCGGGCGCGCAGACCCAGTTGCTGCGCAAGCGGCTCGACGCGGTGCCGAACGGCGGCGTCATCGTGATGATCGCGCCGCCCAATCCCTACCGCTGCCCGCCGGGCCCCTATGAGCGCGTCTCGATGATGGCGCACGCGCTGAAGACGGCGGGCAAGAACCGCTGCAAGATCTTCATCATCGATCCGAAGGAAGCGTTCTCGAAGCAGGGACTGTTCCAGGAGGGCTGGGAGAAGCACTATCCCGGCATGGTCGAATGGCTCGGGCCGAAGGTGCATGACGGGGTGAAGTCGGTCGATCCCGCCACCGGCACCGTGGTCACCGGTTTCGAGACCTACAAGGATGCGGCGCTGGTCAACGTCATTCCGGCGCAGATGGCGGGCGCGATCGCGCGCGATTCCGGCCTTGCCAATGCCGGCGGCTATTGCGTCATCGATCCGGCCACGATGAAGTCCGCCGTGGACGGCAACGTCTATGTCCTCGGCGACGCCTGCATCGCCGGCGAGATGCCGAAATCGGCGTTCTCTGCCAACAGCCAGGCGAAGGTCGCGGCGATGATGATCCGGGGCGAACTGGCCTCGGCGCGCACCTTCCCGGCGCGCTACGCCAACACCTGCTGGAGCCTGATCGCGCCCGACGACTGCGTGAAGGTGGGCGGCGCCTACGAACCCAAGGACGGCAAGATCGGCGCGTCTTCGACCTTCATCTCGAAGACCGGCGAGACGGCGGAGCTGCGCAAGCAGACCCAGGCCGAGAACATGGGCTGGTACGCCGGCATCACCGCCGATATTTTCGGCTGAGGCGGCGACAGGCATTTGCGGCCCGCGGCAGCGCGGGCCGCATTGTCGCGCCAAACTACGGCAGGCGGGATTCGTCCGGCGCGGCGCGGGCGCGCAGGTCGCGCGCCTGCATCATCGCGTGGAAGAGGTAGCCCGCGGTGAGCCCTGCCATCGCGCCGAGAATCTTCGCGCCGGCATCGTGCAGCCCGGCATGGCGGCCCGCCGCCAGGAATTGCCCGAGTTCGAGCGCCCCGATCGCCATGGCCAGCGTGCCGAGGACGAGAAGCCGCCGCGCCGGATAGGCCAGCGCAAACAGGAGGCCGACCCCGGCAAGCGCCGCGAACCGCTCCACGTCCGGCGGCAGCGGCGTCGCCGGCCGCAGCCCGATCGGCCCGTCGGTGACCACCGCGATCGCGATGATCGACGTCCAGGCGAGAGCGCGAAAGATCGTCTGCAGGTTCATGCCGTCATGTCCGGATTATCGGCCTCTCCAGTCCCCGCTTCTGTCCTGACGTCTGTTTCCGGCGAACGCAAGGCGAGCGGGGTGAGCCGCGGCTTTGGTTAACAGGACGCCCGCAAACGAAACCGGAGCGGCGGCCGAATTCGAGAATGATTTCGGCGCGATCCGCGGTCATGCTGGCGGGGCTGTCGACTCTTCACCGCGGATCATCCCGTGACCGAACCCATGCCAGGCGACCTCCGGACGGCCGCGCCGCCGCGCGTAGTTTCCGTTGGCGAATGCATGATCGAGCTCGCCGAGATGGCGGACGGCCGCTTCGCGCGGAGCTACGGCGGCGACACGCTCAACACCGCGCTCTATCTCGCGCGCCTCGGCGTCGCGGCGGACTACGCCACCGCGCTCGGCGACGATGCGTGGAGCGACGAACTGCTGGCGTGCTGGCGGGCGGAGGGCGTCGGCACGGGGCTCGTGGCGCGGCTGCCGGGACGGGTGCCCGGGCTCTATATCATCCAGACCGACGCGCGAGGCGAGCGCCGCTTCTCCTACTGGCGCGACAGCGCGCCGGCGCGCGATCTTTTCACGGCGCGCGAGGCCGCCGCCACCGTCGCCGCGCTCGCCGGTTACGATCTGCTGTACGCCTCGGGCATCACGCTGTCGCTTTATGGCGAGGACGGCCGGCAGCGCCTGTTCGAGACGATCGACCGCGCGCGGGCGCGCGGCCGCCGCTTCGCCTTCGACACCAATTTCCGCCCGCGCGGCTGGCCAGATCGCGATGCGGCGAAGGCCGCCTATCGCGCGGCGCTGGCGCGGGCGGATATCCTGCTTGCCTCCGTCGAGGATCTCGCGCTGCTGTTCGGCGACGACGGCGAGCGCGTTTTTCGCGACGCCGCCGCGTCCGAGCGCGTGCTGAAGCTCGCCGAGCCCGCCTGCCGCGTGATCGGCGCGGGCGTCGACAAGGTCGTCCATGCGCCGCCGGTCGCGAAGGTGGTCGACACCACTGCGGCGGGCGACAGCTTCGCCGCCGCCTATCTCGCCGCGCGTCTCGCCGGTTGGCGGCCGGAGGATGCGGCGCGGGCCGGCCACAGGCTCGCCGGCATCGTGGTCGGCCATCCCGGCGCGATCGTTCCGGCGTCGGCGATGCCGGCCGACCTTCGTTTTCCTTTCGCCGATCTCTCGCCGGAGCCGCAACCATGACCCCCACCGCGTCCCTGTCGTCGTCGCGCCGCGAGCGGCTCGACCGTCTGCTGCGCATCGGCCGGCTGGTGCCGGTGATCACCATCGCGCGCGTGGACGACGCCGTGCCGCTGGCGCGGGCGCTGGTGGCGGGCGGCCTGCGCCTCCTCGAGATCACCTTGCGCACGGAGGCCGCGGCGGATGCCGCGCGCGCCATCATCAGGGAGGTGCCGGAGGCCGTGGTCGGCGTCGGCACGGTGCTCACGCCCGACGATCTGCGGCTCGCCCGCGATCTGGGCGCGCAGTTCGCGCTCAGCCCCGGCGCGACGCCGGCCCTGCTCGATGCCGCGGCGGGCGGCGCCATGCCCTTCATTCCCGGCATCGCAACCGCCTCCGAATTGATCCAGGCGGTGACCCGCGGTTTTGACACGGTGAAGTTCTTCCCTGCGGTGCCGGCGGGCGGCATCGCGGCGCTGAAGGCGTTGGCGGGTCCGTTCCCGCAGGTGCGGTTCTGTCCGACCGGCGGCATCAATGAGGACAACGCCGCCGACTGGCTGGCGCAGCCGAACGTAGCGGCGATTGGCGGCTCGTGGCTGATGCCGGCCGACCTGATCCGCGCCGGCGACTGGACGGCGATCACCGCGCGGGCGCGCCGCGCCGTCGACCGCCTCGCAGGGGCGCAGTAACGATTTCTCAAGCAATCGTGGTTACCGAATGGTCAAACCGTTTGGAGCCTGCGCAGATGACCGATTTCCGTGCCGATGGTGAAAACAAGCCGGACGTCTCGTCCGACGCGGCGCCGCTGGTTCCCGATGCTGCCGACATGACCGTGGATCACACAACGGAAGCTGCCGGCGAGGCCGCAGCCGCCACGCCGTCCAGGGAGATCGTGCTGCAACGCCGGACCCCGCATGCCTCGTGGGAGGATGTCGTGTTCAGCGAGACGGCCGAGCCCGAGCCCGCGCCGCAGCGTCGTGCCCTGTCGACAATCGCGATCGTCGTCCTTGCCGCCGCGGTCGGCGCGGCCGGCGGCGCGCTCGCGACCGTCGGCGTGTCGCATGCCTTGAAGAACGATCGGGCCGTCGTCGCGGCCGCCGAGCAGGGCCGCTCGGTGGACGGCGCGATCGCCAGGATCAACGCCGAGATCGCGGCCCTCAAGAGCGGCAGCGCCGCGCAGTCGGCCAGGATCGTCGAGCGCATCGACCGGATGGAAAAGGCGCAGGCCGAGCCAGCCGCCAGGCTCGCGAAGCTGAGCGAAGCAGTGGAGAAGCTGCGCGCGCAGGAAACCACCGGCGCCATCTCCAAGCCCGCATCGGCACCGCCGGCTCCCGCACCCGTTGCGGCGGCGCAGCCCAACCGGCTGCCGCTGGTCGAGGGCTGGGTGCTGCGCGAGGTCGCCGACGGCATGGCTACGGTGCAGGGCCGGGCCGGCATCTTCGACGTCATTCCGGGCGATCCGCTGCCGGGCGTCGGCCGCGTCGATGCGATCCGCCGGCAGGACGGCCGCTGGGTCGTGGTCACCAGCCGCGGCCTGATCGTCGCGCGCTGAGGGAAACCGGCGATTGCGGTCGCGCAATAACCGGCGACAGCTAAAATTTGAATGTTCGCCTGAACGGACCGGCATGATCTCGCTGGCATGATGCGGCCTCTGACGAAGAGGACCGAGCATGCCCGTGAATCGACTGTTCCCGCGCCCCCGTGTGGTTAACATCTTCGCCTGCGACGCCGGCGAGACGTTGGACGACCTGCCGCGGGCGGCGAACGACAACTGCTGCCCCTATTGCGGCGGCGTTCTCGAGCCGGGCGACAAGGCTTCCGACTGCTCCGGTTCTGGCGCCTGGCCGATGCTGCCGTTCCCGAAAGGGTGGGGCGCCTCCTGCTGAGCGCGCCGTGATCCGTCCAGCCAGCGCGTGACATCGCCGCGCCGCGGACTTCCGCAGGTTACAGCTTCTTAACTTTTCCACGCGACGCCGCGCCGCAGCCGCCGCGGCCTTGAACCGGCATGCCTCCCCTTACCATTTAACCGGGAGCGCGCCGGCCTGTGCGCGCGTGGAGGAGGCTGCGGACCGATGAATTACGTCAAGACGGCGATCCTGCTTGCCGGTCTCACCGCCCTGTTCATGGGCGTCGGCTACCTGATCGGCGGATCGGGCGGCGCCGCGATCGCGCTCGTCATCGCGGCGGCGACCAACCTGTTCGCGTACTGGAATTCCGACCGCATGGTGCTGTCGATGCACGGTGCGCACGAGGTCGACGCGCGCAGCGCGCCCGATCTGGTGCGGCTGGTCGGCGATCTCGCGGGGCGCGCCGGCCTGCCGATGCCGAAGGTCTACCTGATGGACAACCCGCAGCCCAACGCGTTCGCGACCGGGCGCGATCCGGAGCACGCCGCCGTGGCCGTGACCACCGGCCTGTTGCAGATGCTGAGCCGCGAGGAGCTCGCCGGCGTGATCGCGCACGAGCTCGCCCACGTCCGCAACCGCGATACGCTGATCATGACGGTGACCGCGACCATCGCCGGCGCGATCTCGATGATCGCGCAGTTCGGAATGTTCTTCGGCGGCCACCGCGACAACAACAGCGGCCCGGGCCTGATCGGCTCGCTGGCGATGATAATCCTCGCGCCGCTGGCGGCGATGCTGGTGCAGATGGCCATCAGCCGGACCCGCGAATATTCGGCGGACCATCTCGGCGCGCGCATCTGCGGCCAGCCGATGTGGCTTGCTTCCGCGCTGGTCAAGATCGACGGCGCGGCGCACCGGATTCCGAACATGGACGCGGAGCACAATCCCGCCACCGCGCACCTGTTCATCATCAATCCGCTGTCCGGCCGCGGCATGGACAACCTGTTCGCGACCCACCCCTCGACCGAGAACCGGGTGCATGAATTGCAGCGGCTTGCCGGCGCGCCGGAATTCCGCGGCAGCTTCGCCGCGGCGCCCGCCGCCGCCCGTCCGCGCGGGCCGTGGGGCTGAGCGCGCGACAACAAGCCGTCGCCATCCCGCCTCTCCGAAGACGGCGGGATGGCGTCTTCCCGGGTATCAGTAGCAGACGTTCACGGTCCGCAGCCGGTAGCCGTAGGGCGTGCGCACGCGCCGCGTCACGTAGCAGTCGTCCGCGACATAGCCGCCGACGACGATCGGGCTGAAGCCGTATCCGAATCCGAAGTGATGGTGATGATGGCCCCAGCCCCAGCCGCCTTTCCAGCCGGCGGAGGCAGCGGTGGGGGACAGCGCCGCCG
>JACDJC010002094.1_pt1 | contig 16285 bp, 18 predicted proteins | sample 7454191 | NCBI WGS metagenome assembly JACDJC01 (sample SAMN14253291, study PRJNA609438) | sludge metagenome | isolation source: sludge after 25d culture with pyrite and EDTA | collected 2018-12-20 | reverse complement strand
TCGTCAGGCCAGCGCTTTGCCTCGGGCTTCCTCCAGACGTCCGGTCACCCGAAACGCCCTTGCCTTCCGCTAATCCTTCCCCTTGCCGGGTAGATAGAGGACTTTCACCTCCAAGCAGGTGCGCCCTGCCGGGCGCACACGAAAAAGCCCGTGGATCGCGCCACGGGCCTGATTTCGGATCGCTGAAGCGGGGCTGCCCCGGATCAATATTGCGGCGAACCGGGAGGTCTGCCGCTGGCGTCCTTGCCGCGATTCTGTTCCGGCATCGGCGCACGCTTGTGGTAGTCCTCGAGTTTGCGCGCCTTGATGTCCACCGGGCTGATCTCGGTCAGCTGGCCCTTCTTGTCGATGAAGTAAGCGTGAAATCCGTAGTCGATGGCCATGCGCGCCATGTATTGCAGGTGCGCTTTCCGGACCTTGGCATCGTCACTGTCGATCAACAGCACCTTCTTGGGCAGGCGTCCCTGGTCGCGCAAATAACTGAAATGGCTGCCCGTGTCCAACGCCGACAGTACCGCGCCATCGATCAGGAACTGGTTATCCTTGTAGGCCTTCATGGTCAGGTCGAACTGACCCGCCATCGACGCCGCCAGGTGTTGTTCCTTCTTGACCTCGCCACGATGGCAGCCGGCCAGCAGCAGGACACTGCCCAGCATGATCGCAGCCGTCATGCGGACAAACAGGGTGGAAATTCGGCTCATGCAGCTCTCCTGGAAAGGCATTTGTTGCAGCCGTGAAGTCTAGCAGCCTGCCGGACCTTGGATCACCGGTCGGCGAAACCGTTCAGCCAAGCGCGCTCAGGTGCGTGGCAAGGTCACGCCCTGCTGGCCCTGGTACTTGCCGCCGCGATCCTTGTAGCTGGTCTCGCATTCCTCGTCGGATTCCAGAAACAGCATCTGCGCCACGCCCTCGTTGGCGTAGATTTTTGCGGGCAGTGGCGTGGTGTTGGAGAACTCCAACGTCACGTGACCTTCCCACTCCGGCTCCAGCGGCGTCACGTTGACGATGATGCCGCAGCGCGCGTAGGTGCTCTTGCCCAGGCAGATCGTCAGCACCTTGCGCGGAATGCGGAAAAACTCGACCGTGCGCGCCAGCGCGAACGAATTGGGCGGAATGATGCACACGTCCGCCTCGACATCGACGAAGCTCGACGGATCGAACGCCTTCGGATCGACGATGGTGGAGTTGATGTTGGTGAAGATCTTGAACTCGCGCGCGCAGCGCACGTCGTAGCCATAGCTGGAGGTGCCGTAGGACACCAGCCTCTCGCCATCGCGCAGCTTGACCTGGCCGGCCTCGAACGGCTCGATCATGCCGTGCTCCTGCGCCATGCGGCGGATCCACTTGTCGGGCTTGATGCTCACGCTGACTCCTGCCGGGCACAAAAGCACAAAAATACATGGTCGGCATACCGATACGCCAGCACCCCGATCCGTCGCCTCCACAAACGCCCGCAGCAGCCCGCTTGCGGGCGATGCTCCTGCTCTGGATGCACGATTGGAAGATCAAAGCCAGAGCATCGCCCGCAAGCGGGCTCCTGCCCTGGTCAGCGCGTCGGCATCATGCAGCGGGGACGCCCTGCACCACGATCTTGCCCAAGCCCAGCGACTTGTTGCGCGGCAGCCGCGACAGCCGCCCGGCGGTATTGCGGGCGATCTCGCGATAACGGGCCGCAAGGTCGGAATCGGGCATCGCCACCACGGTGGGATTGCCGCCGTCGGTCTGTTCGCGGATGCGGATGTCCAGCGGCAGCGAACCCAGGTAGGGCACGTCGTACTGTGCTGCCATGCGCGCACCGCCGCCCTCGCCGAAGATGTTCTCCTCGTGGCCGCAGTTCGAGCACACGTGGGTGGCCATGTTCTCCACCACACCCAGCACCGCCACCTCGACCTTCTCGAACATCTTCAGTGCCTTGCGCGCATCCAGCAAGGCGATGTCCTGCGGCGTGGTGACGATCACCGCGCCGGCTACCGGCACTTTCTGCGCCAGCGTGAGCTGGATGTCGCCGGTGCCTGGCGGCAGGTCGATAACGAGGTAGTCGAGTTGCTCCCAGCGGGTGTCGCCAAGCAGTTGCATCATCGCCTGGGTGACCATCGGGCCGCGCCAGATCATCGGCGTGTCGGCCTCGACCAGGAAACCGATCGACATCACCGGCATCCCGTGCGCCTGCATCGGGATGATGCTCTTGCCGTCCGGCGAGGACGGCTTGCCGCTGACGCCGAGCATGGTCGGTTGGCTGGGGCCGTAGATATCCGCGTCCAGCACGCCGACCTTCGCCCCCTCCGCCTGAAGGGCCAGCGCCAGGTTCGCGGACACCGTGGACTTGCCCACGCCACCCTTGCCCGAGGCGACTACGATGATGTTCTTCACGGTCGGCAACGGCCCCAGCGTGCCTTGCACCTTGTGCACATGGATGCGGCTGGTGATCGAGACCGTGGCGGACTCGATCGCCGGGTCCGCTTCCAGGGCCTCACGCACGCGCGCGCCGATCGCCTCGATCGCGCCAGCCGCCGGATAGCTCAGTTGCAGGTCCACCGAGACTCTGGCGCCGTCCACGCCGATCGCCCGCGCCGCGCCGTCCAGCGTGGCACCGCTATGAGAGTCGGTCAGGCCGCCAAGGATCTGGCGGACCAGGGCTTCGTTCACCTGCGTCATGTCGGCTCGGTCGTAATGAATGCGAAGCGTTCATTATGCCAGCGCCGCCCGTGCGACCGGCTGATGCAGATCAGCGCGCGGCACGCGGCTGAACGGTCCCGACGGGTTTGCGCAATGCAGCTTGACCGCCCCGCGAATCCCCGCCAGTCTCCGCTCCATACGCTTTCGTACGGGAGGACTACCATGAAGCTTGCGTTTCGTTTTGCCATCGCCACCAGCCTGCTCTTTGCCGCCGGTACCGTAGTCGCGGCCACCGACACTCCAGTCGGCACCTGGAAGACCATCGACGACGAGACCCACCAGGCCAAGTCCATCGTGGAGATCACCGACAACAACGGCGAGTTGCAGGCGCACATCGTCAAGCTGCTCAATCGTAGCGCGGAAGATATTGCCCGCGACGGCGAGGTGGCGCTGTGCAAGAAATGCGACGGCGAGCGCAAGGACAAACCCGTCGAAGGCATGAACATCATGTGGGACGTGCACCAGAACGGCGCCATTTGGGATGGCGGCCACATCCTGGACCCCAAGACCGGCAAGGTCTACAAGGTAAAACTCTCGATGCTCGATGGTGGCCAGAAGCTCAACGTGCGTGGTTTCATCGGCTTCTCCTTTATCGGCCGCTCGCAGATATGGGAACGGCAACCCTGACCGCCCACGAACAGACCAACCAAAGCGCGCTCCGGCGCGCTTTTTCGTTGCCGCGGCGAGCACCAGGCGGGCGACCGGTTTGGACGGCCATGCCATAATGCGCAGTCCTTCCGGAATCGAACCCTCCATGTCCCGTCGCCTGCTCATCACCCATGCCCTGCCCTATGCCAACGGCCCGCTGCACCTGGGCCACATGCTGGGCTATATCCAGACCGACATCTGGGCGCGGGCGCAACGGATGATGGGCAACGAGGTGTATTTCGTGTCCGCCGACGACGCCCACGGCACGCCGATCATGCTGGCCGCGGAGAAAGCCGGGATGACGCCCGAGGCGTTCATCGCGCAGATCCGCGCCGGGCACGAGGCCGATTTCAGCGATTTCCACTTCAGCTTCGACTACTACCACACCACCCATTCGGATGAGAACCGCGAGCTGGCCTCGCTGATCTACACGCGGCTGCGTGACGGCGGCTTCATTGCCAAGCGCACCATCAAGCAACTGTTCGATCCGGAAAAGCAGATGTTCCTGCCGGATCGCTACATCAAGGGCGTGTGCCCGAACTGCGGCGCGCCGGACCAGTACGGCGACAACTGCGAGCAATGCGGCGCCACCTATGCGCCGACCGACCTGATCAACTCCTACTCGGTGATGTCCGGCACCACGCCCGAACTGCGCGATTCCGAGCACTACTTCTTCGAGCTGTCCAAATTCGAGCCGTTCTTGCGCGACTGGTTCGCCGGCAAGTTCACCGACGGCAAGCCGGTGGCCAACAGTGGCGTGGAAGCCAAGCTGCGCGAGTGGCTGGACGGCGGCCTGAAGGATTGGGATATCTCGCGCGACGCACCCTACTTCGGCTTCCCGATCCCGGATGCGCCGGGCAAGTTCTTCTACGTCTGGCTGGACGCGCCGATCGGCTACCTGGCCAGCTTCAGGGCACTGTGCGACAAGACCGGCCTGAACTTCGACGACTTCCTTGGCGCCGACAGCACGGCCGAGATGCACCACTTCGTCGGCAAGGACATCATCAACTTCCACGGCCTGTTCTGGCCGGCAACGCTGCACGGCGCTGGTTTTCGCGTGCCCACGGCGCTGCACGTCAACGGCTACCTCACCGTCAACGGCGCCAAGATGTCGAAGTCGCGCGGGACCTTCATCCAGGCGCGTACCTACCTCGATGCCGGCATCCATCCGGAGTTCCTGCGCTACTACTTCGCCACCATGCTCAGCGATGCGCCAGTCGACGTGGACCTCGATCTCAAGGCATTCGAGGAGCGGATCAACTCGCACCTGATCGGCAAGTGGGTCAACATCGCCAGCCGCACCGCCGGTTTCGTGCAGAAGTTTTTCGACGGCAAGCTGGCCGATCACTTCGAGGCCGAGGAAGCCGCGCTGTGGCAAACGCTGCTGTCGCACTACGACGGTGTCGACCAGCTTTATGAGGATGGCGAGTTCGCCGAGGTCACCCGCCGCTTCGTCACCATCGCCGACCTGGTGAATGGCTACATCGCGGCCAAGGCACCGTGGGTAATTGCCAGGGATGAAAGCCGCCGCGGCGAACTGCAGCAGGTCTGCACGCTGGCCTTGCACGGGTTCCGCCTGCTGTCAGGCCTGCTCAAACCGGTGCTGCCCGCAACCGTGGCCGCGGCCGAGCAGTTCCTCGCCGCGCCGATCACCAGTTTCGACGACGCCCGTCGCGAGCTGCATGGGCATACGATCAACCCGTTCGAACCCCTGCTGGCACGCATCGATCCCAAGCGCATCGAGGCAATGGTCGAGGCCTCGAAGGAATCGCTCGGCATCTCGCCCGAGACGCCCAAAGCTCCGAAGAAGAAACCCATGAATGAGTCCGCCAAACCCGCCACGACGCCAGCCGGTACCAACGGTGCCGCCACCATCGGCATCGACGACTTCGCCAAACTCGACCTGCGCATCGGCAAGGTCGCCATTTGCGAGTTCGTGGAAGGCTCGGACAAGCTGCTGCGCTTCGAGCTGGATGCCGGTGAACTGGGCCAGCGGCAGATCTTCTCCGGCATCCGCGCCGCCTATGGCGAACCGGAGAAGCTGGTCGGCCGCAACGTGGTGTTCATCGCCAACCTGGCGCCACGCAAGATGCGTTTCGGCCTCTCCGAAGGCATGATCCTTTCTGCCGGCGACGGCGGTAGCGACCTGTTCCTGCTCGACGCCGACCAAGGCGCCAAGCCCGGCGCCTCCGTTCGCTGAGCTGCCCCGGATCCGCGGCTAGCGTTGCGTATAGGTCACGAAGACGCCCACCAGGTCACCGTTTTCCACATAGTTCTGCATGTCAGCGAAGTGGTAGCCGCGGGCGGCAAATTCGGCGTGCGACCTGGTCAGCTTGCTGGCCAGGTGTTTCTTGCGAAAACCCAGGGTGGCATCGACGAACACGGTGACTGATTCTGGTGATGACCCGGTTGTTGTTTCGGCCCGTACCGGATCGGCATGCGTCAGCATGATCGAGCCGGCCCCTCCGAGCACGGCAGCCAGCAACAGCGACGCGAGATGAGATGGTTTCATGCAGCTCTCCTTGAGATCATAAACACCGGATGACCAATTGCAGGACAATGAGCGGCGATTATCGTTTGTTTGAACTCCATCCATGAGTGATCCCATCGACAACCTGGCCGACCGCATCGACGCCTTGCTTCCGCAGACACAGTGCGAGCAATGCGGCTACCACGGTTGTCGACCGTATGCGGAGGCGATCGCCCGCAGCGAGGCGCAGATCAACCAGTGTCCGCCAGGTGGCGCGGCGGGCATCGAGAAGCTCGCCAGGCTGCTGCAACGCCCGGTACTTCCGCTGAACCCCGAGCACGGCGTCGAGACGCCACGCATGCTGGCACGCATCGTCGAGGCGGACTGCATCGGTTGCACCAAGTGCATCCAGGCCTGCCCAGTCGACGCCATCGTGGGCGCATCAAAGCTGATGCACACCGTGCTCGCCGACGACTGCACCGGCTGCGAACTGTGCGTGGCCGCCTGCCCGGTCGACTGCATCGAGTTGCTGCCGATGCCGCTGGAGCAGATCGACGACGCGCACGCCGATGCCGCGCGTGAACATTTCCAGCGCCGCGAAGCGCGCCTTGCGCACGAACGCGTCGTGCGCGAAGCCGAGCTGGCCGCCCGCAAGGCCGCCGTCGATGGCGGCGCGCAGCGCAACCCGGTGCTGGAGGCGCTGGCCCGCGCGAAGGCGAAAAAGCAGGCGCTGAAACCGTGAAGCGCACCGACGTCTTCGAGATGTTCTCGCGACTGCGCGAACTCGACCCTCACCCCACCACCGAACTCCACTACACCACGCCATTCGAACTGCTGGTGGCCGTGGTGCTGTCGGCGCAGGCCACCGATGTGGGCGTGAACAAGGCCACCCGCCGACTCTTCCCGGTGGCCAACACCGCGCAAGCCATTTTCGACCTGGGCGAAGACGGGCTGAAGTCGTGCATCAGCACCATCGGCCTGTTCAACGCCAAGGCGAAGAACGTGATCGCGCTGTGCCGTCTGTTGCTGGAACAGCATGACGGTGAGGTGCCACGCAGCCGCGAAGCGCTGGAAGCCTTGCCCGGCGTCGGCCGCAAGACCGCCAACGTGGTGCTCAACACCGCCTTTGGGGAACCGACCATCGCGGTCGACACGCATATCTTTCGCGTCGCCAACCGCACCGGGCTGGCGCCTGGCAAGAACGTGCGCATCGTGGAGGACAAGCTGGTCAAGGTGGTCCCGCCGGAGTTCCGGCAGGACGCCCATCACTGGCTGATCCTGCATGGCCGCTACGTGTGCAAGGCCCGCAAGCCGGATTGCCCGCACTGCGTGATCCGCGATCTGTGCAGCTACAAGCACAAGACGCCGGCCGACTGATCAGGCACGTCGATCACGCGCGGCAACCGCCCAGCGTCAGCCGGCTGCGGAAGCTTCGGGGTTCACCCGACAGCGGATCGACGAAGGCCAGCCCTTGCGCCAGCAATTTCAGCGGGTGCAGATGATCGTCCGCCGCCGGTTCAGCCAGTTCGGGATAGAAGGTGTCGTGCTGGATCGGCGCACCGAGCGCTGCCATGTGCACCCGCAACTGGTGCTTGCGCCCGCTGATGGGGTGCAGCGCGTAGCGCCAGCAGTCCTCGCCGTGCTCGATCACCTCGATGCGGGTTTCACTATTGGGCTCGCCCGCGACCTCGCACATGCGGAAGAACGGCTCGCCACGGACGATGCGTGAGCGCCGCCACAGCGGAAACATCAGCCCCGGCAGAGGTGGCGCCAGCGCCTGGTAGCACTTGTCGACGAGACGCTCGCGGAACAGTGCCTGATACGCGCCGCGACTGGTCGGATTGGCCGAAAACAGCACCAGCCCCGCGGTCGCCCGATCGATCCGGTGCAGCGGCACCAGTTGCGGATTGCCCAAGCGTCGGACCAGCCGCCGCAGCAGCGTCTGCTCGACAAAACCGCCCGCTGGTGTCACCGGCAGGAAGTGCGGCTTGTCGGCCACCACCAAGTGCTCGTCCACGTGCAGCAAGGCTTCGGTGACCGGTATCGTCGCCTCGTCCGCCACCTCACGGTAATAGTGGATGCGCAACCCCGCCCGGTACGGCAAGTCCGCGCTGATCGGCGCACCTTCGCCGTCCAGTACCCGCCCTCGCCTGATCCGGCCCAGCCATTGCTCGCGGCCAATCGCCGGGAAGCAGGCGCACAGTGCGTCCAGCACACTGGTCCAGTTCCCCACCGGCAGATGCACGGTACTGGCCTGGCTGTCGCGACGGAAGGGCTGACTCGGCATGGCCATGCCAGTCTAGCGGCCAGGAGCGCGTAGAATGGGGGGTTATCTTTCCACGGCACCCCGCATGGCACTCAACGCCACCATCCACAAGGTCGAACTGCAGGTCAGCGACATGGACCGGCATTACTACGCCACGCACGCACTGACCCTGGCGCGGCATCCGTCGGAAACCGAGGAGCGCCTGATGGTGCGGCTGCTGGCCTTCGCCCTGTATGCGGATGACCGACTGGAGTTCGGCAAGGGACTCAGCGACGAGGACGAGCCGGCATTGTGGCGCAAGGCGTACACCGACGAGATCGAGCTGTGGATCGACGTCGGCCAGCCCGACGAGACGCGCATCCGCAAGGCTTGTGGCCGCTCGCGCCAGGTGGTGGTGATCAACTACGGCGGCCATGTCACGCAACTGTGGTGGGACAAGTCTGGCACCGCGCTGGCGCGCCACAGAAACCTCACCGTGCTGGACATTCCCGTCAGCACGGTCACCGAACTGGTTGCGCTGTTGCAACGTGGCATGCGCTTGCAATGCCTGGTCCAGGATGGCCAGTTGCAACTGATGAATGAGGCCGAAGCGGTAGCCGTGGACCCGATCGTGCGCATGGCGCCGCCCGAAACCGTGAGCTGACCGCAACGCCTACCACTCTTTCCACTCGTTCCATCATTTCTCACCGGAGTCGTCCCATGCGTTGGTTGCTGTCTCTATTTGTCCTGTTCTCCCTCGCCGCCTGCACCGCTCCGACGCCAGTCCAGACCAACGGAAGCGTGGACGAGCTCACCGTCATCGACACCAAGGTCGGCGCCGGTACCGAAGCCACCCCCGGCATGAAGGTCACCGTGCATTACACCGGCTGGCTGTACGACGACGGCGCCAAGAACAAGCATGGCAGTCAGTTCGACAGTTCGCGCGACCATGACGAGCCATTCGCGTTCACGCTCGGCGCGGGCAACGTGATCGACGGATGGGACCAGGGCGTGGCCGGCATGCGCGTGGGCGGCAAGCGCACCTTGCTGATCCCCGCTGCGCTGGGTTATGGCGCACATGGCGCCGGCGGCGACATTCCGCCGAACGCGTCACTCGTATTCGATGTGGAACTACTGGACGTCAGCACGCCCTGAGTTTCCCCCTGCGACGGGTCATTCCGCTGCAGCCGCCGCTTCGCGTCCCTGTTGGCGGATAATCGCCTCTTCGCGCGCGTCGATGATCGACTGCATCACGCTGTCGACATCGGCGATGCGTTCGTCGAACTCGAACTGGCCGGTGAGCTCGCTGTCCGGGTGCAGCTCGCCCAGCTCATACAGCGCCCACATCTCCTCGCCGTAGTGGGTATCGAGCAACTCCGGCGCGAAGCGCGACAGGCTGATCGTAATGTTGCCCACGTCACGCCGCAGCATGGTGCGTGCATTGTTGTTGCCCGCGGCACTGACCACCTGCGGCAGGTCGATGATCACCGGGCCGTCCGGCCCGACCAGCACGTTGTACTCGGACAGGTCGCCGTGGATCAGGCCCACGCAGAGCATGCGGGCGACTTGTTGCATCAGGAAACGGTGGTGATCGCGTGCCTCATCCGCCGACAATTCGACCTCGCCGAGCCGCGGCGCCGAATGGCCGTCGGCATCGGTGATCAGCTCCATCACCAGCACGCCACTGAAATAGCCATGAGGTCTGGGCACGCGCACACCGGCGGCGGCGAGCTGGTACAGCGCATCCACCTCGGCATTCTTCCAGGCCTCCTCGGCTTCCCGGCGACCGAACTTCGTTGCCTTGCCCATCGCGCGCGCCTGCCGGCTGCCACGCACCTTGCGCCCTTCCTGATACTGCACGCGCGCCTGGAAACTGCGCTGACCCATGTCCTTGTAGACCTTGGCACAACGGATGTCATCGCCGCAGCGGACGACGTAGACGGAGGCTTCCTTGCCGCTCTTGAGCGGCCGCAGTACCTGATCGATCACACCCTCATCGATCAGTTCCTGCAGTCCCTTGGGGGTTTTCATGGATGGAATGGCTTCAGCATGCGGACCAACGCCCATTATGACCGATCGGTGCCGTCCTCAAGGGGTAGACAGGGATTCGCGCGCGGCCGCGGCAATCTCGAACGAGCGGCGGCGCGCTGCATGCTCGAACACATTAGCCGTGAGTATCAATTCGTCCGGGCGATGCCGCGCGATGAAGGCCGCGATGCCGTCCTTCACCGTGGTGGCGTCGCCGACCACGGCGCAAGCCAGCGCGCGCTCCACCATCAGCTTCTCCGGCGGAGTCCAGTACGCCTCGATATCGTCGATCGGCGGCGGCACCAGCCCCGGCCGGCCACGGCGCAGGTTGACGAAACTCTGCTGCTGGGTGGTGAACGCTCGCCGCGCCTCGGAGTCGCTGTCGGCAGCCACCACGTTGAGGCCAAGCATGGCGTATGGCTGCTGCAGCCGTGCCGAAGGGATGAAATCCCGTCGATACAGCGCCAACGCCTCGTCCATCGCATCCGGCGCGAAGTGCGAGGCGAACGCGAACGGCAGACCCAGTCGGGCCGACAGCCCGGCACTGAACAGGCTGGAACCGAGCAACCACACCGGCACCTCGATACCGGCGCCGGGCACGGCACGCACCGCCTGGCCGGGCTGCGCAGGCTCGAAATAGCCGAGCAGTTCCAGCACGTCCTGCGGGAACGCCTCGGCACTGTCGAAGTAGCGGCGCAGTGCCCGCGCGGTAGGCTGGTCGGTACCTGGCGCGCGACCCAGGCCCAGATCGATCCGCCCCGGATACAGTGACGCCAGCGTGCCAAACGCCTCGGCCACCTGCAATGGCGCGTGGTTGGGCAGCATGATGCCGCCGGCACCAACGCGGATCGTCGAGGTACCACCGGCGACATGGCCGATCAGCACCGCGGTGGCCGCGCTGGCGATACCGGGCATGTTGTGATGCTCGGCCAGCCAGTAACGCCGGTAGCCGAGCTGCTCGCCCAGCTGCGCCAGATCCAGCGTGTTGCGGAACGCCTGGCCGGCGTCGCTGCCTTCGGTGACTGGAGCCAGGTCCAAGATGGAAAACGGAATCATCGCACGATCCCACGAGGGAGAGGAGAAGGCTCACGATCTGGGGGCGAACGCGGCAATTGCCAGCGGCAGTAGCTACGACTCAATTTTTGCCGCTTGCGGTCGATAAGAGGGGTGAACAGACAAAATTGACGCGCTGAACGAGGGACATTTCCCATGTGGGAAAGCATGTGGCGGTGCGCTTTTCCGCGCCGCAAGGCAATAGCGAGCCGTCCACATCCGGTCCCGGAAGCATCGCCTGTACCCGCGCCCGTCGCAGTGGATGGCGCCACCACCCGGACCTCGCCTACTCCTTCACTGGAACAAATCGACGAGGGCTTTCACCGACTCGTATTCGGCCTGCCACCAGCCCAGAATGATGAGCCCTCCCTGCCCGAGCTGGCCATGCTCAGGCGGCTGGATCTGCTCAGCGCGCACTTCGACCTGCGCAGCCTGCCGCGCTTGCCGATCGTCCTTCCGCAACTGCTGCGCACCCTGAAAAACGGCGAGGCTGCCGGTCGCGAGCTGGCCAAGCTGATCGGCCGCGATCCGCTGATGGTGGGCGAGGTGATGCGCGCCACCAGCACGGTGTTCTACCGCTCGGCGCAGCCGATCAGCAGCCTGCAGCAAGCCGTCATGCTGCTCGGCCAGGATGGCTTGCGCCGCGTCATCACCCAGCACGTCATGAAGCCGATCCTCCAGGCCAACGCAGGAACCGGGAGTCATACTGCAGGCAAGCATTTGTGGGGGCATGCGGAACGCTGCGCGCACGCCTGCGCATGGCTGGGTCGGCACTTTGGCTGTGATTCGTTCGAGGCCTATCTGGCCGGCATCGTCCGCCACACCGGCACCGGCGCCGTGGTGCGCCTGCTGGATCAGTTGATGCCGGGTGAGACTCCCCCTCCGCTCTCGTCCAGCTTTGTCCGAAATTGCTCCACGCTCGCGACTCGGCTCTCGTTGCAAGCCGCCCGGCAATGGGAACTGCCGGCGCGCGTGCTGGAGGCATTGGTTGAGTGCCAGAGTCCGATCACTGCCGCCGGGTCGGCAGTGGGCCGGGTGCTGTCGATGGCCGACAGCCTCGCGAGTGCACGGATGCTGGTCGAAAGCGGTGGGTTCGCTGGCGACGCAGACCTCAGCAACAACTGGTCCGACATCACCACACCCGCCGTGATCGCGCAAAGCCAGCACGATCTCGAACAGCACTTTGCGCTCGAAACCTGCGCTTCCTGAGCCACCTCACCCCGACCGGAACGTCGTGCTGCCCTGGCCTCCTGCAGGTGGCCTTCACAGTCAGCGCGCGAACAGCCTACACTTGCCAGCAACAACCGACCGCCGCACGGAGAACAGCATGAGCAAGGGCCTGGATTCGAAGAAAAGCCAAAAGAAGCAGCCGGCCAAGACGCTGAAGGAGAAGCGCGCCGCCAAACAGGAAAAGAAGAAGGAAAAGTGACCGCGCCAGGCTGACCAACGCTTCACCCGCCATGATCGAAATCCCACCCCGCGGGCGACCGGGATGACGACCGTATTCCTCACTGGCGCCAGCGGGTTTCTCGGTGCTCATCTGCTGCATGAACTTTGCGCTGCTGGCTGCACGGTCAAGGCGCTGTCGCGTCGGGCCGAGTCCGATGCCGCGATCCATGCCCAGGGCGGCTTGCCAGTGCGCGCGGAACTCGCTGACCGCGCCAGCCTGCAGGCTGGCCTCGCCGGTTGCGCGGCGGTGTTCCATGCGGCCGCGGACACCAGTATGTGGCGCCGCCACGCTACCGCACAGACCGCCACCAATGTCGCCGGCACCGGCAACCTGCTGCGAGCCAGCGAGGCAGCCGGCGTACAGGCTTTCATGCACACTTCTTCGGTGTCGGCCTGGTCATACCGGGTGCCCGGCCCGATCGATGAATCGACCCCGCAACGCGGTGGCGACAGCTGGATCAACTACGAACGCAGCAAGTTCCTCGGCGAACAGGCCGTGCGCCAGGCCGGGCTGCCATGGATTGTGTTCAACCCCACGCACATCCTGGGTCCCGGCGATCGCTACAACTGGGCACGCCTGATCATGCTGATCGACCGTGGCAAGCTGCCGGGCATTCCTCCCGGCATCGGTGTGTTTGCCGACGTGCGCGAGATTGCCAGGGCGCAGGTGCGCGCCTGGCAGCGCCAGCGCTTCGGGCAGGCCTATCTGCTCGGTGGTGAGCAGGCCAGCTTCGTCGACGTCGTCCATCGGGTTGGTTCGATGCTGGGCAAACGCACGCCACGCGGCGCAACCCCGGCGCCTGTCCTGATGGCGTTTGCCCGTCTCGTCAACGCATGGTCGCAACTGACCCGGCGCGAACCCGACGTCACCCCCGAGAGCGCCGCCCTGACCTGCCAGAAACTGCAGGTGGATTCAGCCAAGGCCCGACGCGAGCTGGACTATCTCGAGACGCCGCTGGAGCAGTTGCTGGCCGACACGCTGGACTGGATGCGCCAGCAAGGCCTGATCGGAGGCTCCGCGTAGGAGTCCACCATCGTAGCCAAATGTTTCACCGCCATCACGACGCCCACGGATCAACCGCCGACAGCGTCTGGCACTCGGTGAGGACTGAATCGCTGTCCTGGCCGACGCACAACGTCGAGCGTGCAGGCAGCCCGGCAAACTCCCTGCTTGCTCCCGTGGCCACGGCGAATTGTTGCGTCGGACCGGAGCTGCAGGCCGAAGGCACCGCGGCACGCGGTCGCGGTGTGGCGCAATCGTGCCTCAGCAAGCGGTCGTGGCAACTCCCGTTCGCACTGCGAATACAGCTGATATCCGTGACATCAGCGATGACCCATGCCTGGCTGCAGGGCATGTCCACGCCGTTGACGACCGAACGGGTGACCTGGGTGTGGTGGCCGCGACCGCCTTCATGTTGACCACCGTGTCGCAATGGACCTGCCTGGATATTGCCGGATCGAGCATTTCGAGCAACTCGCGGATCGGCCTGCGCAACAGCGCCTCGCCATCGACCGTGGCTACCGTGGTGTATCTGTTGTTCGCGCGAAAATAGGCAGCATAGTCGAGCAGCATGAGTCGGGTTTCACTACCACCAGCAGGTGCCAGGCGACAATGAGCCAAACATGGAAAAACAGGCTTCTGAGCACGGCGACGGTTCCGTTGAATAGAGATCGCCATCAAGAGCAGCCGCGGCGACGCTGAAAAACGTGCGATTCGCGACGAAACTCGGCGTATGCTGACAACACTTGGTTTCGCGGCTGCGTGATAGCTCTACGGGCCTCGTGAGCCCGGGACACCTGAGCGCAAGCGATACGTCTACGACGAGGGGGCGGCGTGGCAATCGTGCCATGACCTGATCGCATTCAAACCGGTGCTACAGGCAACGAAGAGAGAAGTTCAGGTAAACGGGCGACGGCGCGGCGCGTGGCTTGATTACTTCCGTACTTTTTTCGTATTGACCACCGACTGTCGCGGGCGGTATGTTCGCGACGGAACACCATAATGGCGATGACAACGGTCACCACAAGCCGTGATTCACACCACAAGACGCTACAAAGGGGGAAATCATGCAGACCAGCTTCAATTTCGACATTCCGCTCGTCATCAGTTTTGCAGCCATTCTGGTGATGATCTTTTGCCTGTTTCAGGTTTACACCCTCAAGGCCAAGATTCCCGGTGGAGTCATTGGCAAACGTTGGAACTTTCTGGTCATCCTGGTCGTGTTGTTCAGCATTGGCTATCTGGCAACGCCGTTCTTCGGTACCTTGCCGGCAGAGCTGATGCGCCTGATCGCCGCGCTTATCTTTTTCTTCGGCGCCATCTATGTGTTGATCACGGTAAGACTGATTTACCACATCATCCGGGAGTTGACCGAATAACATGGACCTCAGCGCGATAGTAGCCAAGACCAGAAAGGGAGCAGAGGAGATCCAGAACCGCAGCCACGGTCTGGATCGAAATCTGCGCTATGTGCTGATCCTCATCGACGGCAAAACCTCGGTGCAGCAGATGGTCGAGGGAAAGGGTGCACTTTTGCCCGATGTGCGTGGTAGCTTGCGCACCCTGGCGGAACAGGGCTACATCAGCATCGGTGGAGTAACCGTCGACAGCCCCAATGACGGTGATGTCGATGGTGTCGTGGTAGTCGATCAGGACATCGCCTCCGCCAAGTCCGCACTGATCGCCGTCGCCAAAGAAGTGCTCGGCGCCAATGCCAACAAGGTCATCAGCAAGCTGGAGGACGCTCCGAACAGCAAGGAAGGGCTGCAGGAGGCGGTGAACGGCTGCAAAAAGCTGGTGCGTCTGCTCATCGATGAAAAAAAGGGTGATGAACTGATGACGCGATGCAGCAAGATCCTGCAAGGGCTTTGAACGACTCACCACGAACCGGTGGTGCCGCGCCAGCGGAGGCCATTTCAAGAATGCTGCCCGCTACAATTCGATCGCCCCGGTAGTCATCCAAAGATTGGCCTTGACACCCTTCCCTGGCCACACGCCGGATCGACCCCACGCCCACGAGACGACTCAGTCGGCGACATCCCGTGCGATGACCTTCAAAATGCAATGTCACCAGCTCGAAGCGACCATGCAGGTGCAGATGCGGCAGACAGCGGATATGACACTGCCGGAATTCCTCGGCACTGGAGAACGTTTCATCACGCCACACCTCTTCCGGTACGTTTGCGAACTCGATCGTGCAGACCTTGGTCGCCTTGATGATGCAGCGCAGAGAGCGTTTCGGGTCGTATACCTCGATCAGGCCACCAGGCCCGTAACTGCCGTCACCGTATTCGGCATACGGCTTGCAATAATCCTCGACCGTATCGGCCGTGACAGTTTTGCGCCTGGTCACACGTGCGCCAAGTCCACCAGGGTCAGGCGCCACCCGTAAACCGTAGCCCCAACGGCGCGCAGCACCACACAACTGCGCAGCGGCAGCGCATGCATCGAACCGAGTGTGCTGCCCTGCCCCTTTGCAACACTTCGGGCGCGCGTACGGTGTGGTCTCCGCAGGCACCGCAACCCGGGATGAATCGCCCCGTCATGTGTGCATCGCTCCCTTAATCATCACGCAAGATCACTACTGTCCGGTTAAATGACCGACGCCAGGCTCGAGATCAAGCGTTGGTGCGGCTTGCGAGCCGTTTTGAGGTGGTGTCGATTTGAATGTGATTTGCCAAGAATGGCGTAGTTTCCCGGAGCTGACAGCCTCGGG
>JACDJC010002092.1_pt1 | contig 16298 bp, 16 predicted proteins | sample 7454191 | NCBI WGS metagenome assembly JACDJC01 (sample SAMN14253291, study PRJNA609438) | sludge metagenome | isolation source: sludge after 25d culture with pyrite and EDTA | collected 2018-12-20 | reverse complement strand
GTTGGATCACCTGCCAGTGATCCGGTTGACCCACTCCCTCCCACGAAGCGACACTATAGCCCCACTACCTCCCACTTCGGTGCATCGCTCCAACATTTCTCTGGTTGGGTCCCCGCCCGCCTCCTGTCCCGGGGCTCACAACCCGCAACTCGGGAGCCCAAACAACCACCAGACCGCGCTCCGGGCTCCCCACTTCAAGAGATCGGGCACCGCCGGCCCCGTTCTAAGCAGCGACGCGGGCCCTGGCAGCTGCCACCGCTGAGCGCAGCCGGTCGACGACCTGGTCCCGGCGGTGCCACAGCTCAAACTCGGTGACCCGCACGACGGTGTAGCCGGCAGCCTCGAGCGCTCGTTGCCGCTTGGCGTCATCCTCCCGATCGCTGAGCGCGCCGTGGTACCTATCCGAGTCGACCTCGACAACCAACAGCCACTGAGGCCAGTACAAATCCACCCGGCCCAGCCAACGAACGTTGTCACCCAGGTCCTTCTGTCGGAGCGGCCGAGGAATGCCGGCAGCGTCGATCAAGTCGATCAGCCGGGCCTCAAGGTTGCTCTCCGGGGGGACGTAACCGGGCCCACAGCGGTCGAGCATCGTGCGGATCGCAACCACACCGGCCCGGCCTCGACCCAACATCGGTGCGAGTTCGGCGGCCACCGACGGGCCGGACAACAGGCCGCGAGACCAGAGATGATCGAGGATGCGCTGCAACCGCTTGGGCGCCACGACGGGCGCCAGCTGCAACAGCAGCAGTGCCGGACGCACCACGTCCACACCGTCGATCATGCCGGTAGCCCGATCCGGCCAAGCGGTCGGTCGGTGGACGAGCACGCGATGGTCGATGGCGCGCTGGTCGTCAACGAAGTTCCGGGGAAGGGAGAGCTCGATCCGATCGGTTCCGCCCCACGATGTGCGCGGCACCGACACCTGGAGCGGCCACAGCCGAAACCCGGGGATGCCCCACAAGGCCGCTGCGCTGTGGTGGCTGACCGCCGAGCCCGCACCGCAGTGGAGCACGACCGCCCGGCCGCACGTCAGCCCCGAGCACGGGGCACCCGAGCGCAGCCACACCCGGCCCGACAGATCGAGCCACTGCTGGTTGGCGACCGCCCGAACCCACCGTCGCCGGTCGATGCCCAGTTCATCCAGCTGACGATCGCTGATCAATCCGAGCTGCCGCTCGGCCAAGGCGAGAACGGAGGGCTCGACGGGCATTGCGTTGCTGTTGGTCATCTGCTCACGCCACCACGTCGCCCAGTGGTTGACCATGGGGCCCGCACCCCGGGCAGCGATCCCCGCACCGCCCCGCGCAACTCGGGAGCCCAAACAACCGCCAGACCGCGCTCCGGGCTCCCCACTTCGGAAAGGGGCTCCTGGTGAGGCACCGAGCTGGGTTGGGAGGGGCGCTGAGTTGGGAGGGGCGCTGGGTTGGGAGGGGCGCTGGGCTGGGGGGGGCGCCGGGCTGGGAAGGGGGTACCGGTACGGGGACGGTCAGGTCATGACCGCGGAAGCCTGCACCAGGGCGTCGGCGACGTGATGCTGCCACCAGCGCACGGCCCGGTCGGTGCCCAGCGGCGCGGTGCGGCGGGCCAACTCGGCGGCCGCCGCGGCCCGGCCGCCGGAAAACTGATCGCCGGGAAACTGATCGTCGCGCAGGGCGGCCAGCGTCGCCTCGACGGGTACCTGCCGGTAGGCCACGGTTTGGAACCGCACCTGCTCCCGGGTTCGCCGCTGGCTGAGGCCAACCACCTTGCGGCCCTGAGGGTCGAGGCTCTCGCCAGGCCCGACGCCGGCAAAACACACCAGACGACCGAGCGGATCCCAAGTGCCGGTCCCCCGGTGGGCGGCGACCTCGACCCCGCCCGATCGCATCGCAGCGGCGAGAACCCCGCCGATCCAATCGAAGGACCGACCGACGTCGTCGGACACGCGCTCGTCGCCGCGGGCGACGACCACGTCGATCCACACGGTGTGAACCGGTTCGACGACGACCACGCCGCCGCCGCTGCGGCGCCTCGCCGTCGCCAGCCCGGCGGCCTCAGCACGGGCCTCGTCGAGGGCGTGGCGTTGGGTCGATCCCGCCACGATCGTCGCTTCGGTCGGGTTGACCGCCCAGACATCGAGCGAGCCGGGCGCAGGTGTGGGCAGGTCACGGCCGTGAAACTCGCCGGCGGATCCGGTCCACTCGTGAAACGCCGCCGCGCCGGTGCTCATCGGTCCGCTTCGACGGGCGCTGCGACCGGACCGGTACGTCGGACGGTAGCGTCGGACGGAATGCGACCCACCCTCCGACGCCAGGCCGCCCGCGTGGTGGCACTCGACGGCGACGACCGAGTGCTGCTGATCAAGGCCCACGACCCGGCACGACCGGAGGCCGGTTCGTGGTGGGAGCTCCCCGGCGGCGGCATCGAGCCCGGCGAGGCCTCGACCCACGCCTGCCTGCGAGAGTTGCACGAGGAGGGCGGCATCACCACCGCCGACATCGGACCGGTGATCTGGATCCAGCACGTCACCTTCGACTTTGCCGGGTGGCACTTCGACCAGAACGAGGTGATCCACCTGGCCCGCGTCCCCAGCGGATCGGAGGGACTGGGGGAACAACGCCTGGAGGCCTTCGAGGCGATGGCCTTCGAGGACCGCCGCTGGTGGAGCGCCGAGGAACTCCGCTCCGAGGGTGTGGCCACCCTGCCGCCGCGGCTGGCCGAGCTGCTGGTGCCGATCGTCGACGGCCACCTGCCCGATCCACCCCTCGACATCGGTGCGGAAGCGGGCGGGGCGGACCGGCGATAGCCCGGTGGGTGCTGGGCCCGGTCTGGCACCCAACCCCCAGCACCGATCGCATTCATCCGAATCGGAACCGGCCGAATCGCACCCGGCCGGCACCCGATCGCCAAAGCCACCGCCGGCCAGCTCATGGCCGGCTCACGGTCGTCCAGCCGGCGTTCAACGAGTGCGCCGACCGCCGCCCGTCGGCCCGACCGACCGCAACCACTCGAGGTAGGCGACGACGTCGGCCGGATCCGCGGCACGCCGACGCTCCTGGCGACCGCCGCCGTACTGGGTCTCCAGGCGAAACGCGACGTAGGGCCCGAGGCGCCCGCCCCGACGAGGACGGAACCTCAGCGCCGCCCGCACGCCGGTCGCCCACAGGTCGGGACGGGTCGCCACGGCGAGCGTCGCTCGTATCGGAATGGCCGGCTTGCTCATCGTTCCTCCCGATTCGTCGCCGCAAACAGCTTGGCATTGATGGCCTCATACGCCAGGGCCGCGGCGCCGATCAGCGGACCCTCCGCACCCAGCGCAGCCGGCTCGATGCGCGCGTTGCGGGCAAAACTCAGGCGCGCCCGGGCCGACAGCTCATCCTGCGCTGCCTCGAAAAAGTCAGCGCCGAAACCGAGCGCCACCCCGCCGGCGACCAGCGCCAGCGGCACGTCGAGGGTGGCGACGACCGAGGCGACGGCGCGTCCAACCAGGGTGCCGGTGCGGCGCCGCAGAGCCGGCGACGCCAGCGCCGGATCGGCGCCGGTGATCGCCCGCAGCGCGGTGCCGGAGGCCTCGGCCTCGACGCACCCCTGTCCGCCGCAACCGCACCTGCGCCCATCGGGCACGACGACGACGTGGCCGAGGTGCCCGGCGTTGCCCAGCTCGCCCCGCAGCAGCCGACCATCGACCACCAGGCCGCCCCCGATCCCGGTCGACACGACCATCGCCAGGAAGTTGTCGCAGTTCCGGGCGGCGCCGATCCACCGCTCGCCCAGCGCCAGCGCCTGTGCATCCCCGGCGACGCTCACCTCCAGACCCAGCGCGTCGGCGAGGTGCGCCCGAATGGCGAAGCCACCCCACACCGGCAGGTTGACCGGGGCGATCATCTCGCCGGCGGCGAGGAAGGGCCCGGCGGTGCCGACGCCGACCCGGGCAGGGCGGTCCGCACCAGCGCTGGCCGCCAGCGCCACGCTGACCAGCCGGTCGGCCAGCTCCGATGAGCCGGTCGCCCCGGCTGTCTCGACGCGGTGGCGCTCCCCCACCGTTCCATCCGGCCCGACCATCGCCGCCTCGAACTTGGTGCCACCGACGTCGATGGCCAGCACCGGCCGGCCGCTCATCTCACCCACGCTGGCGCCAGCCCCGGTCATCGGCGCGGCCTCATCGGTATCGCCTCGTCGATAGCTGCCCCGGTTGCACCAGCGTCCCCTCTGCGACCGGACTGGCGTGCCGCCCGCAACCGCCCACGTTGGTGCTTACAGCGGCGAGTCGCAACCCGGGACGGCACGCGCTTCGGTGCATCGTGACCCACCCCCGGCGCGGATAGTGTGAGCGACCCCCAACGCCCGGAGGAGGATGGGTGGTCGACCATGACCGGGTGAGCGCGTTCGCCCAACGTTTTTCGCAGTTGTGCGACAACGTCAACCAGGTGGTGTCGGGCAAGGCCGAGGTGGTGGAGCTGCTCGTGACCGGCCTGCTCGCCGGCGGGCACATCCTGTTGGAGGACGTGCCCGGCGTCGGCAAGACGCTGCTGGCCAAGGCGATGGCCGCCTCGGTCCACGGCGAGTTCGGCCGCCTGCAGTTCACCCCCGACCTGCTGCCCGCCGACGTGGTGGGCACCTCGGTGTGGAACTCCGCCGACGGCACGTTCTCGTTTCGGCCCGGCCCGGTGTTCGCCAACTTCGTGCTCGCCGACGAGGTCAACCGGGCGTCGCCCAAGACCCAGTCGGCCCTGCTCGAGGCAATGGCCGAGGAGCAGGTGACCGTCGACGGCACCACCAACCCCCTCCCCGAGGTGTTCATGGTGATCGCCACCCAGAACCCGATGGAGCACCACGGCACGTTCCCGTTGCCCGAGAGCCAGCTCGACCGGTTTCTCATGCGCCTCAGCGTCGGCTACCCGTCACGAACCGACGAGCTGTCGCTGCTCGCCGGCGGCGACCGCACCCGCCTGCTCACCGGCCTGCGTCCGGTGATGGACATCGATGCGCTGTCGAACATGACCCGCTTCGCCGAGACGATCCACGTCGCCGGACCGATCGGCGAGTACATGGTCGACCTGGCCCAAGCGACGCGCTCCCATCGATCGATCGCGCTGGGCGCCTCCCCGCGCGCGGTCCTCGGGTTGCAATCGGCGGCCAAGGTGAGGGCTGCCAAGGAAGCTCGGGGCTATGTGATGCCCGACGATGTCAAGGCTCTATTCGGCCTGGTGATGGCCCACCGCATGGTGCTCACCGGCGAGGCGATGTCGGCGGGCATCCGACCGGAGAACACCCTCGACGAGATCCTGGCCACGGTCCCCGCACCGCGGCCCGGCTGACCCCCCGGCCTCGCATGGCGCGCTGGGGCTGAGTCACCGTGGCCACCTACTCCCGTTCGGGCGTGCTCACGCCCACTCGATCCGGCTGGGCGCTGATCGCCCTGGTCGCCGTGTTGGTCCCGGCCTCGATCGTGTTCTCCTACCCCGAGCTGTGGGTGGCCACCTTCACCCTGGTGGTCGCCCTTGCCGTCTCGGTGCTGGTGGTCATGCGCTCCGGGTCGCTCACCCTGCAACGGGTGGCGCCAACGGCGGTCACCAACGGCGACGCAGTCGAACAGATGGTGCTGGTCGTCAACGGCGGCCGGTTCAGCGGCCTGGTGTCGCTGCGGGATCGGATCGCCGAGCCGATGCATCCCGCCGGCGAGCGCACCGACCCCGTGCGCCTCTCGCCCTTGGGGGCGGGCGAACGCCGCCGCCTGAGGACCGTCGTGCCGACCACGGGGCGCGGTGTGCTTCGCCTCGGCCCCGCCCAGCTGGCCAAGCAGGACCCGTTCGGGTTGTTCGAGCGGGCGCTCGCCCCGCAGGCCGAGGCCAGCGTGTTGGTGCGCCCGCGCGTCCACCGGCTGACCGGCCTGCCCGGTGGCGGGCGTCAACACGACCGCCACCACGCACTGCTGATGACGCCCACGCAGGCGCCGGAGGATTTTGTCGGGCTCCGGCCGTACCAAGCCGGCGACGACATCCGCCACATCCACTGGCCCGCCGTCGCCCGCAGCGGCAACCTGATGGTCCGCCAGTTTGAGCGGCCCGATGAGAGCCACGTGGCGGTCGTACTCGACGGCCGGGCGTCCCGCCAGAGCGTCAGCTCGTTCGAGCGGGCGGTCGAGGCGGCGGCCAGCGTGCTCACCGCGGTGGTCGCCGACCGTCCGGTGCGGCTGCTCAGCACCGCCGGCCTCGACACCCGGACGCTGTCCGACGCCTCCAGTTTGGGACCGGTGATGGACCGCTTGGCGACGGTGGCGATCGGCCCCGAGGCCAACCTGTCGTCGGTGGCCCGCACGCTGGCCGACGACGCCACCGGGTTGATCGTCGTGTGCGGGACCACCCTGAGCGCCGATGATCGCCGGCTGCTGACGAACGGCGACAGCTCCCGCATGCTGGTATCGATCGACTGCTCGGCGACCGAGGCGCAGCCGGGCGTCGTGCCCTTTGGATCCGGCATCGAGCTGGCGACCACCTGGTCGGAGGCATGGGCCGAGGAGCTGGCACAACGCCTGCGCTTCGGCGGGGCGCCGCTGCGTTCAAGCGGGTCGGTCCAACCGGGCGGGCCGCAGCGATGAGCCCAAGCCGCAGCGCCGCCGCCCCCGAGGCGGTGGGCACGGCCCGGGCCGAGAACGGCGAGCGCCGTCCGCCGGGATGGTGGCTGCCCGAGGTCACGCTGATGATGCTGACCGCAGCGACGGCGCTGAGCTTCTCCCGCCTGTTCTCCGGTTGGGACTGGTTGCCGGCGGTCCTGTTGCCGGCGCTGATCGTGCACGCCAGCGAGTCGATCGGCCGTCGTCTCCGGCTGTCGGTGTGGATCGCTCCCCTGCTGTCGGCCATCGCCGGACTGGTGGCATGGGCGAATCTCACCCTGCCCGAAACCGTCGTGGCCGGCCTTCCCACCGGCGAAACCGTGTCGCGGTTCGTCGAACTCACCGGGGAGTCCTTCGACAGCTTCCGCCAGCTCGTCGCCCCGGCCCCCGCCCAACCCGGCTTCATCGCCGCCGCCTCGCTGGTGCTGGTCGTCGTCGCCCTCTACTCGGACACCGCCGTCCACCGGGGCAACGTCCCGGTTCAGGCGGTCACCACCCACGTCGGCGTGTTCATCTTTGGGGCGACGCTGGCCCGGGGCCCTGCCCAACTGTTCTCGGCGGTGGTGTTCACCGCTGCGCTGGGCGCCCACCTGCTCGCCGTTCGCACGGTCAACAACGGACGGGGCCGTTGGCGCAGCGGCGAGCGTTCCAGTGGCACCTGGGCTGCCGCCCGGCTCGGTGCGGGGGTGCTGGTGGTTGCGGTGCTCGCCGGCACGTTGGCCCACCTTGCCTTCACCCAGGACCGCACGCCGGTGATCGACCTCACCGACCTGTCGTCGGACCGCGCCGATCGTCAGGTGTTGTCCCCCCTGGTGTCGATCACCGACCAGCTGGGCCCCCAGAGCGACGACGTCATGTTCACCGTCGAGACCGCCGAGGACCGGCCCAGCTATTGGCGGCTGACCGCACTGGACACCTTCGAGTCCAACGTGTGGAGTTCGACCACCGCATTCGAGGACGTGTCCGGGGAGTTGCCCGACGTCACGACGCTTCCCACCCGCAACCAGATCGACCAGACCGTGGCGATCGATGGCCTGGCCGGCATCTGGATGCCCGCCGCCTCCGATCCGATCGAGGTTGCGTCCGAGATTCCGGTCAGCTTTGACGAGCCGTCGGCGACGCTGATCATCGCCGAGGGCGATGAGTTGCCTCAGGGCATGACCTACGCCGTCCGTTCGGCGATCCCCGACGTGGCCTCACCGGGTAAAGAGGTCCCCGGCGGCGACGAGATCGAGGCTGCGCGCGCCCTCCCCGAGGGCCTCAGCCCGGAGGTGAGCGAGGAGGCGCAGCGGATCACCGGCGGCGCCGCCGGTGACGTCGCCAAGTTGCAGGCGCTCCAGAACGATCTCCGCCAGGGCGAGTACGACACGTCGGCCGACTACCGGGGTTCCGTCGACCCCACCGCATCGTTCCTCCGTCAGCGGCGGGGGTTCTGCACCCAGTACGCCAGCGCCTTCGTGCTGATGGCCCGCTCCATCGGGCTCCCGTCCCGGATGGGGGTGGGCTTCACCCCGGGCAACTACGACGCTGCCAACCGGACCTGGACCATCACCGGACGCCAGGCCCACGCCTGGCCCGAGGTGTTTCTGTCGGAGTACGGGTGGGTCGCCTTCGAGCCGACGCCCGGGCGTGGCAACCCGGTGACCGAACCGGTCACCGGCGTGCCGTTCGAACAAGACTCCGGCGACGGTTCGCCCGAGCCGGTCGCTCCGGCGACGACCGCCCCGCCGACGACCGCTCCGCCGACGCCGGACAACACCCCCGCCGACGGCACGACGCCGGCTCAGCCCGAACAGCAGCCGCTGCCGATGCCCGAGACGCCGACGAGCACCCCGTGGTGGCTGCTCGGGCTGTTCGCAGCGTTTGCCCTGGGAGCAGGTGCGGTCGCCGGCCGGGTCGCCTGGGTGCGCAACGCCCGCCAACGCCGCTACCGGCCCGAGGACCCCGCCCGGGTACCGGCCGGCGCCTGGACCGAGGTGACCGACCGGTTGGCAATGCGACGTCGAGACCCCCGTCCCAGCGAGACCGCTGCCGAGTTTGCACGCCGGATGGAGGGCGAGACCGGTCTGGCCACCCTTCGCCCGCTGAGCGAGCTGGCCGCGGCCGGGGCGTTCGGCGATCGCGCCCCGGAGGACACCCAGGCCGAGGAGGCCCGCCGGCTCGCCGACCAGGCCTCGGAGACGGTCTCGTCGGAGTGGAGCCGGGCCGAGCGCATCCGCTGGAGCCTCGGAATGGCGCCTCGTCGCTCCGGGCGGCGCCGCCACTCGCAGGGCTGATCCACTTCCCCGGTCAGGTGCCCGTCGCCCTGTGCTCAGCGCACTGTTGTCAGCACCGTGCTCGATGAGCTTCGGTGGGGGGATCGTTGCCCGGTGCGCAGGGACCGAGCGATCCTCAGCTGTCGTCGCCGGCGTCGGCGCTGGTCGAGGCTTCCGGGCGGCGAACGCCGGTAAACCCGGTCACCTGGCTGAACAACTCGCCCATGCCATCCTGGCCCAGCTGCCGGATGCCGGACTCGATCACCGCGCCGAGGGCGAAGGTGACCAGAAATCCGACAAAGGCCAACAGGAAATGCACCGACAACAAGAAGATGGTCAGGGCGAGCGAGACGACCATGCCGACCGCCGCCAAGCGGATGCGCCGCAGCACCGCGGTGTGAACGGTGCGCGTCCGCACCTCGTTGGCCAGCGCGGGGTCGGACTCGTAGAGGCGGTCCTCGATTTCCCGGAGGATGCGCTGTTCGTCTTCAGAGAGCGGCACCGTTGACCCCCTTCTCGTTCAAGGCACCATGATCGCGCACCCCGGGGCCGCTCACAACGCGCGGAGCGGCCGGGTCCTCGACCAGGCGGGTCGGCCCGATGGCGTCACGGCCAAAACGGCGGCGGACATCATCGACGGTGCGGTCGAGGGTTCGATCGTCATCGTCGGACAGCCTATCGAGGCGGAGCTGCGCAGGGGCACCCCGGGCCAGGCCGGTCGTCCCCACGCCGAGCAAGCGAACGCCGACGCTCAGGTCGAGCTGGTCGAGCAACGCCGAGGCCACCTCCCGCACCGTGACGGTGGCGTCGGTGGGCGCGTCCAGGCGTTGCGCCCGCGTGAGGGTGCGGAAATCGCCATAGCGCACCTTGATCTGCACCGTCGTTGCGGTCACCCCGGCAGCCCGCAGTCGCTCCGCGACGTGATCCGACATCGCCGCCAGATCGGCCGACAGTTCCCCCACGGCGAAGCGATCGGTGGGAAAGGTCCGCTCGGAGCTGATCGATTTGGCCGGCGCGTCGGCGATGACCGGGCGAGGATCATCGCCCTTGGCCAGGGCGATGAGCTGGCGAGCACCGGCGGCGCCGAACAGCCGCCGCACCGCACCCTCCCCCACCTCGGTCAGCTCGGCGATCGTGCGCACCCCCAACCGACCCAGCTTCTCGCCGGCGACCGGCCCAACCCCGGGCAGCGCCCGCACCGGCATCCGCTCGAGAAAGCCGATCACCTCGTCGGGGCGCACCGCGACAACGCCCGGCCCGGGGATCGGCCCGCGCGGATCCGCTGAGGGCTTGGCCGCCTCCGACGCCAGCTTGGCGATCGTCTTGTTGGGACCGAGTCCGACCGACGCCCACAGGCCCATCTCGTCGTGGATGCGCTGACGAAGCCGGGCGGCGGTGACGATGGGGTCGCCGAGGCGCCGCTCGCTGCCGGTGAGTTCGACAAACGCCTCGTCGAGGGACAGTGGCTCGACGAGCGGGCTCAGCTCCCGGAGGATCGCCATCAGACGACCCGACACCTCGCGGTAGTGGTCGTGATCACCGGGCAGGACCACCGCCACCGGGCAGCGGCGCATGGCTTCGGTCATCGCCATCGCCGAGCCGACCCCGGTGGCCCGGGCCTCGTAGGAGGCCGCAGCGACCACGCCGCGACGGCCATCGCCGCCGACCAGCACCGGCCGGCCCGCCAGCTCGGGCCGCCGCAACACCTCGACCGCAGCAAAGAAGCAGTCCATGTCGGCGTGCAGCACCCAGCGAGGCGTGGTGCGCCCACGCTGCCCGGCTGGGCCCCCGTGCGGCTCAGCGCTCATCTGGATCGGTACGCGTGACCCGCAGGTCGGCCCGACGGTCGCCCTCGATCAGGTAGGAGAACCGGCGGGTATCCGCCCAGCGGTGCGTCAGAAACTCGACGAGCGGCTCGCGCACCCACGGCGGGGAGTCGACCAGCGGCTCGTGGGAGCGCTCGGCACGAAACCACTCACCGGTTTCCACGATGCCGTCCGGGTCGTCGAAGGACAGTTCACCGCCGGGATGCTCGGCGCCGTAGGCGACGACGCGCAGCTCCCAGCCCAGCTGAGGAGCGCTACAGCGGATCTCATAGAGCGGTCCCCGCCAACTGGGCACGACCAGGCCGGTCTCCTCGGTCACCTCGCGACTCAACCCCTCGACCAGTTCCTCACCAACGTCGATCACCCCGCCGGGCGGCGACCAGTCGACCACGCCGCCCTGGCGGCGGTTGCGGACGAGCAGAACCCCATCCGGGCCTTCGATCACCGCTCCGCCCACCGTCCAGTGCCGCACGGGCTGAGGGGTGTCGGGCGAAACGCTCACGTCGCGCAGCCTAGCGATGGCCGAGCGGGCCCACCCGGCCGCCGCAGGGCCGGAACCGCATCGCCGGGATGACCCGCTCGACCCTGCCGGCCACCGGTCGGGCCGGCCTGCGAGCGGCGGAGGGGGAAGCCCCGCCACCGGCGGGTACCATCGGCGACGATGGCCGCTTCGAGCGAAGGCAGCGACAACTCCAACAGCGCCCCGAGTGGCAGCCCAGGCGGTGACGCCGAGGGCCCGCAGACCGCGCTCGCGCCCGTCTGGGCACGGGCGGTGGCCTTCGCCGCCATCATCGCCGGCGGACTGGCAGGGGCGCTGGTCGGCGGTCGCTTCGGCGATGTGGCGTGCACAGGATCGTGCGATGTGGCGATCGGAGCCTCGATGCTGGCCGCGTCGGTGATCGCCGCCCTCGGGGTGGCGGCGGTGGCGGTGATCACGCTACGGGTGGCCGGGGAGTGGGTCGGTGGCTCGTGAGCCACCCCGGAGCCGGCGAGGCGAACCGACCGGACGCTGCCGTCGACTCCGACGAGTTGTGCACCCTGGCCCTTTCCGCCGCCCGCCTGGGAGCCCGCACGGCGTCGGACGCCCAGGCGGAAATACGCCGCCAAGGCGGGGCCAGAACGACCAAGTCGAGCGAGACCGACCTGGTGACCGAAGCCGACCGAGCGACCGAGCGGGTCATCCGCGATGCCCTGCTCGACGCCCGACCCGGGGACGGGTTTCTCGGCGAGGAGAGCGTCTCGGAGTGGACCGACGACCCTCGGGGCGACGCCGACGATCGGGTGGTGTGGGTGGTCGATCCGATCGACGGAACGACCAACTACGTCTACGGCCAGCCGGACTGGGGCATCTCGGTGGCGGCCACGCGCGGCGGGCGCAGCCTGGTGGGCGTCGTCATCGCGCCCCGCCTCGACCTCGAGTACGTCGCCACCCTCGGGGGCGGCGCCACCCGCAATGGCGAGCGGCTCGTCGTCGCCCAATCCCCGCCGCTGAGCCAGGCCCTGGTCGCAACCGGCTTCGGCTACGACCCTGGCCGCCGCGGCCGACAGGGGGCGGTGGCCACCGCTCTTCTGCCCCAGGTGCGCGACCTCCGGCGTCGGGGTGCGGCGGCGCTCGACTTTTGTTACGTCGCAGACGGCAGCGTCGACGCCTACTACGAGACCGGCCCGCACTGGTGGGACTTTGCCGCCGGGTCGTTGGTGGCCACCGAGGCCGGCGCCAGGGTGACCGCCCAGCCACTCGTTGCCGGGCCGACCGGCGGGCCGGTGGCGACCACGGCCGAGCCCACGTCCGGATGGTTCCTCCTCGCCGCAGCACCGCCGCTGTTCGGCTCGTTGAGCGACGTGCTCACCCGCCTGGGTGCCGCTGGGGGCTGAGCGCTCAACGACGGGTGGGCACGGGGCTACCCGGCGCGCCCGGTAGCCTGGCCGCGGCGGCCTCATCTGGCTCCATCGGAATTCAGGCCTCGGTTCCGAAACGCCCGCATCGCGTCGGGCACCGCCCCGAGGCCTCAGGCACGAAAGCCCTACGTTGAGCACCCGAATCCTGACCGTCGAGGACGACGAACGCATCCGCACCGCCGTGAAGCTGGCCCTCGAGGACGAGGGGTGGGAGGTGGTCGAAGCGGCCACCGGCGAGGCGGCGATCGACGCTTTCCGTTCCAACCCCACCGATGTCGTGTTGATCGACATCATGTTGCCCGGCGTCGACGGCTTCGAGGTGTGCCGCGCCGTACGTCGACAAAGTGACGTGCCGATCATCATGGTGACCGCCCGCGCCGACACCCACGACGTGGTCGCCGGGCTCGAGGCCGGTGCGGATGACTACCTGACCAAGCCGTTCGTGCCCAAGGAACTGTCGGCTCGCATTCGCGCCCTGTTGCGACGGGTGCGCTCCGGCGACTCGCTCCAGCACCGCATGCGCTTCGGCGACCTGGAGATTGTGCCCGACGAGGGCGTGGTCACCTTGGCCGACGAGACGATCCACCTCACCAAGACCGAGTTTCGGTTGCTGGTCGAACTCGCCAGCTCGCCCGGCAGGATCTTTTCGCGCGAGGACCTGCTCGAGAAGGTCTGGGGCCACGGTTACCTCGCCGACAGCCGGCTGGTCGACGTCCACGTGCGCCGGCTGCGCACCAAGGTGGAGGCCGATCCGGGCAACCCTCGGCACGTGTTGACCGTGCGCGGCCTGGGCTACAAGCTGGCGGCGTGAAACGGTCGGGGCGGCGCACCGACGATCGCTCGGGTGCGACCCCTTCGGGCGTTGATGGCGATCGCGCCAAGGGCGCCAAGGACCACACCGAGGCAACCACCAACGCATCCCGATCGAGCACCACCGATGCCAAGGCGGGTGGACCCCCGCTCGGCGGCAACGTCGCCGACGACACCAGCGGGGTCGCGTCGACCTCGCGACGGCAGCCGGGCGACTCCCAGTTGGGCCTCCGTGCCAGGGTCACGCTGGCCTTCACCCTCGGCGCGCTCGTACTGTCCGGGATCATCGGTGCGGCCACGCTGAACCTCACCCGCCGTTCGCTGCTCGCCGATCGCGAACGACGCACGATCACGCGCACCACCGACAGCGCCACCACCCTGGACGGCCTGCTTCAGAGCCAGGCCGCCGACGCCGACCTCAACCCGTTGCTGGGCGACCTTCAGGCCCAGGGACCGCAGTTCCTGATGCTGAAGGAGTCGAGCCCGTCGGGCAATCGGATGGTACGCACCTACTTCACGGGCGACCTGTCCGAGTCCGACCTCCCCCAGAGCCTGATCACCCGTTCGGTCTGGGACTCCGAAGCGGCGGTCATGCGTCTCGAGGCCGACGGCACGATGTACACCGCTGTCGGCGTGCCCCTGAGCGGCGCCAAAGGCGCCTACTTCGAGCTCAACGCCATCGACGACATCACCTCGGCGGTGCAGTCACAAACGGTGATCCTGATCATCGTCGGCTCGATCACCACCATGGCGGGCACCGCTCTGGGCTGGTGGGCGAGCCGGCGGGCGCTGCGGCCGCTGATGATGGTCGGTGAGGCGGCCGGCCGCATCGCTGACGGGCACCTGGAAACGCGGTTGGACGCCGCCGATTACGCCGAGGACCCCGAGCTGGGCCCGCTGGTGTCGTCCTTCAACGGCATGGTCGAGAAGCTGCAGGCCCGCATCGACCGCGACGCCCGGTTCGCCTCCGACGTCAGCCACGAGCTGCGATCGCCCCTGACGACGATCAACGCGTCGGTCGATGTGCTCGGGCGGGCCGCCGACAACCTTCCCGAGCGGGCACGTACCGCGCTCAACCTGCTCGAATCCGACCTGGTTCGCTTCACCCAACTGGTCGAGGACCTGCTCGAGATTTCGCGTTTCGACGCCGGGGCCGTGCGTCTCGACGCCAACGAGATCAGCGTGATGGGCGTCGTCCGGCGGGCGGTCGATGCCGTAGCCGGCGAGGACACACCGGTTGTGGCCGATGATGAACTCGACGCGCTGGTGGTGGCGCTCGACAAGGTGCGGGTGGTCCGGGTGCTGTCCAACTTCATGGACAACGCCATCAAGTACGGCGAAGGGGTGGAGCGGGTGGAGGTCGACCGGGGCGACGGCACGCTGTCGATCGCCGTCATCGACAGCGGTCCCGGGGTGCCGGCGGAGGAGCGCGAGCTGATCTTCGAGCGCTTCAGCCGCGGTATCCAGGGTGGACGGCGCGGGGCGGGCAGCGGCGTCGGCCTCGGCCTGGCGCTCGTGGCCGAGCATGCCCGGCTGATGGGCGGTCAGGTGAGCGTCACCGAACGAGACGACGGCAAATCCGGCGCTCGATTCGTGCTGACCCTGCCCGAGACGCCGCCGGTCGACATCGAATCGGTGGTGGAATTGTGAACGTGAAGGTCGGTCCTGCCATGTCGCAACGCTCCTTTGGCTCGCCGGCGACGACGCGCGTCCGCCGGCGGATCCTGACGGTGTTCGCCCGATGCGTCGTGCCGGTCGCCCTGCTGGCCGGATGTGGCATCACCCCGGACAGCGAACCCCGAGCATTGCCGCCAGATCTGACCGGCCCGGCCCGGGACCGCAACCCGGAGAACGACCCGGGCAACGTACCCAGCTCGATCTTCATGCAGGCCGGTGAGTCTCGGCGGTTGGTGCCGGTCTCGAGGGAGGTGGCGGCGTTGTCGGTGGAAGACATCGCCAAGGCCACGCTGGTCAAGCCGACGCCGGCCGAGGTCACCGCCGGCATCAGCACCGCCATCCCGCCCAACACCACCCTGCTTTCGGGGTCGGTACGCGCCGACGGCGTCATCGCGATCAACCTGTCCAAGGAGTTCGCCCAGGTGGACGGCTCATCGCGCACGACGGCGGTCGGCCAGATCGTGTTGGGCGTCGGTGCCCAATTTGAACCCGACCGGCAGTTCAGCTTTCTCATCGCCGGGGAGGGCGCACGGATCTCGACCGCAGGGGGCACCAAGAGCCGCGTCACGCCGTGTGACTTCAAAGACGCGTTGGCGGAGGCCGCCCAGCTCGAGTCCGAGGTGCGGGAGCAGACCGACCTGGTTGCGCTGGCCGAGCAGAACAACTCGCTGCGGACGCGGTGCCCCACCCACACCACCGGTTGACCCACCAACCGGCTCGTCAGCTGAAGAACACCTGGGCGACCTCTTCGTACATCTCGAGATCGCACCCCCGGATCCGACCGGCAACGTCCTCGAGGGGCACCGCCTCGATCACATCCCCCGACAGGCCCACCATCGAGCCCCACTGGCCAGCCGCCGCCAGGTTGGCCGCCGCCACGCCGAAGCGGGTGGCCAGCACGCGGTCGCGCGCCGAGGGCGTGCCACCGCGCACGACATAGCCCAGCGTGGTCGTGCGGCTTTCCACGCCGCTTCGCCGTTCCAGTTCATTGGCCACCCGCACCCCGATACCGCCCAGGCGCTGATGGCCGTACTCGTCCACCTCGTATTCCGGCATCGCCATGGTGCCCTCGATCGGCATGGCGCCTTCAGCGACCACGATGATCGACGCATACCGACCCAGTTGCCGGCGGCGTTCGACGACCGCGATCACCTCGGCGATGTCGAAGGGAACCTCGGGCACCAGGATCATCGCCGCCCCCCCGGCCAACCCGGCGTGGAGGGCGATGTGGCCGAC
>JACDJC010002091.1_pt1 | contig 16312 bp, 12 predicted proteins | sample 7454191 | NCBI WGS metagenome assembly JACDJC01 (sample SAMN14253291, study PRJNA609438) | sludge metagenome | isolation source: sludge after 25d culture with pyrite and EDTA | collected 2018-12-20 | reverse complement strand
CACACCGACATTGATGAAGCACTGCACGCCAAACCACAGCGCCACGCCTTGCGCGACCAGACCGTTGAATATCCGCTCCATGGCAATGGCCTGGCGTCCGATCTCAAAACCGCGCCACACCAGGAATACAAACAGGCCAAGCAGAACCATCAGACCCACAAAGCCAAGCTCTTCGCCTATGACCGCCACGATGAAGTCGGTGTGCGCTTCCGGCAGATAATGCAGTTTCTCTATGCTGGAACCCAGGCCCACACCGAACCATTCCCCGCGTCCCAGCGCGATCAGCGAATGCGACAGCTGATAGGCGCTGCCATAGGCGTTGTCGGGATTCCAGGGATCCAGGTACACAAACAGGCGCTCGCGCCGCCAGGGCGAGAGCCAGATCAACAGCAGAAAGCTTCCGACCATGATGCCCAGCAGCGTGGAAAACAGCTTGCCGTTGATGCCGCCGATGAAAAGAATGCCCACCGCGATGGCGACGATCACCATGAATGCGCCCAGGTCGGGTTCGAGCAGCAGCACCATGCCGACGGCGGTAAGGGCGACCGCCATGGGCAGGAAGCCGCGCAGGAAGTTCTGCATGTGCTCCTGCTTGCGCACGGTGTAGTCCGCGGCGTAGAGCAGCACCGCCACCTTCATGAGTTCGGAGGGCTGGAAGTTGACCGGGCCCAGCGGCAGCCAGCGGCGCGCGCCGTTGACTTCCCGCCCGATGCCGGGCACCAGCACGACGACCAGCAGCACCAGGCACAGCAGGAAGAGCGGGACGGCGAGCTTGGCCCAGACCTTCATGGGCACGTTGAAGGCGAACAGGGCCGCCAGCACGCCCACCGCGATGAACAGGCCGTGGCGGATCACGAAATAATACCGGCCGTAGCTCTCGTAGCGCGGGCCGTCGGCTAGCGCGATGGATGCCGAATACACCATCAGCAGGCCGAACAGGACAAGGGTGCCGGCGGCGATCACCATGGCCATGTCCACGCTGGGCATGGTGGTGCGCCCCGGCCTGACCGCGTTGACGCCCGATGAGAAGTCGGCGAACAGGCTCATGCGACCTCCCCCCGATTCAAGGCCAGCTCCTGGACCGCGTCCATGAAGCGGGCGCCGCGCACCTTGTAGTTGGGAAACATGTCCAGGCTCGCGCAGGCCGGCGACAGCAGCACGGAATCGCCTTCGCCGGCCAATTCGAAGCCGCGTTCCACGGCGACCTGCAGGCCGTCCACGCGCTCCAGCGGAACGCCGGCGCCGGCCAGCGCCGCCTGGATGAGGCCGGCATCCTGCCCGAACAGCAGGACCGCTTTCGCATGCCCGCGCACCGCCTTGGCCAGGGGCGAGAAGTCCTGCCCCTTGCCCTGGCCTCCGGCGATCAGCACCACGGGCTCGTCCATGCCTTCGAGCGCCGCCACGGTCGCGCCCACGTTGGTGCCCTTGCTGTCATTGATGAAGTCCACGCCGGCGATGCTGCGCACGAACTCGGTGCGATGCGGTTCGCCGGCGTAGTCGCGCAAGCCGTTCAGCAGCCCCGCCCACCCCAGGCCCAGGCAGCGCGCCAGCGCCAGCGCGGCCAGGGCGTTCAGGGCATTGTGCTGTCCGCGCACCCGCAGCGCGTCGGCGGGCATCAGGCGCCGCATGCGGCCGGGCGCGCGCGGCGCCTCGACGGCCTTCCGGCCGCGCTTGGGCGTGGGCGCGGGCAAGTCGAAATCATCGGCTTCCGCGGCGGCCAGCCATACGATGCCGTCGCTCGCCTCCAGGCCCATGTCCCCTTCCAGCACGGGCGCGCTCCGGCCGAAGCTGCGCACGTTGCGCGCGTCGAGGTTCGCCACCATGGCGACCGTGAGTTCGTCGTCCCGGTTGACGACCATGACGTCGGACATGCCCGCCAGGCGCGCCTTGGCGGCCGCATAGGCCTGCATGGAGCCGTGCCAGTCCAGGTGGTCCTGGGTGACGTTGAGCACGGCGCCGGCATCGGCCTTCAGGCTGTGGACGGCCTCCAGCTGGAAGCTGGACAGTTCGAGCACCCAGGCGTCGGGCAGCGCATCCTCGTCCAGCGCGTCGCGCAGGGCGTCGAGCGCCGCGGGGCTGATGTTGCCCGCCGCCCTGGCGCGCAGGCCGCCGGCTTCCAGCAGGCGCCGCGTCATGGCGGCGACCGTCGTCTTGCCGTTCGTGCCGGTCACCGCCAGCACCTTGGGCCGGTATCCCTGGCTCGACATGTCGGCCAGCGCGCGGGCGAACAGTTCGATCTCACCGATGATTTCCACCCGCCCGGCGCGGGCCAGCTCCAGGAAGGAACGCTGCGGCTCCTGGCCGGGCGCCAGCCCCGGGCTGAGCACGATGGTGTGCACGTCCTGCAGCGCGGACGCCTCGAAGCCGTCGCTCCCCAGGCGGTAGTCGACCTGCGCGTCGCCCAGCTCCCGCCGCAGCACATCCAGCCCGCCCGGCGCCTCGCGGGTATCGAGCACGCGCAGGGCCGCCCCGTGCCGCGCGCACCAGCGCGCGGCCGCGACGCCCGTCTCGCCCAGACCCAGGATCAGGGTCAGGCCGTCCGTGCGCACCGAGGGGAAAGTCATCGTCGTCATCGCAATTTCAAGCTCGCCAAGCCAATCAGGACCAGCATCATGCTGATGATCCAGAAACGCACCACGACCTGCGTCTCCTTCCAGCCCGTCACTTCAAAATGATGGTGCAGCGGCGCCATCCGGAAGATGCGCCGCCCTTCTCCGTATCGTTTCTTGGTGTATTTGAACCACGCCACCTGCATCATCACCGACAGGGTCTCGACCACGAACACCCCGCCCATGATGAACAGGACGATTTCCTGGCGCACGATGACCGCGATCGTGCCGAGCGCGCCGCCCAGCGCCAGCGCGCCGACGTCGCCCATGAAGACCTGCGCCGGATAGGCGTTGAACCACAGGAATGCCAGCCCCGCCCCCGCGATCGCCGCGCACAGGACCATGAGCTCCGCCGCGCCGGGTATGTAGGGGAAGAGCAGATACTTGGAATAATCGACGCGCCCGACCACGTAGGCGAAGATGCCCAGCGCGCTTCCGACCATGACGGTGGGCATGATGGCCAGGCCGTCCAGCCCGTCCGTCAGGTTCACCGCGTTGCTGGAGCCGACGATGACCAGCCAGGTCAGCGCCACGAAGCCGAACACGCCCAGGGGGTAGCTCACGCTCTTGAAGAACGGCACGATGAGGTCGGCCCGGGTCGGCAGCGGCATGGTGAAGCCGCTCAGCACCCAGTCGCGGAACAAGGGCCACAGGTCGGCATTGGCGGGCGCCGACACCGCGAACGTCAGGTAGAGCGACGCCACGATGCCGATCAGGGCCTGCCAGAAGAATTTGCGGCGCGACGACATGCCCTCCGGATCCCGGTGCACGACCTTCTTGTAGTCGTCGGCCCAGCCTATCCAGCCGAACCCGAAGGTGACGAGCAGCACGACCCAGACGAAGCGGTTGGTCCAGTCCGCCCACATCAGCGTGCTGACGCCGATCGCGATGAGGATCAGCGCGCCGCCCATGGTGGGCGTGCCGTTCTTCTGCAGATGCGACTGGGGGCCGTAGCTGCGCACTGCCTGGCCGATCTTGAGCTCGGTCAGCTTGCGGATGACGGCCGGGCCGGCGAACAGGCCGATGAGCAGCGCGGTGCCGCAAGCCAGCACCGCCCGGAAGGTGATGTATTCGAAGACGCCGAAAGCGCGTATATGGGAGTCGGACAGCCAGCGCGCGAGCTCAAGTAGCATGGCGGTCCCCCTCTTCGCTCTTTGGCGTCTGCTGGGCCAGGGCCGCCACGACCCGCTCCATGCGGGCGCTGCGCGAACCCTTCACGAGAATGTGGGCCGGCATCCACGGCGTGATGCCGCGCAGCAGATCGGCCAGCGAGTCGAACACGAAGCCTTGCGGCCCGAAGGCGCGGGCGGCATGGGCGCAGGCGGCGCCGTGGACCAGCAAGACGTCGATGCCCTGGTCTTTCGCGTAGCCGCCGACCTCGGCATGCAGCGCGTGGCTGTCGGCGCCCACTTCGGCCATGTCGCCCAGCACCAGCACTTTGGTGCCGTTCAGCCGCGCGAGCACGTCGATGGCGGCGCGGACCGAGTCGGGATTGGCGTTGTAGGTGTCGTCGATCAGCTGGAAGCCGCCGTCCAGCGCGCGCGGCTGCATGCGGCCCGTCACCGGATGGAAGGCCTCCAGGCCGCGCAGCACCGACTGCAGCGGCGCGCCGGCGGCGACGGCGCAAGCGGCCGCCGCAAGCGCGTTGCGCAGATTGTGCACGCCGGGCGCGGCCAGCGTCAGCTTGCCGGCGCCTGCGGGCGTCTGGATCTGGAAGGAGGTCCGGTCGGGTTCCACGCGTATCTGGTCCGCATAGACGTCGAACTCGGGTTCGAAGCCGAACCGCAGGATCTTGCGCCCGGCCGCCTGTCCGGCCCAGTACGGCGCGTAGGTGTCGTCCCCCGGGAACACCGCCGTGCCGCCAGCGGGCAGCGCATCGAATACCGACCCGTTCTCGCGGGCGACGGCCTCGACGGTATGCAGGAATTCCTGGTGCTCGCGCTGGGCGTTGTTCACCAGCGCGACGGTGGGCTGGGCGATGGCGGCCAGGACGGCGATTTCGCCGGGATGATTCATGCCCAGCTCGAATACGGCCGCCTGGTGCTGTGCGCGCAGGCGCAGCGCGGTCAGCGGCACGCCGATGTCGTTGTTCAGGTTGCCCCGCGTCGCCAGGCTGTTTTCTTCGCCCAGCCAGTCGCGCAATATGGACGCGATCATTTCTTTGGTGGTGGTCTTGCCGTTGCTGCCCGTCACGGCGATGGCCGGAATGCCGAACCGGCGGCGCCACACCGTGCCGATGCGTATCAGCGCCTGCCGGGTGTCGCCCAGCTCGAACTGGTGCAGGCCGGCTTCCGGACGCTTGCGCTCGACCACGGCGGCGCAGGCGCCGGCCGCGCGAGCCGCTTCCAGATAGTCATGGCCGTCGAACGCTTCGCCCTTGAGCGCCACGAACAACTGCCCCGGCGCCAGGCTGCGCGTATCGGTGGAGACGCTCAGCCCCTGCTTCCAGGACAGCGCGAACCGCACCCACTCGCGGTCGTCGAAGGGCACGCGGACGCCCTGTGTTTCCTGGTAGGTCTCGTGGCCTTTTCCGGCGATCAGCACGACGTCGTCGGGCGAGGCGCCCCACACCGCCGACAGGATGGCGCAGGCCCGGTCCAGATCCACACGCGGCGCTTGCGGCATGCCCGCGATGATCTGCGCGGTGATTTCGCGCGGATCTTCGCTGCGCGGATTGTCGCTGGTGAGAATGACGGCATCCGCGCGCTCGGCGGCGATGCGGCCCATGACCGGGCGCTTGCTGCTGTCGCGGCTGCCGCCGCAGCCGAACACGCATACCAGCTTGCCGCCGCGCGCCGCCGCGATGTCGCGCAAGGCCAGCAGCGCGCGCTCGAGCGCATCCGGAGTATGGGCGTAATCGACCACCGCCATGGGATGGCCGGCGCCGGATCGGATGTGGTCGGGAGGCTCCACGACTTGCAGGCGGCCCTCGACCGACGTCAGGGCCCCGAGCACCCTGGCGATGCGCTGCAGGTCCCAGCCCATGTCGCGCAGGACACCGGCGACCAGCAGCAGGTTCGACACGTTGTGCTCGCCCACCAGGCGCGTCAGCATCTGGACCGTGCCTTCGGGCGTCACCAGGTTGAAGACCAGCCCATAGGGTCCGGCCTGGATGTCCTGGGCCCGCAGCACGGCCTGGCCGTGGTTGCGGGTCGAATAGCCGACCACCGAGGCGGGCGCGAGCAGGCCGGCCAGCTCTTCGCCGGCGGCATCGTCCAGATTGACCACCGAGCAGCGCAGGCCCGGCCAGTCGAACAGCCGGAACTTGGCGGCCTTGTACTCTTCCATGCTGCCATGGAAATCAAGGTGATCGTGCGTCAGGTTGGTGAAACCGGCGATCTGGATCCGGACGTGGTCGAGCCGGCCCTGCACCAGCCCGATGGAGGACGCCTCGATGGCCACCACCTGGACCCCGGCCTTGCGCATGGCCGCCAGGCTGCGGTGCATGGTCAGGACGTCGGGCGTGGTCAGGGCGCCGCCGAGGTTGGTGCCGTCCGCCAGGGTCACGCCCAGCGTGCCGATGGTGCCGCAGGGAACGCCGTCCGCGTTCAAGGCGCCGGCCAGCCACTGGACGCAGCTGGTCTTGCCGTTGGTTCCGGTCAGCGCCACGACGGACAGCGCGCTGGACGGCTCGCCATACCAGCGATGCGCGACCTGCCCAAGCAGGTCCGGCAGGCCTTCGACCTCCAGGACCGGCACCGATGCGCGCACGGCGCCTTCGGCGGAGCCGCCGGAGGCATGCGCGACGACGGCCGCGGCGCCCAGGCGCTCGGCCTGTTCGATATAGGCGCGCCCATCGCTGGCAAGGCCCGGGCATGCGAAGAATACGTCGCCGGCATTCAGCTGCCGGGTGTCCAGGCATAGATGCGCCCCGGGCGCGACATGCCGGCTCAGCCAGGTAATGATTTCTCGGGCGTTCATTGCGCCACCTCTCTCTTGGTGCCCAATGCAACCAGCGATTCGATCGGGGCGTCTGGCTGTACACCCATACGTCGCAGGCTGCTGGCGACCACATCAGCAAATACAGGGGCGGCCACGCGGCCGCCATAATAGCCATTGGAACCCGGCTCGTCGATGCTGATCGCAACGACGATGCGCGGATTGGAAACCGGAGCAAAGCCCACGAAGGAGCTGCGGTACAGCGACGTGCTGTACTTCCCGTTGACGATCTTGCGCGCCGTGCCGCTCTTGCCGGCCACGCGGTAGCCCTGGACCTGCGCAAGCTTGGCGCCGTCCGGGCCCGCGGCCGCCTCGAGCATCTCGCGGATCTGGGCCGACACCTCGGGTGTATACACCTGCACGCTGGTCGGCTTGCCTTCCCGCTTCAACAGGGTCAGCGAGACCATGTCGCCGCCACGAGCGAAGGCCGTGTAGGCGTGGGCGATCTGCAGCAACGATACGGACAGGCCGTAGCCATACGCCATCGTCGCCCGTTCGATGGGGCGCCAGCGTTCCCAGGGACGCAGCCGCCCCGAGGCGACCCCGGGGAAATTGGCTTGCGGCGCGCGGCCGAAGCCCAGCTCCGTGAACTTGTTCCACATTTCCTGGGACGTCAGCTTCTCGGAAATCATGGTCATGCCGATATTGCTCGACCGACGCAGTATACCCGCCGCGTTCAAGGTGCCGTTGCGGCTGACGTCGGAGATGGTCGAGCCTTGATAGCGGTACTGGCCGTTGCCGGTGTCGAAGAGCGTGGACGTGGTGATGCGCCGGATGTCCAGCGCCAGGGCCACCGTGAAAGGCTTCATGATGGAGCCCGGCTCGAAGGTGTCGGTGATGGCCCGGTTGCGCAGCGCCTGGCCCTTGCGGTCGTCCCGGTCGTTGGGATCGTAGGTGGGCAGGTTCACCAGCGCCAGGATCTCGCCCGTCTGCACGTCTATCACGATGCCGGCGCCGGCCTTGGCCTTGTGCTGCTCCAGCCCCTTCTTCAGGGCGGTATAGGTGTCGAACTGCAGGCCGCTGTCGATGGAAAGCCGCAGGTCCTGCCCGTTCACCGGGGGGATGATGGCCTGCACGTCCTCGACCACCCGCCCCAGCCTGTCCTTGATGACGCGGCGCGAGCCCGGCTTGCCGGAGAGCTCTTCGTTGAAGGCGAGCTCCACGCCCTCGATGCCCTTGTCTTCGATGTTGGTGAAACCGATGACATGGGCGGCGATCTCGCCCTCGGGGTAGAAGCGGCGCATCTCCGACTGCTGATGGAAGCCCGGAACCTTCAGGTCGCGGACCTGGTCGGCGATGTCGATGGAAACCTGGCGCTTGATGTAGACGAAGGATTTTTCCTCGTCGGTCAGGCGGCTCTTGATGTCGCCGACGGACATGCCCAGCAGCTCGCCGAGCTTGCGCAGCTGCGCGTCCGTGGCGTGGCGGGTGTCTTCCGGTATGGCCCAGATGGCCCGCACGGGCACGCTGGAGGCCATGACGACCGCGCCGCTGCGGTCGAAGATCTTGCCGCGCGTGGCCGGCAGCACCAGGGTGCGCTCGTAGCGCCTTTCGCCCTGCTGCTGCAGGAATTCGGTGGACAGGCCCTGCAGGTGCAGCGCCTTGCCCGCCAAGGCGGCGAAGCCCAGCACCAGCAGGACCAGTACCAGGCGCGAGCGCCACAGCGGCATTTGCACATTGAGCACCGGGCTGTCGAAGAAACGGACGCGCTTCATCGCCGTTCCCCCCGCGCCGCGCCGCCGGGCGCCCCGCCGCCGGGCGCCCCGCCGCCGGTGACGTATATGGTCCGGTCGGGCGAAGTCGTGACCATCTGGAGCTCTTCGCGCGCCATTCCGTCGATGCGCGCATTGCGCGCCAGTTCGGCGCGCTCCAGCTGGAGCCGCCGCCAGTCGGTGTCGAGTTCGCGGGCGCGGTCTTCAAGCCGGTCGACCTCGATGAACAGCTGCCGGGACTGAAAACGCGCTGTCACCAGCGACAGCGCGGAAATCATGAGGACCAGGGCGAAGAAAAGGCTGAGGCGGCCCATTACCTGTGCCTCCTCTTGCCGTGCCCGGATGCGCGGCCGACCAGGCCCATGGCGTTGATGAAGGAAGCGCCCTGGTCCGCGGGCAAGGGGGTGTGGGTGCGTTCGGCCACGCGCAGCACGGCGGAACGCGCGCGGACGTTGTCACGCGCTTCTTCTTCCGAGGGCAGGATGCGACCCAGCGACTTGAGGATGGGCTGCGGCATGTCCTTCTCCGGGATGGGCATGCGGGCATGCGCCGCGGCCGGCCTGGCGGCCGCGGCGATGCATTGCTTGACCATGCGGTCCTCGAGAGAATGGAAGCTGATCACCGCGAGACGCCCTCCTGGAGCCAATACCTTCAGAACTGCCGCGAGGGCGAGCGCGAGCTCCTGGAGCTCTTGATTGATGTGAATCCGTATAGCTTGAAAGCTGCGAGTGGCCGGGTGTTGACCCTTTTCGCGCGTACGGACGACACCGGCGATGAGCTCGGCGAGGTCGAGCGTTGTGCGCAGCGGCCGGGATTCGCGGCGAGCAACAACCGCCTTTGCAATCTGGAAAGCAAACCGTTCTTCGCCATATTTAGCTATGACCTCCTTTAATTCGTCTATGCCGACTTCCGCCAGCCATTCCGCCGCGGTGGGACCGCTGCTCGTATCCATGCGCATGTCCAGCGGCCCCTCGCGCATGAACGAGAATCCCCTGCGCGCGTCATCGATCTGCGGCGAAGAAATGCCCAGGTCCAGCATGACGCCGTTCACCTGCTCCACTCCCAGACCGGCCAATGCCTCCGGCATGCCGCCAAAACCGCCATGCACGACGACGACCCGGTCGTCCTCCTGCTGCAGAGCCCTGGCCGCGGCGATGGCTTCGGGATCCTTGTCGAAAACCACCAGCCTGGACCGCGGGTCCAGCCGCGACAGCAAATGCCTGCTGTGCCCGCCCCGGCCGAAGGTGCCGTCCACATAGACGCCCAGCGCCGGCCCGTGCGCGGCGGCGGCCGCGGCCTTTCCGCCTTTCCCCCGGACCCCGAAATCGGGATCGACGAGGGCCTGGACCGTAGGCTCCAGCAGCACGGATCGATGTATGAACTCCATATTGGTTTAGAAAGAAAACTGGTCCATGACCTCGGCCATGCCTTTGGCCAGGTCTTCCGCCTCGCGGCGCGCCCATTCTGCGCTATCCCACAACTCGAAATGGCTGCCCATGCCGAGCAGCATGACTTCACGAACCAGCCCGGCCGCCGTACGCAGCTCGGGCGCGATGAGGATGCGCCCGGAACCATCCATTTCCACGTCCTGCGCGTTGCCCAGCAGCAGCCGCTGCAGAGGCCGGGCGCCCATGGGGAAGTTCGCGATCTGTTCACGCTTCTTTTCCCACACGTTGCGCGGATACACCAGGAGGCAGCCATCGGGATGGCGGGTGAGGGTCAGACGGCCTTCGACCTGGGAAACGAGCGCGTCACGGTGCCGGGTCGGAATCGAGAGCCGACCTTTGGCATCCAACGTGAGAGCGCTGCTACCCTGGAACAAGATTTCTTCCCCACTTTTTTGCACAAAATCCTACTTTTCCCCACTCTACGGGAACGAATGCGGCTGGTCAAGCGCAAAGTTGCAATTTTTTCAATTACAACAAGCACTTAGCGCTGCCCCGCAGGAGAGTGCGAATAAAAATATCCAGGAAAATCAAGAAATTGGGTGGGGATGTGAAAGTCCTTTGTAAAAACCCGGGAGGGGTTTGGGCACGGGACTTTGCATTTGATAACCATTGGCCTCCCGAAGGAGGCCGGACAAAAAGTGAGACAGGCCTATAGGCCGGATTCTGTACGCCAGGCGAGCCTGGCGGGCAATCATTCCTCTGGGCCCGGCATTGCTGCCGGGCTCTAGCCATCTACCCGCATGCTCGGGCGAGCCACCCTTTCGGCCCGAAGGCCGGACGCATGCCTATTTGATGTTGCTCCGGATAGAGGTTGCCGCGTTTCACCCTGCAGCGCCGCGGCCGGTTGCCCGACCGCGCGGCATGGAGGTGGCCATGCCGGTGCGCGCCTAGACGCGCCCTCGCCGCAGACTCGTCTCTGTGGCCCTGTTCCTCGGCTCGGCGCCGCAACGGATTGCGCGCGCCTTGCCGGACGGCCGTTAGCCGCTATCCCGCTCTGCGGAGTCCGGACCTTCCTCGACGCCTCGCGGCGCCGCGATTGCCCGGCCTGCCTCACCTGTGCATTGTAACCTGCGACAATAGGGGTTTCCATCGAATTGAACGTATCGGTTTTTGCATGGCTGCTCCCACTCTCATCACGCTAAGCGGCGTACAGCTTGCCTACGGGCACCATCCGCTGCTGGACCACGCCGACTTCACCATCCAGTCCGGCGAGCGCATCGGCCTCATCGGCCGCAACGGCGCGGGGAAATCGTCTCTGCTCAAGATCCTCGACGGCCGCACGCTGCCCGACGACGGCGAGATCATGCGCAGCGGGGGCCTGAAAATCGCCACGGTGGAGCAGGAGCCCGAACTGGACGCCGAATCCACGGTGCTGGACGCGCTCTGCGGCGACTACGCGGAAACGGAAGACTGGCAGCGGCCCGCCCGCGCCAATGCGCTGATCGAGCAGTTGAACCTGGCGCCCGACGCCCTCATCGAAGGCCTGTCCGGCGGCACGCGCAAGCGCGTGGCGCTGGCCCGCGCCCTGGCCGACGAGCCCGATCTGCTGCTGCTGGACGAACCCACCAACCATCTGGACTTCGTGGGCATCGCGTGGCTCGAGGGCCTGCTGCAGACTGCGCGCTGCAGCGTCATCATCATCACGCACGACCGGCGCTTTCTCGATGCCGTCGCCACGCGCATCGTCGAGCTCGATCGCGGCAAACTGTACAGCTTTCCCGGCAATTTCTCCCAATGGCAGCAGCGCAAGGCCGAAGCGCTCGAAGCCGAGAAGCAGCAGAACGCCAAGTTCGACAAATTCCTCGCCCAGGAAGAAGTCTGGATCCGCAAGGGCGTCGAAGCGCGGCGCACCCGCAACGAGGGCCGGGTGCGCCGGCTGGAACAATTGCGCCGCGAACGCGCCGCGCGCCGCGAGCGGCAAGGCAACGTCAGCCTCGCCATCGCGGAGGGCCGGCGCTCGGGCAAGCTGGTGGCCGAACTCCAGCACGTCTCGCATCGTTTCGGCGAGCGCGTGATCATCCGCGATTTCTCCACCGTCATCATGCGCAAGGACCGCATCGGCCTCATCGGCCCCAACGGTTCGGGCAAGACCACGCTCCTGAAAATCATGCTCGGCAAATTGCCGCCCACCTCCGGCACCGTGCGCCTGGGCGTCAACCTGACCGTCGGCTATTTCGACCAGATGCGCGCCCAGCTCGACGAGAACGCCACGCTGGCCGACACCATCAATCCCGGCAGCGAATGGGTCGAGATCGGCAATCAGCGCAAGCACGTCATGAGCTATCTCGAAGACTTCCTGTTCCCGCCGGCCCGCGCGCAGTCGCCGGTGCACAGCCTTTCGGGCGGCGAGCGCGCACGGCTGGTGCTGGCCCGCATGTTCGCGCGGCCGACCAATGTGCTGGTGCTCGACGAACCCACCAATGACCTGGACATCGAAACCCTGGAATTGCTGGAAGAATTGCTCCAGGACTACCCCGGCACCGTGCTGCTCGTGAGCCACGACCGCGAGTTCCTGGACAATGTCGTGACGCAGACCATCGCCTTCGAAGGCGATGGCCGCTGGGGTGAATACGTCGGCGGCTATGATGAGTGGCTGGCGCAACGGCCCGCCGCGCAGGGCCTCGAACCCGAAAAGCCGCGCAAAAAGGAGGCCGCCGCGCCGGCCCGGCCGAAAGCCGCGAAGGCAAGCCGCATCACCTCCTGGGAACTGCGCGAGCTGGATGAACTACCCGACCGCATCGCCGCGCTCGAGCGCGAGCAGGCGGCGCTGGCCGCCCGCCTCGCCGACGGCGACTTGTATCGCGAAGCGCCCGGGGAAGTCGAGGCGATCAACAGCCGGATGCACGAGATCGAGCAGCAGCTGGAGGCGCTGTTCGTGCGCTGGGAGGCGCTGGAAGACAAACGGAACGACGGCGCGGCGCCGGGCGCGACAATCAGCTGACCACTTGCCAGCCCAGCGTCTCGCCCGCCGCCAACGGAACGACGGTGGAATCCGCCATCGGCAGTTCCTGCGGAACGGCATAGCTGCCGCGCTGCAAAGTCAGCGTGCCGCCATTGACCGGCAGCCCATAGAACGCGGGCCCGTTCCTGCTGGCGAAGGCTTCGAGCCGATCCAGCCTGCCCACCGAATCGAAGGCCGTGGCGTATAGCTCCATGGCGTGCAGCGCCGTATAGCAGCCCGCACAGCCGCATGCGTGCTCTTTCAGCCCCCTGGGGTGCGGCGCACTGTCCGTGCCCAGGAAGAACCGCCCCGAACCGCTGGTGGCCGCATCGAGCAGAGCCTGCCGGTGCCGCTCTCTTTTGAGGACCGGAAGGCAATACCAATGCGGCCGTATGCCTCCCTGGAAGATCGCGTTGCGGTTGTACAGCAGGTGATGGGCGGTGATCGTCGCCGCGACGGGCCCGGGCGCGTCGCGCACGTAGTCCACGCCCTCACGGCTGGTCAGATGCTCGAACACGACCTTGAGCTCGGGGTAGGCCTTGCGCAGCGGGATCATCACCCGGTCGATGAAGACCGCCTCCCGATCGAAAAGATCCACCTCGGGATCCGTGACCTCGCCGTGCATCAGCAAAGGCATGCCGCAGCGCTGCATGGCTTCGAGCGCCGCGCCGCAGCGCCCGAGCAGGTCAGTGACCCCCGCGTCGGAATTCGTGGTGGCTCCCGCCGGATACAGCTTGATCCCGTGCACGAAACCCGACTCCCGCGCGCGCAGGACGTCTTCGACGCGGGTGTTGTCGGTCAGGTAGAGCGTCATGAGGGGCGTGAAATCGCCGTCGTCCATGCCCGCGCGCCGCAAGGCGGCGTAGATGCGGTCCCGGTACGCCGCCGCGAGTTCCGGCGTGGTGACCGGCGGCTTCAGGTTGGGCATGACGATGGCCCGCGCAAACTGCCGCGCCGTGTCGGCGATGACGGATTCCAGCACGGCGCCGTCGCGCAAGTGCAGGTGCCAGTCGTCCGGGCGGACGATGGTCAGGGTCTGAGGGGCATCGATCATGGAAGAATTACCGGCCGTCAAGAGAAAACCCGCATTATGACCCGGAAGCGAGCGGCATGCTACGTTCGACCAGGCGGACGAACATCGCGCTGCCGACCGGGATGACCGCGTCGTTGAAATCGAAGGTGGCGCTATGCAGCACCCGGCCGGTCTCGGCGCCGCCCTGGCCCAGGCGGAAATACGCGCCGGGCCGATGCTGCAGCATGAAGGAGAAGTCCTCGGAGCCCATCGAGGGCGTGAGGTTCGGGATCACCTTGTCGGCGCCAAAGAGCTCGGTGGCCACTTCCGCCACGAACTGCGCGTGCTCCGGCGTGTTGATGGTGGCGGGAAACAGCTTGTGGTAGTTGAACGTGATGCCGGCCTTGAACACGGCGGCCATGCCGTCGACGATTTCCCGCATGCGCTGGATCACCTGTTCCTGGACGACCGGATTGAAGGTCCTGACCGTTCCCACCATGCGCGCATCGCGCGGAATCACGTTCATGGCCTGCAGGTTGCCGGCATGCACCGCCGCGACCGTGACCACCGCCGATTCGGGCGCCGGCACGTTGCGCGACACGATGGTCTGCAGCGCGGTGATCAGCTGCGCGGCGATCACGATGGGGTCGTTGGTCTGGTAGGCATGGGCGCCATGGCCGCCCCGCCCTTCGATGTGGATCTCGAAGTGGTCGGCCGCCGCCATCATGGGGCCGGGGTTGACGCCGATCACGCCCGCCGGCAGGCCCGGCCAGTTATGCAGCCCGTAGATCGCGTCGCAGGGAAAGCGGTCGAACAAGCCGTCGTCGAGCATGGCCTGCGCCCCGCCCAGGCCTTCTTCGGCGGGCTGGAAGATCAGGACGGCCTTGCCGTCGAAGTTGCGCGTCTCGGCGAGATAGCGGGCGGCGCCGAGCAGCACGGTGGTGTGGCCGTCATGGCCGCAGGCATGCATGACGCCGTGATGCCGCGAAGCGTATTCGGCCTCGCCCTGCTCGACGATGGGCAGGGCGTCCATGTCGGCGCGCAACCCTATGCTGCGCCCGCTGGTGTTGCGCCGGCCCTCCAGAACGCCCACCACGCCCGTCTTGCCGATATTCCGATGCACCTGGTAGCCCAGCGCGGTCAGGGCGTTGGCGACGATCGTGGAGGTGCGCTGCTCCTGGAAGCCGAGTTCGGGGTGGGCGTGAATGTCCTGTCGGATGGCGGTCAGCTCGTCGTGGAAGCTGCTGATGGATTCAAACACACTCTTGGCGTACATCGGTTCGGGTCTCCTTTTGGGCGGCGCTCTGCGGGCGCTGGGCTCGTGCGGGCACTGGTTAAAATAAAACATTACCATAAGCAAACACGCACTGCGCAGCCGTTGAGCTCCCTACGCCGGACATACTCTTCTGCACTTTTTGTTTTGTCTTTCGAGGATTCTCACGTTATGCTGCGGGGGAACGTTTTTATCAACTATCAGTCAGGAGCCCCTTTCTATGGCAACAACCGAGAAATCCGCCCGCAAACCCAATGCGGCGTTCATGAAGCCGCTCACTCCCAGCGCTACGCTAGCCGCCATCATCGGGCCCGAGGCAGTGCCCCGCACCGAAGTCACCAAGAAGATCTGGGACTACATCAAGAAGCATGATCTTCAAGACCCCAAGAACCGCCGCAACATCAATGCCGACGACAAATTGCGCCCGCTGTTCGGCAAGGACCAGGTATCCATGTTCGAACTGACCAAGATGGTCAGCGGGCACCTGAAGTAAGCGCCCAAGGCGCCGCTCTGGCAAGAGCCGCAAAAAAACGCTGCCGAGGCCTCGCGCCCGGGCAGCGTTTTTTTGTCGCTGGGCCGCCCCGAGACAAAAATGCCCCCTTGGGGGGCAGCAAGCCGAAGGCGCAGCGTGGGGGCGTTTCTCTGTCGCTGGGCCGCCCCGAGACAAAAATGTCCCCTTGGGGGGCAGCAAGCCGAAGGCGCAGCGTGGGGGCGTTTTTTGATTGCGGGGCAGGCTTGCTCAGTCCGCCAGGGGCGACTGCGCCGAGAACAAGGCCAGCCAGCCCTTGATGACCCGGTAGACGATCCAGACGATGGCGATGAGGCCCGTGACCCAGCCTATGAAGATGAAGGTGAACACCGCGCTGATGAGGATCCAGAGCAGGCCCCACCAGAACGTCTTGATCACCCAATCGAAATGCGCCGCGTACAGGGTGCCGGCCGCGTCGCCGCGCTTCAGATAAGCCAGTACGACCGCCGCGATGGTTGCAACGCCGAAGAAGCCGGCGCTCAGTAGGCCCAATGCAAAAAGCCCGTAGATGAGATGCGTCAGATTGCGCATGGACAAGCCAGTGCCGTCCTCTGGCGGAAACGCCTGGGTCATACAAAACCTCCGGAGAAACAAGAATGATAAGCAGCCGGCCGACGCCGAGGGCCTATTTTACTCGACTTCCCGTTCCGGTCATGTCCAATGGCGCGCTGGCGAGCCGATGGGTCCGGCATCGGCTCAGGAGTGCTTTTCAGGCGCGTTCAAAGCAAAACCCCCCAGTCGATGTGTCGCTGGGGGGTTTTTTGGTATAAGAGCCTGACGATGACCTACTTTCACAGACGTACGTCCACTATCATCGGCGCAAAGGCGTTTCACGGTCCTGTTCGGGAT
>JACDJC010002087.1_pt1 | contig 16336 bp, 11 predicted proteins | sample 7454191 | NCBI WGS metagenome assembly JACDJC01 (sample SAMN14253291, study PRJNA609438) | sludge metagenome | isolation source: sludge after 25d culture with pyrite and EDTA | collected 2018-12-20 | reverse complement strand
GACGCCGCGGGCCCGATCACCAACGTCGCCGAGGTGTCGAAGGCCAACGAGCACGACGTCGATTCGACCCCGGGCAACGGCGAGACCGATCAGCCCGAGGACGACCGGGACAGCACGGTGCTGACCAGTGATCCGGTCATCGATCTCTCGCTCGAGAAGACCGTGTCGTCGCCCAGCGCCCACGTCGGCAGCGACGTCACGTTCACCGTGACCGTGGCCAACGACGGCCCCAGCGCGGCGACCGGCGTCGAGGTCACCGACCTCCTCCCCGCCGGCCTCACCTACGTGTCCTCCGACCCCGACCAGGGCACCTACGACGCCGACACCGGCATGTGGACCGTCGGCGACCTCGCCGTCGACGGTGATGCCACCCTCGAGATCGTGGCCACCGTCGGGCGGTTCGGCCCGGTGACGAACTTCGCCCAGGTGACGAGCGCGGACCAGGACGACGTCGACTCGCAGCCGGGTGAGAACCCGCTCGGCCCCGACGACCCTGCCGACCAGGACGACGAGGACGCCGCCACCGTGGCCGGGGTGGTCGTCGACCTGTCGCTCGACAAGAGCGTCGACCGGACCTCGGTCCACGTCGGCGACCAGGCGACCTTCACGATCACCGTCGCCAACGACGGGCCCTCGCCCGCCACCGGCGTCGTCGTCAGCGACGTGCTGCCGGCCGGCCTCACCTACGTCTCCTCGACGCAGGACACCGGCTCGTTCGACGCCGCCACCGGTACCTGGACCGTCGGCAGCCTCGCCGTCGACGGCGAGGCCACGCTGACCATCACCGTGCGCGTCGACGCCGCGGGGACCATCACCAACGTCGCCGAGGTGAGCGCCGCCGAGGAGCCCGACGTCGATTCGACGCCCGGCAACGGGGCGACCGATCCGGCCGAGGACGACCGCGACACCGCCGCCATCACCGGCGAACGGGTCGACCTCTCCCTCGTCAAGACGGTCGACGATGCCACCCCGGACCTGGGGGCGGAGGTCACCTACACGTTGACCCTCGCCAACGGTGGTCCGTCCACGGCGACCGGCGTCGTCGTCGTCGACCGACTCCCCGCCGGGACCACCTGGGTCCGCGACAGCTCGGCCGGGGCCTACGACCCGACCACGGGGACGTGGACCGTCGGGACCGTGGAGGACGGTGGCACCCGCTCGATCACCATCACGGTGACGACGAGCCGGTCGGGTTCGATCACCAACCGGGCATCGGTCACCGAGACCGACCAGCCGGACATCGACTCGACCCCCGGGAACGACGACCCGACCGAGGACGACGACAGCTCGGTCACGATCGTGACCCAGCCGGCCTCGGTGTCCGGCGTCATCTGGCTCGACGCGGACGGTGACGGTCGGTACGACGCCGACGAGCACCCCATCCCCGGTGTGCGGGTGAACCTGTTCGACGACGACGGCGATCTCGTGGCCTCGACCACGACCGCAGCCGACGGGACGTACTCGTTCACCGATCTGCCGCCGGGCGACTACCTCATCCAGGTCGACCGCGACACCCTGCCCAGCACCGTCGCCGGGCAGACGTTCGACCCGGACGACGTCGCCGACAGCGCCCACGAGGTCCACCTCGAGGCCGGCGACAACCAGGTCCACATCGACTTCGGGTACGAGCCGGCCGGCGAGCCGCCGACGCCGACGCCTCCGTCCACTCCCACCACGACCACGACGACGACCACGACCACCGGCAGCCTGCCGAGGACGGGCTCGTCGACCGAAGGGCCGGCCCGCACCGGTGTCGTCCTCCTCGTGGTCGGCATGGTGCTCGTCCTTGCGGGCCGCCGCCGACGCCCGGCACGCGGCTGAGGTCGCGGTCGCGGTCCCCGTCGCTCCGAACGGATCCAGACACGACCTCGTCGGTTGACAACCGTGCTTCGAGGCCCGATGGTGGAACCACGCTGCAGGGGAGCGATCAGATGAGAACGGGAAGCAGGTTCGCGTTCGTCGCCGCACTGGTGGGGGCGATGACGCTGCTCGCCGGCTGCCTGAAGGCCACCGTGACCGATGCGCAGGTCGTCGGGCCACCCGACACCGGTGCCACCGCGTTCGGATCGGCGTTCAGCATGGACGAGGGCCGTCTCGTCGCCCGGGCGATGCTCGGTGGGGCGCCGGTCGTGTACGTGTTCGATGCCGATGGCGCGGGGTGGACCCACACCGCGACCATCGCGCCGCCGCCCGGATCGACCAGCGCATGGGGACGATCGCTCGCGGTGAGCGGTGACACCATCGTGATCGCCGACCCCTGGCGCGCGCTCCCCGGCATCGAGGAGTACGGCCTCGTCAGGATCTACGACCTGCGCGACGGGACGTGGCACGCCGGCCAACAGCTGACCGCCGGAACCGACTGGTCCAACTTCGGCGACGGGGTCTGGCTCACCGGGAGCGGCTTGCTCGTGCGCTCCGGGATCGTGTGCGACGCCACGTGCGGCGCCGGCCAGTGGGATCTCTACCAGCGGTACGGCGGCACCTTCCGCCAGGCGTTCACCTCGCGCCCTGAACGCACCGGCTACAAGCTCTCCGTCGGCGTCGACCAGGGTCGGATCGCGGTCGGCAATCCAGGGTTCTTCGACTACGACTTCAGTGGCGGCTACGACAACGGCCTGATGGTGCTGGACGCCAACGTGCGCCTCCCGGCGATCCTGCTCGACGAGATCGAGCCCCTCGGCGACCCCTACGAGGACGAACCCGTCCTCGTCACCGACCTGTACCGCACGGTCGATCTCTCCGGGGACCTGCTGGCGTACGAGAGCTGTTGCGCCTCCGATCAGCGCCTGCACATCCGACGGTTCGACGGCGTCTCCTACCAGCCCGAAGCGACGTTCGACCTCACGGAGCAGGCGACGTGGATCTCGGTGCTGCCCGATCTCATCCTCGTGGCCGATGCCGGTGACGGGGTGTGGCACACGTTCAACCGCCACGACGGCGAGTGGACGAGGAGCAACGACGTGCCGGCGCCGGACCCGGTCGCCGGGGGGTTCGCGACGGCACCGGTCGCCGTGGGAGACCGGATCGCCGTGCGAGGGGACAACGTCATCCACGTCCTCACCCTCGACGTCGTGGACCTCGGGTCCTCCGACTAGCGCCCCCGGCGGCACGTTCGCCGAGATCGCCTGTGGTGCACCCGAGGAGGAGCGAGCGGCAACGGCCGTGATCCCGATGTCGTGCTCCGAGCGACAGAGGGATGATGACGGCATCGGGGACGCGACCTTGAGCACGGCCGGGGACACCGGCGATGCCCGCGACGACGTCGCCCTCGTGGCCGCGGTCGCGGGCGGTGACGTCGCCGCGCTCCGGTCGCTCTACGACCGCCACGCCCCTTGGCTCGTGGCACGGCTGCGGGCCCGGTGCTGGGACGACGCGCTCGTGGCCGACGCCGTGCAGGACACGTTCGTCGGCGTGTGGCGCAGCGCCGGGCGGTGGCGGGGCGACGGCGATGTCGGCGCCTGGATCTGGGGCATCGGCGTCCGCCAGCTGGTCACGCACCTGCGGCGGGACGGGCGGCAGTCGCGTCCGGTGCCCTTCCCGGTGGCGACCGAGGTGCCGAGCACCGGGGAGCGGGTGCTGGAGTCGATCGACCTCGGCGAGGCGGGCGCTGCGCTCGCGTCCCTCTCGCCGGAACTGATGGAGGTGGTGCAGGCCATGGTCTTCGACGGACTGACCGCGAAGGAGACCGGGCGGATGCTCGGCGTGCCGGAGGGCACCGTGAAAGGTCGGATGCGCAAGGCCAAGGCGGTCCTGCGCACCGAGTTGGGCAGCACCAAGCTCCGGCCGGGGTACCTCCGATGAGCGCCTGGCACGTCGACCCCACCGTGATGGGTGCCTACGGGGCCCGGAGCCTCGACCCGGTGCAGCGGGCGTCGGTCGAGGCCCACGTCGGGCGGTGCGCCGAGTGCCGGACCGCCCTCGTCCCGGCCGCGAACGACCTCGATCTCGACGCCCTGTGGTCACGGATCGAGACCACCGTGACGACACGCGCGGTCGGACGGGTCGGCCGTGCGCTGCTCCGCGTCGGGGTGCCGATGCCCGACCTGGTGGTGCTGGAGGTCATCGCCGCGCAGAGCCTCCAGTGGACGCTCGCGACCACGCTCGTCCTCGTGGTCACCGGCCTCGCCGCAATGCTCGGCCCGGTCGACGCCGCGCACGTGGCGTTCCTGATCGTCGCGCCATTGCTCCCCGCACTCGGCGTGGCCGCCACCTACCGGCTCGTACCCCACGGTGTCGACGCCCTCGAGCGGACCGCTCCGTACTCCCCCGCCCGCATGCTCCTGTGGCGCACCAGCTACGTCGTCGCGACCGCCGTCCCCGTCGCTGCGGCGGTGGGTGCCGTCGTGCTCAGCCATCCCGGTGCCGCGGTGAGCTGGCTGATCCCCGCCGTCGCCTGCACGTCGTGCGTCGTGGCCGCCGCGAATCGACGCGATCCCGGCGGGTCTGCCGCGTTCGTCGCCGTGGGATGGACCGCCATCGTCGGCTTCTGGCAGGTCCGCGACACCCCGTGGGCGATCACGACCGCGCCGACCCAGCTCGCGGCCGCCGCGGTCGCGGCTGCCGCCCTGCTCCTGCTCCACCACCGCCTCGAACGAGGCCAGCACCCGTCCGCCGTCGGCGGCGTCTGAAGGAGGCCCCGTGCCACCCACCGTCCACGTCTCGAACGTGACCCGCCGCTACGGCCCCGTCGCCGTGCTCGACGACGTGAGCTTCGAGCTCTCGCCCGGGATCACCGCGCTCCTCGGTCCCAACGGTGCCGGCAAGACGACGCTCCTCGGCCTCCTCAGCACCGGGTCGGTCGCCGACGCCGGCGAGGTGACCGTGCTCGGGCGGCCGGCCGACGGAACGCTCGCCGAGCGGACCGAGATCCGCCGCCGCCTCGGCTTCCTGCCCCAGGAGGTCCGCTTCCCGTCGGGGATGACGGCGTTCGGGTTCCTCGACTACATCGCGGTGCTCAAGGAGTGGGACGAGACGTCGGCCCGCCACACCGAGGTCCGACGGGTCCTGGGTGCGGTCGGCCTCGACGATCGGCCGTCGATGAAGGTGCGCAAGCTCTCGGGCGGGCAGCGACGACGGTTGGCGTTCGCCCAGGCCCTCATCGGCGACCCCGAACTGCTGATCCTCGACGAGCCGACCACCGGCCTCGATCCGGAGCAGCGAGCCACGTTCCGGGCGACCCTTTCGGAGCGGGCCCGCCACGGCACCGTGCTGCTGGCGACCCACCAGACCGAGGACGTCGCCGCGTTGTGCGACCGGGTCATCGTGCTCGTCGGCGGTCGCGTCGCCCACGACGGCGACGTCGCCGGGTTCATCGCCGGAGCCGAGGGATCCGTGTGGCTGCACGACCGGCCCGTCCCCGGAGCGATCGCGTCCTGGCGCGTCCCGGGCGGTGGGATCCGCTCCGTCGGCGGCACCCCGACCCTCGATGCCCAGGCCGCCCGACCGACCGTCGAGGACGCCTACCTGCTGCTCGTCGGGCCGACCGCGACCGAGAGGGCGGCATGACCACCACCGAAGCAGTCGTCACCGCACCGACCACCGCGCCGGGACGTGCGCCCTGGGTGGACCTGGCCCGCATCGAGGTCGGCCGGTACGTCCGGCGGCCGGCCTTCCTCATCGGTACCGCGCTCACGTACGCGGCGCTGCTGCCGTACCTCGACGGCAACGAACCGACCGACGAGCTGTCGATGATCGCGCCGGCCGCGCTGATCGGGATGGTCGGAATCAGCGTCAGCGCCCATCGGGTGTGGGCCTCGGACCGCTGCGCCACCGCCGCCGGTCCCACGCCGGTGACCCAGGCGAGCCGGACCCTGGGCCACCTGGTCGCCTGCCTGGTGCCGTTCGTGGCCGGCCTGGGGTTCGTGCTGGTCACCCTGCTCCGGTCCCGATCCGTGCCGACGATCCCCGAGGGGTACGCGGCGATGATGTCGGACGCCTGGGTCGCGGCCGTGTGGATCGCACTCGGCGCGGTGAGCTGCCTCGGCGGCCCCATCCTCGGCGTCGTCGTCGCCCGGCGGACCCATCGCGCCGCGGCACCGATCCTCGCGACCGTCGGCCTGGTGCTCGCGGTGATCGTCTTCCAGGGCCTGTTCGAGCCGCTGCGCCGGGTCCGCGTCGTGCTCCCGTGGACGTACTGGGGTGGGCCGTTCGGGGTCGACGGCGATCCCGAACGGTCGATCGTGTTGAGCGGGTCGCCGGGCTGGTGGCTCGTCTACCTGCTCGCGCTCTGCGGCATCGGCGCCCTGGTCGCGGTCCGCTCCGACCCCGATGCTCGGTCGGCCCGCAGCCGCTCCGCACTCGTCGTGCTCGCAGCGGTGGCGGTGGGTTCGGTCCTCCTCGCGATGTGGACCGGTACGCCGGGCACGCTCGTGAGCCCCGTCGCGGCCGACGGTACGTCCTGGGGAGGATGACGAGGTGGCGCCCCTCCGGGGGGCGATCCGCCACCTCGCCGCCGCGACGAGGTGGGCGATCATCGTCGGGGCCGGCGGTCTCGTCGTCGGGGCCGTCGCGCTGGTGGCGCGATGGCCCGCCGAGCTCTGGCCCCTCCACGGCGCGGCCCTCGGCCTGGTGATCGGCGCGTCGGCCGTGGCGGTCGACGAGCGCTGCGCCGCGGTGGTCGACGTCGCCCCACGACCGCTCTGGTGGCGCACGGCGGTGCGCGCCGTGGGACCGCTCGCGCTCGTCACGATCTGGATCGCGGCCCACGGCGCTGCCCGCGACGGACTCCCCGACCACCTCGACGTCCTCGTGCTGCAGGGCGCCGTCGCCGCCCTGATCGGGTTCGGCCTCGCCACCACCGCCCGTGCGGCGGGCCGGGCGGAGCCGGGCACCGCGCTGGCCGCGACGGCGGTCCCGCTCCTCGCCGCGACGGCGCTCGCACGACCGTTCGAGGCCGATCTCCCGGTCTTCCCCGTGTGGCCGCACGAGGACTGGGGTCGGGCGACGCGCCTGTGGGCCCTCGCCGGCGGAGCGGTTGCGATCGTCACCGCCCGCGCGCTGTGGCGAGACGCCCGGCACGGACCACCGGGGAGGCGTCGGCTCCGCCGGTAGGTTCGGGCGCCATGGCCGCGTTCGTCCACCACCTCCGAGCCCGCTACCACGAGTGCGATCCGCAGGGGATCGTGTTCAACGCCAACCACATCGCCTACGTCGACGTCGCGCTCACGGAGCTGTGGCGCGAGGCGTTCGGGTCCTACGGCGGGATGAACGAGCTCGGGCTCGACATGGTCGTCGTCGACGTCCACGCTCGGTTCCGGGCGCCGGTCCCGTTCGACGCGGAGATCGCGCTCGCGCTCGAGATCGCCTCGTTCGGTCGCACGTCGATGACCACGCACTGGACCGAGACCGTCGACGGCGAGGTCTGCGTCGAGGGGGAGATCGTCCACGTGTGGATCGAGTCCGGTACCTCGAACCCGACCGAGATCCCCGCCGACGCACGAACCGCGCTCGACCCCTACTCGGCCTAGTCCCCGTCCGCCGTGGCAACCCCGAAGTCCGGAATCGTGAGGTTGCCGTCGTCGTCGAGCGGGAAGCCGGGGTTGTGGGCGATCTCCCACACGTGGCCGTCGGGGTCCCTGAAGCAGCCGGCGTAGCCGCCGTAGAAGGTCGCCGCGGGCGGACGGGTGACCGTGGCGCCCGCCGCCTCCGCCTCCCGCACCACCTCGTCGACCTCGGCGGAGGACCGGACGTTGAGCGCGAGCGCCATGCCTCCGAAGGTGCCCCTGCCGTCGTCGGGGACGCCCGAGTCGGCCGCCAACTCGGCGCGCCCCCAGAGCACGACGGCCTGGCCACCGGCCTGGAAGAACACCGTCTCCTCGAGCTCCTGGCCCCGCCAACCGAGCTGCTCGTAGAAGCGCCGGGCCCGATCCAGGTCATCGACGCCGAGGGTGACGAGGCTGACCCGTTGGTCCATCGCTTCGCTCCCCCCGGGCCGCCGCCGGCCCCTCGGTGCGGCTTCTGGAACCCACCGTAGTCGGGGGTGGGGGGCTTGCCGCAAGGACCCCATCCGTGCTGACACTGCACCCTCGACCGATGATCCGAGGGGGTTCGGTGCAGGACGACGTGCGGTGGTTCGATGCGATCGACGGCTCGATGGTCGGGCTCGTCGGCGGGAAGGGGGCGCAGCTCGGCGCCCTCGCGCGCCTCCACGACGTCGACGTGCCCGACGGGTTCGTCGTGACGACCCGTGCGTTCCACCGGGTCCTCGGCGCGGCGCCCGAGATCCAGGAGGCGCTGGCCCGAGTCGACGACGGTGGGCACGGTCCCGCGGCCGTTCGCGACGTCGTGGGCTCGGTCCACCTGCCCCAGGACCTCCGCGCGTCGATCGCGGAGGCGCTCGACCGGTTGGGCGCCGACGCTCCGGTCGCGGTCCGGTCGAGCGCGACGGCCGAGGACCTCCCGACCGCGTCGTTCGCCGGCCAGCACGACTCGTTCCTCGGCATCGTCGGGGCCGATGCCGTCGCCGAGCACGTCGTGCGGTGCTGGACATCGCTCTTCACCGACCGCGCCGTCGCGTACCGAGCCCGGGCGGACATCGACCACCGCGACGCGACCATGGCGGTCGTGGTGCAGCGGATGGTCGACCCCGACGCATCCGGAGTGCTGTTCACGGCCGATCCGGTCTCGGGGGACCGCACGGTCACGACGATCGAGGCGGTGCCCGGCCTCGCCGACGCGCTCGTCGGTGGGCTCGTGCCGCCCGACGCGTTCCGGGTGCAGGACGGCGAGATCGTCGAGCGATCGGACGCGGGCGGTCGGCCGGCGGCGATCAGCGACCGCGAGGCGGTCCGGCTCGCCGAGGTCGGCCGTCGGATCGAGGCCGCGTTCGGCGTTCCCCAGGACGTCGAGTGGTGCCTCGCCGACGACCGGATCCGGGTCGTCCAGAGCCGGGCGATCACGAACCTCTTCCCGGTCCCGGCCACGAGCGACGACCCCGACGCCCCCGGGCCGAAGGTGTACGTGTCGGTCGGACACCAGCAGATGATGACCGACCCGATGTCGGCGCTGGGGTTGTCGATGTGGCAACGCATGGCCTTCCGGCCGATGCATGCGGCCGGCGGGCGGCCCTTCGTCGACGTGACGGGTGCGCTCGCGGTCCATGCCGCCCGCGACGCGGTGATCACCGCGCTGGGCCGGTCCGACCCCCTCATCGGCGACGCGCTGCGCACGGCGGCCGACCGCGTGTCGATCACCCACGCCGCGCCGTCGCCCACCGGACCGGCGCAGCCCGGCGCGCAACCGCCACCGCCCGACCTTGGCCCCGAGCTCGTCGAGGTCCTCCTGGAGGAGGGACGGCGCACCATCGCCGCGACCCGCGCCGCGTTCGCCGACGGGACCGGATCCGCCGTGTTCCAGGCGATCGACGAGACGCTCGACGACCTCAAGCGTCGCCTCGGCGATCCCCGCACGATGGCCGCGATCAACGCCGGACTCGACGCCTCCGCATGGATCGACGAACACGTCGCGGCGTGGCTCGGTCGACCGCACGCGGCCGACGCCCTCACCCGATCGGCCCCTGGGAACGTCACGTCGGAGATGGGGCTCGCGCTGCTCGACGTCGCCGACGCGGTGCGTCCCCACCCCGAAGCGGTGGCCTGGCTCGCGGTGCACCGGGGCGCGGACCTCCCGATCGGCCTCGCCGACGTCGAGGGAGGGAGCGAAGCGCTGGCCGCGCTGGAACGGTTCCTCGACGAGTACGGCATGCGATGCGTCGGGGAGATCGATCTGGCCCGACCACGGTGGGGCGAGCACCCGGGTGCGCTGGTCCCGCTCGTGCTGGAGAACGTCGAGCGCTTCGAGCCCGGCGAGGCCGTCCGACGCTTCGAACGCGGCCGGCTGGACGCTGCCGCGACGGAGGCCGAGCTGCTGGCCGAGCTGCGTGCCCTCCCGGACGGGAACGTGAAGGCGGAGGAACTGCGCCGGGCGATCGATCGTCTCCGCACGTTCATCGGCTACCGAGAGTTCCCGAAGTACGTGATCGTCAGCTGCTTCGCGGTCTACAAGGAGGCGCTCCTGCGGGAGGCCGACCGCTTGGTGGCCGGCGGGTCGCTCGACGGTCGGGACGACGCCTTCCACCTCACCTTCGACGAACTCCGAGAGGCGGTGGCGACCGGGGTCGTCGACCGGGACCTGGTCGGTCGACGGAAGGAGCAGCACCACGCCGACGCGCGCCTCACCCCGCCCCGGGTCCTGTTGTCGACCGGCGAAGCGCTCCACGGCTCCTACCACCGAACCGACGCCCCGGACGGGGCCCTCGTCGGGCTCGGCGTGTCGGCGGGGACGGTCGAGGGCCGGGCCCGCGTGGTGCGGACGATGGCCGACGCCGACCTCCGGCCCGGCGACATCCTCGTCACTCCACACACCGATCCGAGCTGGGCACCGCTCTTCGTCACCGCTGCCGGCCTGGTCACCGAGGTCGGTGGGCTGATGACCCACGGGGCCGTGGTCGCTCGGGAGTACGGCCTGCCCGCGGTCGTCGGCGTCGAACGCGCGACGGCCCTGATCGCCGACGGTCGGACGATCAGGGTCCACGGCGGCGACGGCTACGTCGAGATCGTGGACCGGCCGGTCGACTCGGCCCGCGAGACCTAGGCCCTACGTTTCTGGCATGGGGACTGCCGCAACGACTCCACAGGGGGACACGGAGGACCGCTCCGGGTGGGCGGCACCGTTCCGGAGCGAGCTCGGGTACCTGGCCGAGATCGCCGGGCTCACAGGGTTCGCGATCGTCCAACCGGTGCTGTCCCCGTTCGGGGAGTCGCCCGAGACCTTTCTCGCCGTGGGAGCGACGCCCGGTCAGATCGTCCGGTTCGCCCTCTCGGTGGCGCTCCTGCCGCCGTTGATCCTCGGGGTGCTCGCGGCGACGACCCGAGTGGGTGGGCCGACGGTTCGTCGCGCCGCCCAGGCGATCATCGTCGCCGGACTGGCCGGCATCGCCGCGGGGCTGGCGGCCCGCAGCCTCGGCGGGGGGCCGGCGGTCCGGACGGCCGCGGCCATCGTCGTCGGCGCCGCGATCGGTGCGCTCCGGGCCCGCGACGTCACCCCGGTCCGCCTCTTCCTGCGGTACTCGGCCCCGGTGCCGGTGTTGCTCGCGGCGTTGTTCCTCTTCTCGTCGCCGGTCGCTCCCCTCGTTCGGCCTCCGGACGCCGAGGTTGCGGACGCGGCGACGACCCGTGACCCGTCGGAGCTCCCGCCCGTGGTGATCATCGTCCTCGACGAGCTCCCGACGTCGAGCATCCTCGACGGGTCCGGCGCGGTCGAGGGTGACCTGTTCCCGAACCTGGCCCGGGTCGCCGACACGTCCAGCTGGTACCGGAACCACACCTCCGGTGCCGCGGCCACCCTCCAGTCGTTGCCCGTGCTGTTGACCGGTCGCCACCCGGAGGACGCGGACGACGACGCCTTCCCGGTCTACGCCAACCATCCGGACAACCTCTTCACCCTCCTCGGCGGCACGTACGACCTTCGGGTGTCGGAGAACCTCACGAAGCTCTGTCCCGATTCGTCGTGCCCCGCGCCGGCCGACGCCGACCTCGCAGAGGACGTCGAGGAGCTGGCGGTCGGGGCGGTCGTTCCCGACGACGACCCGGTCGGTTCGCTGCTCGACGAGGCACGCGCGCTGTGGCGCGCCGAGGCGTGGCCGATGTCGGACGGATTCGAAGCGGGGTACACCGTGGGTGTCGGGGGCGACGAGGCGAGGGCCGAGGTCGTCGCCCAGACGCAGCGCGCGGTGAACCGGATCGGGCCCGCCGAGGGCGGACGCCCGGTCCTGGACTACCTCCACCTCCCTCTCCCCCACCAGCCGTGGTTCCTGCTCCCTTCCGGCCGCGCCCACGATGCCCCCGAGGTCCCCTTCGGCAACGAGTTCGTCTACTTCTGGCCGGAAGGGCAGATCGGGGTCGACACCGGGCAAGCGGGTCTGGCCCGGATGCAGCTCCAGCTCCAGTGGGTCGACCGGGCGCTGGGCACCGCGATCGACCGCCTCGAGGAGCTCGGCCGCTGGGACGACGCGCTCGTCGTCGTCACCGCCGATCACGGGATCTCGTTCGAGCCGGGGACCTCCGCTCGGGTGGCCGACCGGGCGAACCAGCGGTCGATCGCCTGGGCCCCGTTGTTCGTCAAGCTCCCCGGTCAGACCGAGCCCGCCGTCGTCGACGACCCGGTCGCGTCGATCGACGTGGTGCCCACCATCCTCGACGTGCTCGGCCTCGAAGCCACCTGGGAGCTCGAGGGTTCATCGCTCCTCGACGGTGCCCCGCCGGCGGACCGACCGCGCCGGTTCTCGACGGCGACGGCGAGCGACCTCGATCCGACGGGCGGCCGCGACGGCGTGCTCGACGCCGACGGATTGACGCCGCTGCTCACGGCCGGGCGCGACGTCGCGCCCGGTGACGACGTCGGCGTGTGGCGGTACGGACGGCTCGGCGATCTGATCGGGGAGTCGGTGGACGATCTCGGGGTCTGCGAAGGGACCGGTCCGAGGATCGACGTTCCCGTGACGGCCGGTTGGACCCAGCTGGTGGACGGAACGTTGACCGACGACCAGCCGCTCCCCCTCTGGCACGAGGGAACGGTCGCCGGCGACGCGGCGATCGACGTCGTCGGCACGGTCGACGGCCGGGTCGTCGGCTGGTCGCCCACGAAGGCGCAGCGGTACGCCGACAGCCGGGTCGGGATGCTGTTCGCCGAGCCGCTGGTCGACGACCCGTCCTCGAACCCCATCTACTACGAGGCCGTCGACGGCGACGGGTGCCGCCTCCGACCGCTGGCCGTCGGGTAGCGCTCGGGCCACCCGACGGCCGGCGTCCTGGTCAGTCCGCCGGGCTCGGGTAGTCGGGGACCTCTTCGCCGGGCGGCCGCTCGTCGTAGAGGAGCACCGATTCGCTCTCGTCGAAGAGCCGGTTCTCCGACCCCGCCCAGTCGCCGGGCAGGTACCGCTTGCCGCCCTCGACGTAGCGGACCATGCCGCGGCCTTCGCGGCCGAGCTCGTCGGGACCGGTCGCCTCGGCGTCCCACCAGATCTCGCCCTTGTCGTCGGGGCCGTTGTAGTCGCGCTCGGCGCCGATCTCGGACCAGAACGGGACGTTGCCGTAGCGGCTGTAGTTGGAGGTGATCCTCAGTTCCGGCTCCTTGAGGCTGAAGAGCCCGGCCTGGAACGTCTCGGGGGTGAGGTTCGGTCCGGCGGCCTGCACGCCGTTCGTGAACAGGAACGCCGCCTGCCACAGGACCCCGGCGGAGTCGGGAGCGGGTGGCTCCTCGCCCTTGAACCAGGTGTAGAGGGTGTCGGCGACGGACTTCTCGGGCACGGTCCGCGCCGGAACGGTCGAGATGCCGAAGGCGTGGGACCACTGCTCCTGGTCGAAGGTGCGGCCGAAGGCGGTGATGTCGAGCAGGACGCCGCCGGAGATGACCCATTCGGGGTAGTAGTCCTGCGCGGTCGCCTCGTCGAGGACGATCGACGGTCCGTACGGGTCGCCCTGGAGCAGCACGGAGGTGACCCCGGCGGCCTTGAGCTTGGAGATGGCGCTCGACACCTGTTCGGGCAACGTGGCCAGGTCGTTGAGGTTGTAGGTGGTCTTCGCGTCGTCGGCGATGTCGACGCCGCGTTCGGAGAGCAGGTCGTAGAGCACGTCCGCGTCGGCCTCGGCCTCTTCGGTCTGGCGGATGTAGAGGTGGCCGAACACGCGGTCCTGGTCGGCGACGGCGTCCCCTCCGTACTCGGCCTTGCCGTCCTTCAGGCGGGCTTCGACGTAGTTCGCGACGTGGAGGTTGGTCTGCCGACCCGCCTGGACATCGCTGTAGAGGTACGGCGCGTGTTCCTCGAGGAACTGCTGTCCGCCCGTCAGCCCACACGACACGCAGACGACGCCGGCGTCGGCCATGGCGCTCGACCAGGCGTTGTTCAGCACGGGACCGCCGATCGCCGCGAACGGCTTGAACTCCTCGATGGCCCGGGCGGCATCCGCGGCAGCGGCCACCTCGTCGCTCGACTGCCCGGAGGCCTCGATGAAGTGGTACTCGACGGTGCGGCCATAGGTCTGGAAGTACTGGTTGAAGAGCTGGACGTAGCCCTCGACGGTCTCGCGGTTCTGCGCGGAGGTGTCGTCGTTGGCGATCGGAGCGGTCACGAAGTCGAGCACGGCGTCCTCGTCCTGGGCGCTGTAGATCACGACGGTGATGGCATCCGCGGTGACGCCCTGGTGGGTCGCGCCCCCGTTGTCGTCGGCGTTCGCGTAGCACTCGGGCGCGAAGCTGATCGGGATGGCGACGGTTCCCCGTTCGGTGTCGCAGGTGTCGGGGAAGGTGACGTCGAGGCCTTCCTCCTGGGCTTGGCTCCAACTGATCGCACCCTCGGGGCGCTGGTCGTCCGGGACGGTCGGGGTGGCGTCCTCGTTGTCGTCGTCGCCTCCCGAGCTCGAGATGACGAGCGCGGCGACGATGGCGATCACGGCCACGATCGCGACGATCGGTCCGTAGCGACGAAGCGCGCTGTTGCCACCGGAATCGGTGGATCGGGGTTGGTCACTGCTCGGTTGCATCGTGGTCCCTTCCTTCGGTCGGGTGGGTTCGAGTCGGTCAGAGGTTGGTCACGGAACTGCGGTTGATGGCGGTCTGGTCGGGTCCCAGGTAGGCCTCGACGACCGCCGGGTCGGCCAGCACCTCGTCGGGTTCGCCCGACGCGATGACCCAGCCCTGGTCCATGGCGACGAGACGGTCCGAGACGGTGCGCAACAAGGGCATGTCGTGCTCGATGATCACGAGCGCCGCGCCGGTGTCGACGCGGATGCGTTCCAGCAGCGGGGCGAGGGCCTCGACCTCGCGTTGGGCGATGCCGCTCGACGGTTCGTCGAGGAGGATCACCGAGGGTCGGTGGGCGAGCAGGCAGGCGATGTCGACGACGCGGCGGGTCCCGGTGGACAGCTCGGAGATGAACTTGTCGCGGTACGAGCCGAGACCGAGCAGATCGACGAGCTCCTCCACCCGTTCGCGGACCTTCTGCTCGGCGTCGTACGCGTTCGGGAGGTGGAGGGCCGCGCTGATCGGATCGCGGGTGCCGACCCACCGGTCGAGCGACACCGCGATGGTCTCGTCGACGGTCATCGAGGGGTAGAGGCGAGCGTCCTGGAACGACCGGCCGAGTCCACGCCGGGCGCGTCCGTCGGGGCCCAGCTCGGTGACGTCCCGACCGCCGAGCTCGATGGTCCCGCTGTGCAGGGGGGCGAAGCCCGAGAGCAGGTCGAACAGGGTGGTCTTGCCGGCGCCGTTCGGGCCGACGATGCCCAGGATCTCGTTCTCGTGCAGCCGGATCGACACCCGGTCGACGGCCATGATCCCTCCGAACACCGCGGTGACCTCGCGGGTCTCGAGCGCCACCGGCCGGTCGGTGTGGTCGCGGCGCCGCTCGGCGGCGGTCGCGGCCTGGCCCCCGGTCGGGGCCGCACCGTTGGTCATCCCCGACGACTCTCCGACCCCGGCCTCGGCGAGGAACACCGAACGCAGGACGTCGGGCCGCTCCAGCAGCTCGGCGGTCGAGCCGGAGAACCGGACCTCGCCCTTCTCCAGGAAGAACGCCTTCTCGGCCACGTCGAGCGCGACGTTGACCGACTGCTCGACGAGGACGATCGTCGTCCCCTGTTCCTTGAACGCGGTGAGCACCGGCAGGAGTTGGGCGACGACCGCCGGGGCGAGGCCCAGGCTCAGCTCGTCGATGAGCAACAGCTTCGGCCGGGACAGGAACGACATGGCCAAGGCGAGCATCTGCTGCTGGCCGCCACTGAGGTCCCCGGCCGGGTCGTTGCGTCGCTGGTCGAGGATCGGGAACAGCTCGTGCACCTGGGCGAGCCGGGCATCGAGGTCCGGGCCCCGGTGGAGCCAGGACGCCAGCTCCAGGTTGTCGACGACGCTCAGCGATGGGAACACGCCCTTGCCGCCCGGCACCTGGGAGATGCCGAATCCGGCGATCTCGTTCGGCGGCGCGTGCGTGATGTCTCGGCCGTCGAAGATCACCGCGCCGCCCTCGGCCTCGGTCACCCCGCAGATGGCGTTGAGCAACGTCGACTTGCCGGCCCCGTTGGTGCCGAGGAGCGCGACGATCTCGCCCTCGTCGACCTCCATGTCCACCCCGAAGAGCACCTGGACGTTGCCGTAGCTCACCTGGAGGTCGCGGATCAGCAGGAGCTTCGAACGGCCGGCGGCCCGCTCCGCGGCGGCCTCGGACCGAGCGGCAGCGGCCTTCCACACCTGCGTGATGTCGTTGCCGATGGTCTCGCGGCTGCGGCCCACGACGATCCCGCCGATGAAGAAGAGGGGGGCCATCACGAGCAGGCCGTAGCGGATG
>JACDJC010002082.1_pt1 | contig 16397 bp, 16 predicted proteins | sample 7454191 | NCBI WGS metagenome assembly JACDJC01 (sample SAMN14253291, study PRJNA609438) | sludge metagenome | isolation source: sludge after 25d culture with pyrite and EDTA | collected 2018-12-20 | reverse complement strand
TTAATGTAATCACAATGGGTGCCGAAATGAATTTTGATAATGTTCACGATCAAATTGAAGTCTATGATTACCTGATTGATCAACAAACACGTAATGTTGGGGTGTTTGTCCAAAGTGATTGGGCAATTTCCCGAAATTGGACTCTATTGACTGGGATCAGGGGTGATTACCACAATTTTGTGGATCGGTTATTACTCAATCCCAGAGTGTCTCTTCTTCTGCGTCCTGATACCAAATCACAGATTAGATTTGGCTGGAGTACAGGATTCAGGGCACCTCAGGCATTTGATGCCGACATGCATCTTGCATTTGCAGGAGGAGGTATCCAACAGGTTCGATTGAGTCAGGACTTGAAGGAAGAAAAATCACAGAGCATCAGTGGGTCTTGGAATTACGATCATGCAACCGAGAATTTTATTTGGGGATTTACATTGGAAGGTTTTTCGACCCGATTGAAAAATGCATTTATTCTTGAAGAGATATCTTTCGACGATCAGGGAAGATCCATCATGGAAAAGCGTAATGGTAACGTCAGTAATGTACAAGGGGGTACCTTTGAGGTTCGGTGGAATTATCGTCAGAAGATCCAGGTAGAATCAGGATTGACATTGCAGAAGAGTGCTTACGGTGAACCCGTAAAATGGTCAGAGCAGCTCGATGGTGAGAAGGATTATCTTAGGGCCCCCGAATCATATGGCTATTTTACTCTTCAATTGATGCCTTCAGGTCCATTTGAGGCTTCCTTAACAGGAGTATATACCGGAACAATGAAGATCCCGCATTATGGATTACCGGGAGACCCAGGCACTCCGGAAAATGATGTGCTTTTCAATTCCCCATCAAGCTGGGATTTTGGAACAAAAGTTTCATACCGGATCAACATTCCAAGAATTGATTCCGGGATTGAACTTTTTGGTGGTGTATCCAATCTGCTGAATGATTACCAAAATGATTTTGACAAGGGCAAAAACCGTGACAGTAATTACGTATATGGTCCCGCAAAACCTCGTACATTGTATTTAGGCTTGCGGATCTATAATTGAGAGAGATATTTCATGAAAATATCACTGCTTGCAAACCAGCGTAACGCAATCCAAATGGTCACATCAGATTAGGTCACAAGCATCTGCTGGCATCCAATGCTTGTGCTGCCCTTCCCATTTGACATTGCAACCGATAGGATTGGTTTTGGGGATACTTACCTCTGAGCCTGTGGTGAGTTCTTCCAAAACCCTGTCCAAATCATTTACTGTCATCTTTCCGGGATCTCTTGGACTATCAATGCCACGACCTGTATACACAAGTTTTCTTTGCTGGTCAAATACATAAAAATGTGGTGTTCTGAGTGCACCATATGCCAAAGCTGTCTGCTGTGTTTCATCATGAAGGTACAGCCAGGGGAAATGATGGGTTTTCATTCGTTCAATCATATGCGGAAAATCATCTTCAGCATAAGTATTTGAACTGTTGGAATTGATTCCTAAAAACCTTACACCCCTTGGTGCAAACTTTTCGGCTGTCTTGCGTGTAATTTCATCGCTTGCAATTACATACGGACAATGGTTGCAAGTAAAAAAGACTACCAGGAAAGGATCATTGAAATCCTCAAGACGATAAGTGTTTCCGTCGGTTGCAGGTAAGCTGAAAGAGGGTGCCTTTTGCCCAATATCCAATGTGAATGCCATATTAATTCCAATTTGTTTCCATTATAAGTCATCAAAGCAGGAAATTGTTCAATATTCACAAACACTTCATATGTATGTTGAGAAATCCGTCATATCTATTTAGGGCATTTCAATCTTGCCACCTGCATAACGTGCAAATCTGCCTGTTTCCCTGGGATGGATATGGTCTGACCGATCCCATGGCCATCCCCCGAATTGAGTTTTTCGAAAATCATTAAACGCCTGATGGATTTCTGCTTGAGAATTCATGACAAATGGTCCGTATTGAACTACCGGCTCTGCTATTGGAATGCCCTGAAGCAAGAGAAACTGCGCCGGTGACGTTCCATTTTCTACAATGACTTCAATATCCGGAAGTAGTTCGATGGCACTGTATGGATCAATTTCCAAACCGGCAATATTTAATTCTTGTCCCTCGAAATAATAAAGAGTACGCCTTACCTCCTGAGATGCAGTCGGTATTGACCATTTTGCGCCTGGTTCCATTTTGATCGTCCAGATGGCAACTTCATTTTCAGGATCAGCCGCCCAAGAGTCTGGGGCTGGTGATGGGGCGGCAGTGTTGCCAATCTCTCCGGCAATGACATTTATTTCTGTAGCATTTCCTTGTACATCCCGATACCTGAATACAGGGATATTCTCGGCCCAAAGCATTTTGAAATGCGGATTCACAAATTTCCTGGCCCGTGGAAGGTTTAGCCATACCTGGAAAAGTTCAAGCGGATTATCTTCTTCCCTATTCAGTAATGGAAACATTTCACTGTGTTGTAATCCTGATCCGGCAGTCATCCATTGGACGTCACCATTGCCATAGCGTCCTGCAGCACCGTGGGAGTCAGAATGATCGACAAATCCTTTCCTGACTACGGTAACTGTTTCAAATCCCCGATGGGGATGAGAAGGAAATCCGGGAACGATATGTCCGTGGTACATTCGCCAGCCATCTTTCAAGGTGAAATCCTGTCCAAGATTTCTTCCTTTCAGCGAGGCCACCGGTCCCATTACTTCGTTCCCTTTAGGGTATTGGTCTTTGTGGTGCACACAAAACAGGAAAGGATCATGAACTGGCCACATAAATCCCAACGGTTGAATATTCAAAATGGCTTTATTGTACATGTCATTCGTTTTGAGATGGTTAATGAATTAAATGAAGATATGCTGAATTTTTCGGATTTCAGGGTTTTTCCGCCACAACGAGCATTTCAAAATCTTCGGTTGTAAGCTTATGTGTCCTGCTAAATTTTCCCAGTCGTGCCCCAAAGATTGATATCTGGCTGAAGCCAACTGCTTTCAAAAGCCATGTGATTTCAGAAGGGACATAATACCTTTCGCTACATTGCAGATCATGAATATTTCCATGGTCATCTTCGATCCTGGTAGTATTGAAATCCCTGAAAGACATTAGGTCAAAATGTGAAGAAACGGTTTCTGCATTACCCTCCACATGCTGATTATCGATAAAGTCCTTAACTGAATGAAACAGAGGAAACAGGCCATTCAAGGTTGTGAAAATGAGTTTCCCTCCAGGTTTGATGGCTTGGGAAGCATTTTTGAGAATCTCAAAGTTCATTTCATCCGTTTCCATCAAGGGAAATCCTCCTTCGCAGAGCATAACGGCCAGATCAAATTCCTCGTAGAACGGAAGGTTTCGGGCATCTTCACGCCTGAAATCGATACTAAGGCCTTCAACTATGGATTTTTGCCTTGCTCTTTCCAGCATAGACTCCGAAAGATCAATGCCAGTAATATTATATCCTCGTTTAGTAAGCTCAATGGAGTGGCGACCTGTTCCGCAACCAATGTCCAATATTCTTATATTCTTGTTGAATGAGGCTTCGTTTTCAATAAAGTCGCATTCTCCCAAGGTGCCATGGGTGAATGCTTCGTTATCGTATTTATTCCCATAATTCTCAAACAGGGATTCATACCAAGGTTTCATGAAAATCAGGTTTTTGTAAAGTTAATAAAACCAATTCAGGATTCTTCCCGTGAAATCATAAAACAAGTGAATTATCCGAATTCAATGAAATCCTTATCATTGGTTAAAACCTGAAGGGTTACAAATTACCGACAATTTTCCGACCGTGCAATTCTTTTGCTCCGGTTAATTCTGCAATTTCTTTCACATTTTCATCTGTGACACGGCCAGCAACCAGTATCGTCAGCGCATCTCCGGATTTATCAATCATTTCACGGATAACATTGGCCCCTTCACGAGCCGTCGGTTTCCCTCCGGAAGTCAGGATTCTTGTTATACCCTTGATTTCCATTAAAGCAAGCACACCTTCGACGGGATCAGCAAGACAGTCGATGGCTTTATGGAATGTGACTGACAGGGGGGCTGCACGCCTAACCAATCGCTCCGTATTGACGACATCAATTTTGTTTTCAGGGGTCAGCAAACCAAACACTAAACCTGCAGCCCCATTATTTTTGGCGATATCAATCTCTTTCTCCATCTGTTGAAGTTCTTCTTCAGAATAAACAAAATCTCCCCCACGAGGCCTTATCATCACCATTACAGGGATATTGACGTTGGAGCAGGTTTTCTTTATCAATTCCTGGTCAGGAGTCAGTCCGTCAAGTTCGAGGTGGGAACAGAGTTCCAGTCGGTGGGCTCCGTTAAGCATGGCTTTTTGAGCCTCATCCCAGGTTTCAACACAAGCTTCAAGTATCATTTTTTTGATTGTAAAGTTAATCATTCAGTCAGGCCATTCAAGGCTAATAAGCAGAACACGGGAAAAAGTGATAATTTTACTCAAAATTGAAATTTGGATGGGATCATACAATCTGGTAACCATTTTAGGTCCGACCGCTTCGGGTAAAACGGCGTTGGCTGCGCATCTTGCATCACGTATAGGCGGACATGTCATATCTGCTGATTCACGTCAGGTATACCGTGGGATGGATATTGGAACGGGAAAGGATTTGGATGATTATTTTGTTGATGGCATCCAGGTTCCGGTTCATTTGATAAATATAGCCGATGCAGGGTATCAATACAATGTATTTGAATATCAGCGGGATTTCCTGGATGTATATAAAAATTTGGAAAATAAGGGAATATTTCCGGTTTTATGTGGTGGCAGTGGACTTTATCTGGAGGCGGTTCTTAGGAATTATCGGTTGATTCAGGTACCTGTCAATGATTTGCTTCGCAAGCAACTTGAGGATAAATCATTGGAAGAATTGACGGAAATCCTGAAAAGCTACAAGTCAAACCTTCACAATATTACTGATGTTGAAAACAAGAAAAGGGCTGTCAGGGCAATTGAAATAGAAGTATTTTACGCCGAGAAACGTGAAGTTGACCTGAAAATGCCGGATTTAAGGAGCCTTGTAATTGGAGTTAAGTTCGATCGGGATGAAAGAAGGGAAAGAATAACAAGACGCTTACATGAACGATTGAATTCGGGAATGATAGAGGAAGTAAAAACTCTCCTCGGTCAAGGTTTGCAGCCTCAAGATCTTATTTATTATGGTTTGGAATACAAATGGATAACACAATACCTTATCGGAGAGGTTTCTTATATTGACATGGTTGATAAACTTGAAATCGCCATTCACCAGTTCGCAAAAAGGCAGATGACCTGGTTCCGAAAAATGGAGCGCGACGGATTTAATATTTATTGGCTCGATGGTTTTATGCCAATGGAAGAAAAGATTGAGAAGATATGTAAGATGCTTGGTTTTGTTTAATTTATTTATTTCTCTTCTTTTCCCAGACAAGCCTTGCCCTAATGAGTTCGGAACCATCTTTTTGACGAATCACACTGCAAAGATGCTCCTCGTCGGTTAACATTTGCTGTCTGACAGCCAGACTGTCATCAGGCATGCCTTCCTTTACGAAGTTGACTTCCAGCTCGGTAAGTATATGGTTTTCATGAAAGTCAAAGGAATAACTGTTGTTGATTCGTTCGAGGTACCGGCCAGTGTTAAAATGCTGGTTGATATCAATTTCATTAAATAGTACCGGGTAAAAGGTAAGTTCTCCGGGATAGGCAGCGGAGTCGACTTTGCCGGCATTGGTTCCTAAAACACTCTCCTGGTAGGCAGGGAAATTCTTGAGTTGGTTTAAACGCTGTATACGCCGGCTTTCAAGGTCAAGAACCAGCCAGCTACTGGTTGCTTGGATAAATTCATTTCCATCTTTGTCGAGAAAACGGTAGTCACGATAGCCAAAAAAACCGTCTGTTCCACGCGACCAGGTCTCCAGAATAAATTCATCGGTCCAGCGAGGTCGCTGCCCTAATTTAACCAAAAGGCGCGATAGTACCCAAAACAATTGGTCCTCTTTCAGGTGTTCGAAACCGAATCCAAGCTTGTGGGCATGTTCCCATGCGATTTCCTGCATATACCAAAAAAGAAAGGGCGTCGAGACTTCTCCAAATCTGTTGATATGGTATGATTTGGCTTTTAGGTGATGAACGTGCTTTAAAGGAACCATTAGGTAAAACTTTTGTGCAAATTTATTGTTGAGTTTTGAATAACCGCTGGTTTTCGTCAATTTTGCAAAAAAATAGCCATATGGGCAAGATTATTATAAAGAACAAGGAGCAGATCGAGGGGATTAGGAAGAGCTGTCGTTTGGCAGCTGCCACTTTGGATTTTGTGGGCCAGTTTGTGGCACCGGGTGTGAATACGGCTGCCCTTGACAATAAAATTGAAGAGTTTATTCTTAGTCATGGTGCAATTCCTGCTACCAAGGGATATAATGGTTATCCTAAATCAAGTTGCATTTCACCCAACGAGGTAGTGTGCCATGGCATTCCTTCCGAGAAGACGATCCTGAAGGAAGGAGATATAATCAATATTGATATAACTACCATATTGGATGGATTTTATGGCGACACCTCACGTATGTTTATGGTTGGTGAAGTCTCTGAAAAGGCCAGTAAACTGGTGGAAGTTACCAGGCATTGCCTTGAACTGGGAATCCAGCAGGTAAAACCAGGTAATTACTTTGGGAACATTGGTTTTGTTATCCATCGTTATGCCAAGGCAAACGGATATTCGGTGGTTTATGAATTTTGTGGACATGGAACCGGTCTCCAGTTTCATGAAGAACCACAGGTAGACCATGCCTCGCGAAGAAATTCAGGCCCTATTATGAGTCCGGGCATGATATTTACCATAGAGCCGATGATAAATGAAGGTAGGCCTACCACCAGAATCGATAAATTAGACGACTGGACAGCGAGAACCTCAGACAATAAACTGTCAGCGCAATTCGAGCATACGGTTCTGGTAACCCCGACCGGCTTTGAGGTTTTGACCGATATAAATAATGATTTTGAAATAACATGAAAAGACAGCGGCAGGTAGAGTTATCTGCCTGCCGCTATCCTGAAGGTTATTCTTCACAAGTTTATTTTCCTTCAAAATTATAGGTTATTCCAGTTTCTTCCAGATTGCTTTTCCTTTTGCAGGTAAAGCACTTTTCGTCTAACATCCAGTCTTCGAGTACGAGAGGTTCTTCCTCTGCTTCTTCAAGCAGCGATTGGATTGAGAAATGTGATTCACTGGTCATCCAGGTTTCCAGATTGGCTGGTTTTTCCCTTTCTGCAGTCAGTGTCAATGATGGAATGAAGTTTCTGGATTCCACCATCCATCTTTCAAGATTCAGGGCCGGATCAGTAGCTGGTACTAAGTCGAAAACTGAGTAAGACTTGATTCTGGCAGCTACTTCCGCTGCATAATCAGAAGCCTTGATCGTTGCAACCTGTTCTGAACTCTTTTTGAATTTGCCGTCGGTATCCTTGTCCTCTGCTTCGTTAACTGTTGCCATGGCGTTGTATGTCAATCCGATAAGGGCAAGTGCGGCAAAGATTTTCCTAAAATTGTTTCCTGTTTTCATGACTTTTTCCTCCTTTAAGCTTTGTTTTCTTTCTGTGTTTCTGTTTAATTGTTTCGTTTTCTTTTTCTGTTTTCCTGTTTCGATTATATGACGATGCTAAAAAGGATTCGTTACAAAAATTTAGAACTTTTTTTTAACTGATACTTTATAAAAGTGGGTACTATGTAAAACATACAACCAATTTTTTTGACATATTATTTCTAAATAACAGATAATGAGACATTAACATCATTTTGATTAAGCGGTTTGCAAATATCAGGTCAACGAAATTGTGTTGTTTTTCTTTACTGGGAAGAAAACATTTTAGAATAATGTCAAACTTCATAACTTTGGATAGAATAAAAGAGAATAAGTATAAATGTTGAATTATAAAGTTTTCGTTCATGCCTTTAAAAATTGAAGAGCACGATCTTGCCCGCTTTATTCTGGTTGGAGACAGGGTATTAATTAAACCCAAAAATCCGGAGCAAAAGACTTCATCTGGATTAATTCTTCCTCCTTCCGTACAGGAAAATGAAACAATTCTCAGCGGCTATGTAGTGAAGGTGGGTCCCGGATACGCTATTCCTGCATTGACTGATGAGAACGAACCTTGGAAAGACAAGGCAGAAGCTGTTAAATATGTACCCTTGCAAGCTCAACCGGGTGATCTTGCCATATATCTGAATAAAAGCGGATATGAGATTGAATTCCATAACGAGAAATATTTCATTCTAGCTCATAGTGCGATTCTCATGTTGATCAGGGATGATGAACTATTTGATTAGTCTGTGGTCAAGCTTTTTTTCAGATAACTTATCCCATATTTCTTTTCCCTTTCCTGTCATTCTTTTATTAAAATGCAGAAAGAATATACTGTGATTGTAAACCATTGTCCTTACCGGGTTATTGAATCAGGTGCAGGATATCCTTTGATTTGGATCCATGGAATGTTTCATTCTCCAGCGATAGAGGATATATTCTCCGTGGTCGATTTTCATCAATTATCATCTGCTTTCCGATTGATCAGGATAGAATTGCCTGGACATGGTAAATCACCTGTTATCAGGGATGAAAACCGTTTGACATGGTCAAGCCTTGGAGAAGACATCAAACAGCTGGTGGAAGTCATTCATGGAGGCGAATACGCGATTGGGGGATTTTCGCAGGGGGGTGGAATAGCGGCACACGTGAGTATAAGGGATCCGAAAGTCAAGGGATTGATATTAGCCATGTTGCCTAAAGTATATGAGTCGAGGGGATCTTTGCGCAACACTTATCGAAAACTCTGCAAGGCATTAGAGACTCAACCTGGATCGAAGGTACTGGAACGTTTATTTCGCCTGACAAAGTATCCTCCTGAACAGTTTGGGTGGTCGGAGATCTTGTCTTCAGAAATTAGCAAACTCATGTTATTGCCTGAGCCTGAATCTTATTCATATGTTTTGAAAGGAGCCATTTTAAGTGATTTGCCATTTGAGAATGAGATTTTAGCTTCAGGAATACCTATCATTGCCGCGGCCTGGGAGGATGATTTGAATCATCCCGTTAGTGTTTATCATGAAATCAGATCAAGTCTGAATCCAATCCGCTCTGTCTTATTGCAACAAAAATCTGGTATAGGAGAATTGAGTCGTACGATTATTGAGTGTATATGTAAAAAAATGTAATATTATTAGGGTAAAAAATGATAATATGTATATGAAAACACTCGAATTATAATATTTAGCTATATTGCACACGAATTACCAATGTCAAAACAAATTACTTATGACTAGAGTTGCAGAGCGTATAAATCGCCTTTCGGAATCAGCAACATTGGCTGTTGCGCAGAAAAGCAGGGAGCTAAAAGCTCAGGGAATTGATGTGATAAGTCTGGGTGTTGGAGAACCAGATTTTCCTACGCCTAAGTTTATTAAGGAAGCTGCCAAAAAAGCGATTGATGACAATTATTCTTATTATTCACCGGTTCCTGGATATCCGGAATTGCAAAATGCCATCGTTAACAAGCTCAAAAGGGATAATAACCTTGATTATGCAGCCAGCCAGATTGTCGTTTCCAATGGGGCAAAGCACTCGTTGGCAAATGTACTTCAAGTAATCATTGACAAGGGTGATGAGGTGATTGTTCCAGCTCCTTATTGGGTTACATATGTTGACCTGGTAAATTACTCTGAAGGTATAAACGTGGTCATTCCGACTAAGGTTGAGAATGCCTTTAAAATCACTGCTTCTCAGCTTGAGGCTGCGATTACCCCCAAAACCAGGGCATTTTTGTTCAGCAGTCCCAGCAACCCAACAGGAAGTGTTTACACTCGGGAAGAGCTGAGAGAATTTGCCGACATTTTTGTTAAACATCCGAACATTATCGTGATTTCTGATGAAATATATGAGCATATCATTTATGGTAAGAAATTTGAATCAATCGCGCAATTCCCTGAAATAAAGGACAGGGTTGTTGTTGTTAATGGTGTCTCGAAATCATATGCCATGACTGGGTACAGAATAGGTTTTATTGCAGCACCACAGTGGATTGCAAAAGCATGCAATAAACTTCAAGGGCAGTTTACCTCTGGCCCTAATTCAGTTGCCCAGATAGCATCCGTGGCCGCATTTGATCACGATGGCAGTGAAGTCAGATTAATGGTCGAAAAATTTAAAAAGCGACGTGACCTGGTGTTATCAATGTTGGATGAGATACCAGGACTTAAAACAAGCAAACCTGATGGTGCCTTTTATGTATTCCCTGAATGTTCAGCCTATTTTGGTAAGAGTGATGGTGAAATGACGATCCAGAATGCAGATGACCTGTGTTATTACATTCTTAGTAAGGGACACGTCGGTGTAGTATCCGGGGATGCCTTCGGTGCTCCTGAATGTTTCCGTCTTAGTTATGCCGCCTCAGATGAACAGCTTATAAAGGCATTGACCCGTATTAAGGAGGCGCTGGCAAAATTGAAATAAATAATTAACAAATGTTTATTAAAAATGCCTGTCCGATGGTTTTCGGACAGGCATTTTTATGATTAATTTTTATTTTTATGCTCTTCAAAGCATAAATGTATGAAGGAAAATGAGCAAAATTCCCAAATGGAACTTGCAAGGCAATTTGTTGAGCAGACAAATCGCAATATTTTTTTAACGGGTAAGGCCGGAACAGGCAAAACAACATTTCTACATCAGCTAAGGAGTTATCTTCCCAAACGTATGGCTGTAGTTGCACCTACTGGGGTGGCGGCAATTAATGCTTCAGGTGTAACCATTCACTCTTTTTTCCAGATTTCATTCGGACCCCAAATCCCTCAGGCATGGGAATTCGAAAATAGGCCTCAACGAATTAGGGAAACTACGGATGGGATTAAGGTTCACAAGATGAACAAGAACCGGATAAACCTGATCAGGAGCCTTGATCTTCTGGTAATCGATGAAATAAGTATGGTCAGGGCAGACCTTCTGGATGCAATTGATGATGTCTTGCGGAAATATCGTGACAGGAAGAAGCCGTTTGGTGGTCTCCAGTTGCTGATGATAGGTGATTTGCAGCAACTTGCACCTGTTGTTAAGGATGAAGAGTGGGAAATATTGGGAAGGTATTATGATACTCCATTTTTTTTCAGCAGTCTGGCATTGCGACAATCATCTTTCGTTACTATTGAACTTCGACATATCTATAGACAGAGCAATGAGGCCTTTATTGGACTCCTAAACCGAATTCGCAATCATCAAACTGATTCGGAAACAATAAATGCGCTTAATTCAAGATATATACAAGACTTTAAACCGACGGAAGAGGAAGGTTATATAACCCTAACCACCCATAATAGCCGTGCTAAGCAGATCAACCAAATTAGGCTAAATGCACTTACATCCAAGACTCATACATTCCCTGCCTCTCACGAAGGTGTTTTTCCTGAGGTCAGTTATCCAACTGATGATCAACTAATCCTCAAGAAGGATGCCCAGGTGATGTTTGTCAAGAATGATGCTTCCGTTGAAAAAAGATATTACAACGGAAAGATTGGCAGGGTAACAGGATTTCGGGATGATGGGATTCTGGTAATTTCTCCCGGCGAAACAGAACCGTTACTCGTTGGTAAGGAGAAATGGGAAAATATGAGTTATATTCTGGATGAAGAGTCAAAGGAAATAAGGGAGGAGGTAATTGGGACTTTTGAGCAATTTCCCTTGAAGCTAGCCTGGGCTATTACCATTCATAAAAGTCAGGGACTGACTTTCGATAAGGCCATAATTGATGCACGTGCCTCATTCGCCCATGGACAAGTATATGTTGCCCTCAGCAGATGTAGAACTTTGGAAGGAATTGTTCTTAGCACACCATTGTCTGAGTCTAGCGTAAAAAGCGACCAAACGGTTAGAGAATTCTCTAGGGGAGTGAATGAGAACCCTGCTGACCAGATGGAGTTGGATAAATCACGAATTGAATTTCAACGTTTTTTATTGGATGATCTTTTTAATTATCAATCCACAATTTACGCCTTTCAGAAAGCGCTTTTTTATTGGCAGGAGAACCGTGAATCCTTGTTTGGAGATTTTGAGGAAATCGCGAATTCATATCTTAACATCATTAGAAATGAAATATTGCCTGTTTCTGAAAAGTTCTCGGTTCAAATTCGTCAATTGACTTACAATCAGCCTGACCCGTTATTGAATTCCAATTTGTTGGATCGACTGAGGAAAGCTTCGGAATGGTATTTGGATAAACTGGAGTCTCCGAAGATCAGGTCATTGGCTGAAATTACTTTTGAATGTGACAACCGTGCTGTCAAAAAGAGCCTTACAGAATTAATTGTGAAAATTCAGGAAATCATAAGGGTAAAAATAGCTTGCCTTAAGTTTATCGCCACCGATTTCAATATCACCGGATTTCTTAACGTAAAGGCTAAGGCACTTTTAGAATCAGATGTCAATTACAAAACCCAGCATCACGGAAAAAATAAGACAACATCAACGCAATCTCATCCTGGAATTTATAATAAACTTAATGCCTGGAGGATCTCAACAGCTCTTAAACAAAATGTGAAACCTTATCAGATTTTGCCCCAAAAGTCTCTTCAACAAATCTCTGAAAGTCTTCCCTCAAACTTGAATGCTCTTGTGGCGATTTCTGGCTTTGGTAAATCGCGGTTAAGGCAGTATGGTGAAACAATTGTAAAAATGGTTGTGGCATACATGATTGAGAATGAAATTGAGATTCCTGTAAATATACCTGATGAAGATCGAAAACCTGGGAAACTCAGTTCCAGGCAAATTAGCAGAAAGATGTTTGATGAGGGGATGTCAATACAGAGAATTGCTCGGGAAAGGGGTTTTGTTGATTCAACCATCATCGGACACCTTTCTTATTTTGTCAGTTCTGGCGAAATCGGTATAGATAAGATTCTGGATCTTAATTCTTTAAAGGAAATAGGGGATTATTTTGTCAAACATCCTGAAAATTCATTGTCGGATGCATTTGTGGCAATGAAAGAAAAATATTCTTATGCCATATTAAAATTGGTTCGGGAGTATATGCAAAAGATGAATGACCTATAAGCAAAATTATTATGCAGATTTAACCGACTGAATGTATAGCATTCTTCCCTAATTTTGTCAAATCCGAATTTTGAAAAGATAGAAAGAAATGGACAGGGAAATGTAGGTTAAGATGATCAAGGCTGGTGCATAAACCTTTAAAAGAACAATAAGGATTATGGATACCAATAGCAGTATATACCTATGCCAGTTGTCATAAAAGCTTAATCCGCTGAATTTCAATGAGAACATTGGGATTTCAGAGACCAGTAAAAGTGAAGTAATAATGACCAGGAAAAGGAGGTTAGTGGGCGTGAACAAATACAACAGCAATTCCTCATTTCCGGAAAATCCGCTCATAAGACCAAAACCTGCCCAAATAAATGCATTAGAAGGGGTAGGCAGCCCTAAGAAATTTACGGTCTGCCTTGTGTCTGTATTGAATTTAGCAAGGCGGTAAGCTGAAAAGGCAGGAATAAGAAGAGCAGCAAAAAGCCAGGCCCATTCCCCTTTTATGATTGCTTCATTTAAAGTGATCATATTGCCATAAACCGCCAGTTTCATTAGCCCCAGCAGGATCATGGATGGTGCAATGCCAAAAGAGATTACGTCAGCCAGCGAATCAAGTTCCTTGCCAATATCAGAATATGCTTTCAGTAAACGGGCTGAAAATCCGTCAAGAAAATCAAAAAGACCAGCAACGAAAATCAAAATGGCTGCTGTTCCTAAATCACCTTCAAGGGCAAGAATGGTCGCAATGGTTCCAGCTGCCAGGTTAAGAAGGGTTATGAGGTTAGGTATAAATGTGATAATCCCTCTCATTTTCTTTATCCGTTTTTCAGAAATTGGTGTTATTCAGTCAATCTCCCCATCACTGTAACGCCACCTTTCACAATCTGATGAAGGCGAAGGGGAATTTCGGTTCCTTTTGGGAAGAATAAATCAACCCTTGAACCAAATTTTATAAATCCGAGTTGGTCTTTAACTGACACCTTATCTCCAGGTTTACTGTAAGTGACAATTCTCCGGGCTAAAAGACCGGCAATCTGGCGGATGAGAATTTCTTTTCCGTCGTTAGTCCGTATAACGATTGTTGACCTTTCATTCAGGACTGATGACTTAGGGAGGTTGGCTGCCATGAATTTCCCCGGATGATATTTGTAATAGGCAATTTCACCATCAATTGGAACATGGTTGATGTGAACATTAAAGACAGACATGAATACCGAAACCTGGATTCTTTCGTCCTTAAAATATTCTTCTTCGTAAACAGGTTCAATTACTACCACTTCACCGTCAGCAACCGAAAGTACCTCTCCACGATTACCCATTTTGGAAGTTTGAGGATCCCTGAAAAACCAAATGGTCAATGCTCCGAGAACGAGTGAAGGTATTAGGAATACAACCAGCAAAAGTTGAACCCCTGTGAGGAAAACAAGGACATTAATGAGAATAAGTATCCCCAAAACGAGCGGAATCAGCCTATATCCTTCCTTATGAATTTTCATCGAATCTGTTTTTAAGTTTGTACCATGATGCATTTATGGACATGCCACAAAGATACATTTTATAATCCGGCGAAAAACAGCCATCCAACAATGAATGGTGTAGCATAAAGAAAACTATCCAAACGATCAAGGATTCCTCCATGGCCTGGCAGGAATTTCCCAGAGTCTTTCATGTTAAAACTGCGCTTCAGCATCGATTCGATCAGGTCACCGAACGTTCCAAAAATGACGATAATCAGGCTGATCGCTATCCAATTCATCATACTGATGCCATCACATAGCAGTCCATGAATAATGCCAGCAGCTATGGCAACTAAACCACCCCCTATAACTCCTTCCCAGGATTTCTTCGGTGAAATTCGTGGAAATAGGCGATGTTTACCAAAAAGTGTACCCAAAAGGTAAGCTCCTGAATCATAAGCCCAAATTATAATGGTCACTCCTAACAAGATCCAGGGATAAAAGGTATGGTTTTGTGGGATGTCTCTAAAAATTAAAAAATTGAGAAGTCCCATGGGCAAACCTATATAAAAAAATCCCATCAGGGTAAAGGCAATGTTGGACAATGGATTAGGTTGATTTCTGTAAAGTTCGATTACGAAAGTTGAGAACAAAAGAAGAACTGAAATCAATGAAACGTACAACGGCCATAGACCATAGCCATATCCGAATAAGGTTATAAAAAATGTGATCCCAGTGGCTATGCCATTGAAGTATTGTGGTTTGCCTCCTGCGAGTTCAACCATACGATAATATTCGACGAGTGACAATACCAGGAGTGCGAGAAACACAACGGCAAATATCAGCGGGTGTATGATAATCCCTGCTATCAGAACAATGGCATATACCAGTCCGGTTAATGCTCTTTCCCAGAATGATTTCAAGATTTAAGGTTTTTAATGATTTCAAGTGCTTGGTTAACAAATTTCTCTGGAACAAAGACAGTGTATTCACCCAGAACCTTGTAGGCTGAATCAGGTTGTTGGTAAAGTACGGCCCGTATCCCTTCATTTTCAAGAATATCAACGGCCATTTGGGCTTGATATTCAAGAGTTGTTGATAAAACTTCGCTCCAGCCTTTTTCCATAGGTCTTTGTTTTGTCAGTTAAAACTCACTTTCGGATACAAAAACCATGAGAGTTTTTGGTCCGTGTGCCCCTAAGATAAGAGTTTTTTCGATATCGGCGGTGCGGCTAGGTCCTGTAATTGCAGTAATGGTCGAGGGGTATTCCGTACCATATTTTTCTGATATTTCTGAAATTGCTTCCTCAAGTGTCCCTTTTAATTGGGAAGCGCTTGCCACGACGATATGTATTGGAGCATAAGGATAGACCTGGCGGGTCTGGCTAAGTGCTGAACTGACAAGGATTGTCCCTGTCTCGGCAACAAGACTCTCGCATTTGGTAATTGCGACTTCTACACTGAGTGAAAACAAATTGGAAATATCAACATGAGGTTTAGACTGATTAAGAAGATTAATTAAATCGGCATATGGGCAATAGACTTCATTCCATTTATTTTCCAGTATGGTGTTTTTTAATACTTCAACTAATTTATTGATATCGGGTAAGACACCGAACAAACCACCCGCCTTTAGGAGGTTGGACCGAAACAATTCGATTGGTGATTCTACTGAAGAAGCCACAAACGAACCGGCAGGTGGTTCGGGTAACTGAACATACCTGCCGGTTGATGAGTTTCTTAATCTGCCAATAATATCTTTTTTGGCTTGCGTCGAATCAGGATAATGGTGCTTGTGCATTTTCTGAATCGGTTGTATTGCTAATCTCCTCGATGTTAGATTCTTCTTCGTGTTTGCCCCACTTTCGTTTACCA
>JACDJC010002081.1_pt1 | contig 16414 bp, 12 predicted proteins | sample 7454191 | NCBI WGS metagenome assembly JACDJC01 (sample SAMN14253291, study PRJNA609438) | sludge metagenome | isolation source: sludge after 25d culture with pyrite and EDTA | collected 2018-12-20 | reverse complement strand
CGGGCCCAGCCGCAAGAGGCGGTGCCCCAGGTCACGAGTTTGCAGGAGCTTGCCATGTTGATCAGTGAGAAGCCGGGCATGTGGGCCCGGCAGTGGAAGCGCGAGGGGATCCTGGAGGGGCGCAAGGAAGGGCGCGAAGAAGGGTTTCAAGAAGGCCGTCAGGAGGGGCGCCAAGAAGGCTTCTGGGAAGGCCGTCAGGAAGGCATTGCTCAGGGCTTGCGACAAGGCGAGTTATCTGGCCAAGCGGCGCTGCTGGAACGCCTGCTCACCCGCAAATTCGGTCCCTTGCCCGCCCTGGTTCAGCGCATCCGCACAGGCAGTGATTCAGAGCTGGAGACTTGGTCTCTGAATTTCGTCGACGCCGATTCCATCGAGCAGGTATTTGCTGCGTGATCCGAAGCCGGCGCGGCGGCATCCATCTGGTATTTCGGGGCGGGACGGCTACGGCGGCCGGCAGGACCGTGCCGCCAATCGACTCATGGGCTCCCGCGCGAACAGCCTGACGCTTTTCTCCCCCCATCGCCCCGGAAACAGTCCTAAAATAGGCTCAGACACGCCATGGCCGCTCAGCGCCGGCGCCCGCGCAACCATTTTCTGGAGCTCATATGACGCACAATACGTTCAATAGCCTGCAACAGTTCAAGGTGGGGCGCAAGACGGCCCGGTTCTACTCCCTGCCCGCTTTGGGCGCTGCGCTGGGCGTCGACGTGCAGCGGCTCCCCGTCTCGATCCGCATCGTGCTCGAATCCGTATTGCGCAACTACGATGGCAAAAAGATCACCGAGAAGCACATCAAGCAGCTGGCCGGCTGGAAGCCGCGGGCCAAGCGCAACAGCGAGATCCCCTTCGTGGTCGCGCGTGTCGTGCTGCAAGACTTCACGGGCGTTCCCCTGCTGGCCGACATCGCCGCCATGCGCTCGGTAGCCGGCAAGATGGGCAAGGATCCCAAGCGCATCGAGCCCCTGGTGCCGGTGGATCTGGTGGTGGACCACTCCGTGATGGTCGACTACTTCGGCAGCAACGAAGCGCTGGGCCTGAACATGAAGCTCGAATTCCAGCGCAACCAGGAACGCTACCAATTCATGAAATGGGGCATGCAGGCCTTCGATACCTTCGGCGTGGTCCCGCCGGGCTTCGGCATCGTCCACCAGGTCAATCTCGAGCACCTTGCGCGCGGCGTGCACTATGACGCGGCCAACAACCTCTATTACCCCGACACCCTGGTCGGCACCGACAGCCACACCACCATGATCAACGGCATCGGCGTGGTCGGCTGGGGCGTGGGCGGCATCGAAGCGGAAGCGGGCATGCTGGGCCAGCCGGTGTACATCCTGACGCCCGACGTCGTGGGCGTCGAGCTCAAGGGGGAATTGCGGGGCGGCGTCACCGCCACCGACCTGGTGCTGACGCTGACCGAGCTGCTGCGCAAGAACAAGGTCGTGGGCAAGTTCGTCGAATTCTGCGGGCCGGGCACGTCCAGCCTGTCGGTCACCGACCGCGCCACCATCGGCAACATGGCGCCGGAATACGGCGCCACCATGGGCTTCTTCCCGGTCGACGACCGCACCATCGAATACTTCCAGGGCACCGGCCGCTCGGAAGCCGAAATCGCCGCGCTGAAATCCTATTTCAAGGCTCAGGGCATGTACGGCATTCCCAACGCCGGCGACATCAGCTACTCGCAGCTGATCACTCTGGACCTGTCCTCGGTCACGCCTTCCCTGGCCGGCCCCAAGCGCCCCCAGGACCGCATCGAACTCGGCGAGGTCAAGGCCACCTTCACCCGACTGTTCTCCGAGCAGTCCACGTCCGGCTTCAACCAGCCGCCCGAAAAACTCCGGCAAACCTTCACGACCAGCGCGGGCACGCCCGTGCGCAACGGCGACATCCTCATCGCCGCCATCACCTCCTGCACCAACACGTCCAACCCCAGCGTCCTGCTGGCGGCCGGCCTGATGGCCAAGAAAGCGGTCCAGGCCGGCCTGACCGTGCCCAAGCACATCAAGACCTCGCTGGCGCCGGGGTCGCGCGTCGTCACCAACTATCTCGCCAAGACGGGACTGCTGCCGTATCTCGAACAACTGGGATTCAACGTGGCGGCCTATGGCTGTACGACTTGCATCGGCAACGCCGGCGACCTGACGCCCGACCTGAACGAAGCCATCATCCAGAACGGGCTAGTCTGCGCGGCCGTGCTGTCCGGCAACCGCAACTTCGAGGCGCGCATCCACCCCAACATCAAGGCCAACTTCCTGGCCTCGCCGCCCCTGGTGCTGGCCTACGCGCTGGCGGGCACCGTGCTGCGCGACCTCATGACCGAGCCCGTCGGCCGCGGCAAGGACGGCGACGTCTGGCTGGGCGACATCTGGCCCAGCAACGCCGAGGTGCGGGCGCTCATGCACGAAGCCATGGACCCTGAAACCTTCCGCCGCAACTACGCCGAAATCAAGACCAATCCCGGCGAACTGTGGAACAACATCACGGGCGTCCAGGGCGACGTCTATACCTGGCCGCCGTCCACCTACATTGCCGAACCGCCCTTCTTCGAGGGCTTCGACATGCATCCGGCCCCCATGCCGATGGTGCGCGGCGCCCGCGCGCTGGCCATATTCGGCGACTCGGTCACCACCGACCACATATCCCCCGCGGGCTCCATCAAGGAAAGCTCGCCGGCCGGCCAGTGGCTCAAGGCGCACGGGGTCATGAAACAGGATTTCAACAGCTACGGCTCGCGCCGCGGCAACCACGAGATCATGATGCGCGGCACCTTCGCCAACGTGCGCATCAAGAACCTGATGATTCCGCCGCTGCCCGACGGCAGCCGCTACGAGGGCGGCGAGACCCTGCTCCAGCCCACCGGCGAAAGGCTCTCGATCTACGATGCCGCCATGCGCTACATTGCCCAGGGCGTGCCCACCATCGTCTTCGCCGGCGAGGAATACGGCACGGGCTCTTCGCGCGACTGGGCGGCCAAGGGCACGCAGCTGCTCGGCGTCAAGGCCGTGGTCGCGCGCAGCTTCGAGCGCATCCACCGCAGCAACCTGGTGGGCATGGGCGTGCTGCCCCTGCAGTTCAAGGGCGCCGACAGCGTCGAGACCCTGGGCATCACCGGCGAGGAAACCTACGACATCTCCGGCATCGAGAACAGCATCCGGCCGCAGCAGGACATCACCCTGACCATACATCGCAAGGACGGCAGTTCGCAGCAGGTCACCATGCTGCTGCGCATCGACACCGCCACCGAGGTCGATTACTACCGCCACGGCGGCATCCTGCCGTACGTGCTGCGCGAGCTGCTTGCCGCCTGACGAGCCATAAAACCGCCGGGGCGGTACACTAGGGCCTGCGGGCGCCGAATGGTGGCCATCCACCTTCCGGCGCCAGCGGGCTCTAGTCGTATCAGCCCCGGCCGTATCATTGACTGTTTCACTTCGTATTATTCATATGCCCGATTCAACGCCCTCACGTCTGCCACGCGATGCTCAACGCCTACTGGCCCTTGCCGAAGGGCTCGCCCGTTCCGGCAGCCAGATGGAGGACAGCTATTGGCAAAACCTTCTAGGCAACCAGCTCAAGAAAATCCTGCTGGGCAAAAAGAACCGGTCGATAGAAACCGCCCTGGATACCGTGCTGGACGGCGACATCGACGTCTATGAAACCCTGGTCGAACACGCGGAAACTCATTCGGAATCCCTGGTGATCGAAGCCGACGGCGCCGAGTACGACGTATTGCTGTTCACGGCCCCCATCGTGGCCTGGACACGCTATCAATTGCCCGGCGGCAAGCTCACGCCCAAGCAGCGGCGCGCGCTCGTCGAACAGCTGCTGCGGCACATCGCCGCCCCCGGCGCGCAGATCGCCGTGGCGCCGGCGCTGGCCAGCTTCGACCAACTGCCGCAATCCTTCCAGGAAACCCGGCAATGGACGCAACAGCTGGCCAGGCAGGCGCTCGGCCTGGCGTCCGACACTCTCAGCGTGCGCAAACCCGCGGACACCGACAACATCCTGGCGGACGTCCGCTTCCTGGCCGGCGCGCTCGTCGTGCCCAAGGGCGCCCCGCTGTTCCGCTGGCAAACCATGCACGACGACGGCGCCTTCATCAGCCGCGATGAATGCCACCGCGACTGGCTGGCCGGCTGCGCCGACATCCTTGCCGACATGTTCACGGGCTGCCAGACCGAATACCTGCTTCCCGACGCGTTCTACATCAATTGCCGCGAAGCCGACAAACGCATCCGGCCCTACGCGCTCAGGGCGGCGGTCACCTGGCTCCAGACGGCCGCCCACATTCCGCCGCAGGAACTACGGGCCGTCATCGTGGGCTGCGGCGAACGCAACACCGAAGAATACCGCATAGGCTTCAGCTCCAAACGCGACGACGAGGTCATCTACGGCTGCATCTGGCCCGTGCTGAGCAAAGAAGAAGCCACGATCGAAAGCGCCGACGTCGAGCACGTCGACCTCCCCGGCGAAATCGTCGCCTTGCTGAAGGAAATGGGCGTCTCCGACATCCGGCGGCTGGCCGGCATCTACCCGGTCGACTTCTGCGACGATTGCGGCGCCCCGTATTTTCCCAATTCCCTGGGCTCCATGATGCACCCCGAACTCCCCGAGGAAACCGACCTGAGTCCGCAGCACTTCCATTGATGCGGGCGTTTTCCTTCGACATTTTCTGCCGCGTCGTCGACAACTTCGGCGACATCGGCGTGTGCTGGCGGCTGGCGCGGCGGCTGGCCGGCATGCCGGCCGGGCATCGCGTCCGCCTGTGGGTGGACGACCTGGCCGGCTTCGCCCGCATCCAGCCGGGCGTGGACGCCGGCGCCGCCGGCCAGCGCATCGGCCGGGTGGAAATCGTTCACTGGACCGCGGCGCCGCCCGCGCTCGCGCCGGGAGAGGTCGTCATCGAGGCATTCGCCTGCCACCCGCCGCCGGCCTTCGTGGCGCGCATGGCGCAGCGCGGCAGCCTGTGGATCAACCTGGAATACCTGAGCGCGGAGAGCTGGGTCGAATCCTGCCACACCGTGCCCTCGCCCCAGCCCACGGGCGTGCGCAAGGTGTTTTTCTTTCCCGGCTTTACGCCGGGCACAGGGGGCTTGCTGCGGGAAAGCGGCTTGCTCGAAACGCGGGACGATTGGCTGGCGGACCCCGGCCGGCGCCGGGAACTGCTGCGCGCCCTGGGCGTGCCGGCGGAATTCCGGGAACGCATCGGGCAAGGCGCCCGGCAGGTGCTGCTGTTCAGCTATCCCGATGCGCCCGCGCTCGGCTTGGTCCAGAGCCTGGGCGCCCTGGAAACACAGTCGCTCGTCCTGGTCCCGTCCGGAGTCTGCCCGGGCTTGCGCCGCGCCTGGCACGGCAAGGTCCTGGTCCATGAATTCCCCTTCCTGGACCAGGACGGATTCGACCGCGTGCTGTGGAGCAGCGACCTGAATTGCGTGCGCGGCGAAGACTCCCTGGTGCGCGCGCTCTGGGCCGGCAAGCCCTTGCTTTGGCACATCTACCCGCAAGCGGACGGCGCCCATCTGGCCAAGCTGGACGCCTTTCTGGAACGCTCGCCCTTTGCGGCCGTGGTCAAGCGCTGCCATCGGGCCTGGAACCAGCCGGACCCCGGCATCGCGGCCGACGCGCTGGCGCTCGCCCTGCAGCCGGAGAATTTCTCCGCATGGGCCCGGTCAAGCGCGCAGTGGTGCCGCTCGCTGGCGCGGCAAGCCGATCTGGCGGAGTCTTTGGCGGCATTCTGCGAACGGGAGCTAGGCTGACCGCAACGCCGGCGCCGGCGCCGGCGGCACGCCTCAGCGAGGGTCTTGCGAAAAGGTTAAAATAGCAGGCTTTGTAAGTCATGCTCCGGCCCGGCAGTGGCGCATCTGGCGGAGCACCTAGAACCCCCCGGAGTTTTTTATCTATGAAAACCGCACAAGAATTGCGTGTCGGCAACGTTGTCATGGTCGGCAACGACCCCCTGGTAGTCCAGAAAGCTGAATACAACAAGTCCGGCCGCAATGCCGCCGTCGTCAAGCTGAAGTTCAAGAACCTGCTCACCGCCTCCGGCAGCGAAGCCGTATACAAGGCCGATGAGAAGTTCGAAGTCGTCATGCTCGACAACAAGGAATGCACTTATTCCTATTTCGCCGACCCCATGTATGTCTTCATGGATGAAGAGTACAACCAGTACGAAGTCGAAGCCGAAAGCATGGGCGACGCCTTGAACTATCTGGAAGAAGGCATGACGGTCGAGGTCGTGTTCTACGAAGGGCGCGCCATCTCGGTCGCCCTGCCGACCATCGTCGTGCGCGAAATCACCTACACCGAACCCGCCGTCAAGGGCGATACTTCGGGCAAGGTGCTCAAGCCGGCGAAGATCAACACCGGCATGGAAGTCGCGGTGCCCCTGTTCTGCAACATCGGCGACAAGATCGAGATCGACACCCGCACCGGCGAATACCGCAGCCGGGTGATGTAAGCCTGCGGCCGCATGTAAAAAACCTGCCTGCGCCGACACACGGCGCAGGCAGGTTTTTTTTGGCGTGGAATCGCCGGGTGGCCGGCCGCCGCGCCGGCCAAGGGACGCTATTGCAGCCTGTCGTCGTCCAGGAATTCGGGTATGGGCATGACGGCGATGCCTTCGTTGGCCAGCGCTTCGCGCTCGGCGGGGGTGGCCGTGCCGCGGATGGGACGTTCGTCGGCTTCGCCTTCGTGCATGCGGCGCGCTTCTTCGGCAAAGCGCACGCCGACGTTTTCGGTGTTGCGTATCATTTCCCGCATTTGCCGCAAGATTTCGGCCTGCAGCTTGGCCATCCGGGCCAGGGCGGGCGCGGCCACCGGCGCGGCGCCGGGCTGGGCCGGTGCGGCGGTGGGGGCGGTGTCGGCGGCCCGGATATGGCTGACATTGAGCCTGGGCGCCGACAGCTTCTTGCTGATGGCGGTGCTGTTGCACACGGGACAGCTCAGCAGGCCGCCGGCCCGCTGGGAGTCGTAGCTTTCGGCGGAGCTGAACCAGCCTTCAAAGACGTGGTCCCGCTCGCATTGGAGGTCGAAGACTTTGAGTGACATAACTGCACTATGGGGGCTTTCGGCGGGAATTTCAATGGCCGCGGGTGTTGTTTGATTGCTTGCGTGGCTGGTCGATGGTCGTCGCCTGGTACTTAGACTCTAAAACGGACTGTTTGTTGCGTTGTCGGGTCGTTTTATGGGTTCTGGAGTGGCCTGGTTATTGTGCCGTTGCTGCTGAGTTCTTGACGCGGCCCGCCAGTCCTCCACCTTTATTCCAGCCTCGGAACGGCATCCAGCAAGCGGCGGGTCTGGGCCCGCCGCGGCGACATCAGCACCGTCTCCGCGGGCCCTTCCTCGATGATCGCCCCTCCATGCATGATGGCGATGCGATCCGCCAGATACTCGACCACGCCGAAATTGTGCGTGATGAAAAGATAGGCGATGTTCAGCTCCCTCTGGAGGTCCTGCAGCAAATCCAGGATCTGCGCCTGCACGGACACGTCCAGCGCCGACGTCGGCTCGTCGCAAATCAACACCGAGGGCTCCACCGCCAGTGCGCGAGCGATCGCCACGCGCTGGCGCTGGCCGCCCGAGAACTCGTGCGGATAGCGCTCCACCGTGTTGGCGGGCAGGCCCACCCGATCGATCAAGGAACGGATTAGATTCCTTCGCTGCGTGCGCGAGCGCTCGGGCCGCAACGCCGCCACCCCCTCCTCCAGGATGTCGCCCACCATCATCCGCGGATCCAGCGAGGCATAGGGGTCCTGGAAGACGATTTGCATCGAGCGCCGGATGCGGCGCAAGCGCGCGCCCCGGGCGGACAGTACGTCCTCGCCCTCCAGCGTGGCCCGTCCGCCCACGACCGCCTGCTTGCCCAGCAGCCGGATCAAGGCCTTGGCCGTCGTCGTCTTGCCGCAGCCCGATTCGCCCAGCAAGGCCAGGGTTTCGCCCGCGCGCAGGTCGAAGGATACGTCCCGGACGATGGGGACCGGTTCGGCCGGCCGGCGCAACAGCCCTTTCCTGGCCGAATAGGCGACCGACAGCCCTTGCACCGACAGTATCGGGGCGCCGCCGGAACGCGCCGGGCGCGGCGCCGGCGCGTCGGCCTGGACGCCGGGACGCGCGGCCGTCAGCTGCCGGCCGCGCTTGGCGAATGTCGGTATGGCGGCCAGCAGCTGGCGCGCATAGGGATGCCGCGGCGCGGCGAAGAAGCCGGCGGCGTCCTGGGTTTCGACGATCTCGCCGGCTTTCATCAAGGCGACGTAGTCGGCCACGTTCTTCACCACGGCCAGGTCGTGGGTGATCAGCATGACGGCCAGGCCCATCTCCTTCTGGATGTCGGCCAGCAGCGTCAGGATCTGCGCCTGCACCGTGACGTCCAGGGCCGTGGTCGGCTCGTCCGCGATGAGCAGCTTCGGCCCGGCCGCCAGGGCGATGGCGATCATGATCCGCTGCTTCTGGCCGCCCGAGAACTGGAAGGGATAGTCGCCCAGCCGCTTCTCGGCATCGGCGATGCCCACCCGCCGCAGCCACCAGGCCGCCTTCTCGTCCAGCTCCCTGCCGCGAACGCCGGTGTGCGCCCGGATCACTTCAGTCAGCTGCCGGCCCACCGTCATGACCGGATTCAGGCTGGTGGAAGGCTCCTGGAAAATGATGCCGACCTGCCCGCCCCGCACGCTGCGCATGCCCCGCTCGGTCAGGCCGTTCAATTCGGTCCCGCCCAGGAACACGCGCCCCGAGGCGATGCTGCCCGCATCCGGAAGCAGGCGCAGCAGCGCCAGCGCGGTCATGCTCTTGCCGCAGCCCGACTCCCCGACCAGCGCGAAAGTCCGGCCGCGCTCTATGGCCAGGGCCAGCGACTTGACGGCGAGGCTCACGCCCGCCTCGCCGGCTATCCTGACCGACAGGTCTTCGACCCTGAGCACGGTGTCCCCCTGCGCCGCGACGCCGCCGTATGCCGTCATGATCCGGACTCCTTGCCGGCGCCCGCGGCCTGCGCCGCGGCCGTCCGCTTCATGAGGTTCACCGGACGGAAGCGCCGGCTGCGGGGATCGAAGGCGTTCTGCACGGCATCCGCGAAAATATTGGCCGACAGCACCAGCGCCAGCAGGAAGACGAAAGCGCCCAGCAGATTCCACCAGATCATGGGGTCGCGCGACATTTCCAGGCGCGCCGCATCGATCATGGTGCCGAAGGAAGGCGTGCTGGGGTCCACGCCTATGCCCAGATAGGACAGCACGGCCTCGTACAGCACCAGGCCCGAAAATTCGAGCACCAGGGTGATGAGGACGATGTGCATGACATTGGGCAGCAGGTGGCGGCGCATGATGCGCCAGTGCCCCACGCCGAACGCCTGGGCCGCCTGCACGTACTCGAGCTCGCGCAGCTTCAGGGTTTCGGCCCGCAGCAGCCGGCACAGCCCGGCCCAGCCGGTCAGGCCCAGTATCAGGCAAAGCATGAACAGCCTGAGGTCGGCGCGCGCTGCAACGGTGGAGAACAGGTCGGGATTGTTGTCGATGAACACCTGCATCATCAATACGCAGGCCGCGATCAGCAGCACGCCGGGGATCGACGTCAGCGTGGTGTAGACATACTGTATGGCGTCGTCCACCCAGCCCTTGAAATAGCCCGCCGCGATGCCGAAAATCAAGGCGGGCGGCAGCATGGCGACCGTCGTCAGCGAGCCGATCACCATGGCCGTCCGTATGCTCTTGAGGCACTGGCGCAGGACGTCGTTGCCCGTGCGGTCGGTGCCCAGCACATGGTAGTCGCCCCCGACCGACAAGGCCACGCAGGCCAGCACGGCCAGCAGGCTGAAGGTCAGCCACATGGGCCTCCAAGGCATCTCGGTCCGCCCCGTCCACCACGCGCGCGCGGCCTCGCCCCACCCGGCCCGCCCCGGCCGCTGGAACGCCGTCAGCAGCAATGCGGCGGCCAGCGCCAGCCCGGCGCCGGCCGCGCCGCCCTTCAGCGACCGCGCCAGGATGTCGGCCGGCCGGTCGGATTCGTCAGCCAGGGACCGGCCCGCGTGCTTCAGCCGGGGAAAATCGCGCACCGGCTCGCCGTCGACCAATATGGTCTCCTTGGAGAACTGCCTCAGGGCCAGCGGCGCGGAATAGGTGTTCTCGCGCTGGGAGAACTGGGTCAGCGCCAGCAGATCGTCCAGCGCCGAGCGCAGGACGGGGGAATAGACCGGGCCCTGGGCCTGCGCAACGGCGGCGCCCGGCATGGGCGGCAGCAAAGGGCGATAGTGCACCGAGTCCAGCAGCGCGACCAGCACGAAAAAGCACAGCAGGACGGCCGCGCACATCGCCGACGGAGTGCGCGCGATGCTTTTCCAGGTCTGGCGCAGCGAGGCCGAGCGCCGCACCCGCCAGACGTAGGCCAGCACCGCCGCCAGCAGCCCGAAAAGAAAGAGATCGGTCCAGAGGAAGACGAATTCAGGCATGGCAGACCCTAATCAAACCGGACCCGCGGGTCCGCCAGCGTGTAGGAGATATCGGCCAGTATCAGCCCGACGATATACAGCGCCGACCCCAGGAAGACCATGGCGCGCACGATGGAGAAGTCCTGCGCGTTGATCGCGTCTATCGTGTAGCTGCCCAGGCCCGGGATGCCGAAGAAGGACTCCGAGATCAGGCTGCCCATGAACAGCAGCGGAATGGCCGAAACCGTGCCCGTGAGGATGGGCAGCATGGCGTTGCGCAATACGTGGCGGAACAGCACCACGCGTTCAGCCAGCCCCTTGGCCCGGGCGGTCCGCACGTAGTCCTTCCCGGCCTCTTCCAGAAACAGCGTGCGATAGAAACGCGCCTGCGCGCCCAGGCCCGAAATGATGCCGACCGCCACGGGCAGCGCCAGGAAGCGCACGCTGCTCCAGCCCTCGATGTAGCCCGAATACGGCACCCAGCGCAGCATCTTGGCGAACAGCCACTGGCCGGCGATGATGTAGAACAGGCTGGAAATGGACAGCAGCACCACGCACAGCACCACCCCGGCGAAATCCAGGCGGCTTCCCTTGAAGAACACCAGCAGCAGGGAAAACGCGATGCTCACCGAAAGGCCCAGAACGAAGGTGGGCAGCGCCAGCGCCAGGCTGGGCCCCATGCGCGCAGCGATTTCGTGCCCGATGTCGCGCCCCTCGTCGGAGAACCCGAAATCGAAGCGCAGCAGCGGAACCGACCTGGCGTAGAAGATCGTGTCGGTCCAGACCCGCGAGCCTTCCGCTTCGGTGTTGACGAACAAAGGCCTGTCGTAGCCGCGTTCCGCCTTCCAGCGCTCGATGGCGGCTTCGCTTACGCGCTGCCCGCCTATCGACAGCCTGGCCATGTCGTCGGGCGTGTTCACGGCGAAAAAAAGCACGAAGGTCAGGAGATTCACCCCGATCAGTATCAGCACGCCGTACAGCAGGCGGCGGATGATGTAGCGCGTCATGCCCTTCCCCCTTCATCGGCCCGCGCCAGCGCGGTGGCCCGGTCGCGGCGCCGCGCCGCGCGCCAGGCCGCCGCCGCGCCGGCCGCCAGCGCCAGCCCGGCCAGCCACAAAGGCCACCACCCGGGCGCGTTCCATTCCTGTATTTTCGCGGCCCGCAATTGCGGATCGATACGGTAGTACTGCAATGTGTTGCGCACCATCTGGGTGGGCTTGGCATTGCCGACCCAGGCCTGGTAGGCGCCCCCCGATTTCGGGAAATAGCCGAACATCCATGGGGCGTCCGCCTGGACGAGGGCGACCATTTCGTGGATCAACGCTTCCTTTTCCGGGCCGTCGTCGAGATAGCGCATTTTCTCGAACAGGCGGTCGAACTCCGGATTCCGGTAGTTGGACGCGTTCTCCCCGCCATTCACGGCCTTGGCGTTCGGGCCATACAGCAGGAACAGGAAGTTTTCCGCATCGGGGTAGTCGGCGACCCAGCCCCACATGTACATCTGGGCGCTGCCATTGCGCATCTTGTCCTGGAAGCGGTTGTAGTCGGTGGCGCGCACCTCGAGCTGGACGTCGATCGCGGCCAGCTGGCGCCGCATCCAGTCCAGCATGGCGCTGGACCCCATGCCTCCCGCCGAATCGAAGTACAGGATCAGCGGATTGCCGGTGCGCGCATCCCGGCCGTCGGGATAGCCGGCTTCCCGCAGCAGCCGGCGGGCGTCGTCGAGCGGCTTGCGCGCGACGCGCCCGTCCTCGATCGAATAGATGTGGGGGTTGTATCCCTCGGGAGGCTCCCGATAGCCCAACACCCCCGGCGGCACGGGCCCGTACGCCACCTGCGCCTCGTCGTTCTGGAAGATCGATACGAACTGCTCCCAGTCGAAGGCGATGCTCAGCGCGAGCCTGAGCTTGCGGTTCTTTTCCTGCTGTTCGGGCGTATCGCCCTTCCCCACCACCGGATCCAGCCAATTGAAGCCCAGATAGAACATCTGCGCCTCGGTGGCGCTGCGTATCTGCAGGCCGTGATCCTGGTACAGCGCGGCTTTTTCGGCCGAATCGCCGGCGGCGACCCGCATGGCCACGCCGTAGTCGCCCCGGTCCACTTGCGGGATGTCGTAATAGCCCTGCAGGAACTTGCCCATCAGCGGCACGCTTTCCTTTTCCAGCGTGAATTCGATGCGGTCGATGAAAGGCGTCGGCTTGCCGCAGTCGTCGAGCAGGCCCATCCGGCGGTCCTCCGGGCTGCCTTCGCAAGGATAGGGCTCGCCCCGGAAATAAGGGTTGCGCTGCAAGACGTGCCTGCGATTCTTGATGGACTCCACGAGCATGTACGGCCCGGTGCCCACCGGCCAGGTGTTCAGGGACAGATCGTGCTCGGCCATGCCGGGCTGGTGGTAGAAACGGTCGGCTTCCCAGGGCACGGGCGCGGTGAAGGTCATGGCCAGCCAGTACTTGAACTGGGGGTATTTGCCGATGACCTTGATGCGCAAAGTGTGCGGATCCAGCGCCTGGACGCCTTCGAGATCATGCGGGCGCAAATCCAGCCACGGCCGGAAGGCGCCCGGCGGGCCATCGTTTTCCGCCTTGTCGAGCGCTTTGAGGCGGTCGCCGAATTCCTTCATGCCGACCACGTGCTCGGCCATGATGCCATAGATGGGCGACACCACCCGCGGGCTGGCCAGGCGCTTGAAGGCGTAGACGTAGTCGGCGGCCTGCAGTTCCCGCGTACCGGTGTGCTCGAAGCTGCCGATATCGAATTTGCCTTTCAAGGCGTCGGCGCCGATGGGCCAGTAGACGTGCCTGCCTTCGCCGTCGAGCGCAAAAGCCGGATGGGGCTGGAACCGGATGCCCGGCCGGATGCGGATGTCGTACACGCTGTAGGCCACCTGCTCGCCCGCCACGTCGTCGGGCAGGCGCCGGCCGTCGCGGTCGAAATAGGCGGGAGGATCCAGGCCGGCCGCGGCGCGCGGGATGAGGCGGTATGGGCGGGCCAGGTAGTGGTAGCCGTACAGCGGTTCGTAGATGGAATAGGTGAACGGCGTTTCATCGCCCGAGTACGAACTGGCGGGGTCGAGATATTTGGGAGACCTTTGCGTAAAGGCCGTGTACAAGGTGTTTTCGGTCTCGCCGCCCCGCGCGTAGGGGCTGTTCACCGGATCGCGCGAGCAGCCCGCAAGCATGCCGAGCGCCAGCAGGCCGGCAAGCCCCAGGCCGCGCAGGGCGCGGGCGGTCAGCACTTTTTCTTCTGCCAGCATTGGTAGCGCCAGACCCAGGGGGCGACGGGGTCGGAATCCTTCCACAATCCGATGCGGCTGCGCCTGGCCTGTTCCTGGAGCGCCGGCAATTCGGGGTCGCGCATGAATTTTTGCCGGCCCTCCATATTGGCCCATGCCATGCCGCCGGCCACTTGCCGCCGGTTGGCCGTCATGCCGTCGCCGGTGGGGACGTCGCATACGTGGCGTTCATAGCGGTCTTTCTCGAAGCAGTGCAGGGTGAGGGTCTTGCCGGCGATGAGAGCCGCCAGCGCGTCTTTGGAGGCCTGGGCGAACGGCTGGCCAGGCCGCTGCCGGTCTTTGGTGACTTCGGGCGCGTCGATGCTCGCCATGCGGATGCGGCGCTGTTTGCCGTCCACCAGGATGGTGAAGGTGTCGCCGTCGGCCACCTGGACGACGCGCCCGGTGAGGGTGTGGGCTTGCTCGTTCGAGGCGTTTTGGGTGGCGGAGCGCGCTTCGACCCGGGGGTCGAGCGCGTCCAGGGACGCGAGGCCGGCGGCCAGCAGGACGCCGGCCGCGAGCAGCCAGCGGCCGCGGCGCCGCGACATGGCGGCATCGATCAGGCTGCGTAGCGCGACGTTCAAGGCTCTGTTCACGTGCCCCCCCATAAAATCAGGCTCAGGCGCTGATTATAGGGGCAGGCCGCGGCCAGGTGAATGAGCGCGGAATGCCCGGGCCCTCGCCGGGAGGCGACGCCCCCTTAGGAATCGCCGCCCCAGGCGCGCTCGAACATGCTGTTCAGCGCATTGGGCCCGGAAACCAGCCCATACACGCGCCCGCTCCCGCTGAACCGGCTTTGCACGAAGGCCTCGGCCAGGGTCTCCGGCGAATGCCGACGCATCAGCCCGGCCTGTACCAGCAGCACGATTTCTTCGGCGACATGCCTGGCGGCGGCTTCCAGATCGATCCGGGACGCGCCCAGCAGGACCCGCAAAGCCTGCAGCCGCGACCGCAGCGGATCGTCTTGCGCGCATGCCGCTTCCAGATCGCCGAAAAACAGCGCCGCCGATTCCGGCTCGCGCCGGATGGCGCGCAGGACATCGAGGCACATGACATTGCCCGAGCCTTCCCAGATCGAATTGACCGGCGCCTCGCGGTAGAGCCGGGCCAGCGGACCTTCTTCCATGTAGCCGTTCCCGCCCAGGACTTCCATGCACTCGGCAATGGCTTCCACGCCGCGCTTGCAGACCCAGAATTTCGCGGCCGGCGTCAGTATTCGCCGGTAGGCCTGTTCCAGCGGATCGTCCGCGCCGTCGCAAGCCTGCGCCAGCCGCAGCGCCAGCAGCGTCGCGGCTTCGCTTTCCAGGCACAGATCCATCAGGACGCTCTGCATCAAGGGCTGGCCGATGAGCGTCTGGCCGAAGGCGACACGATGGCGCGCATGGCGCATGGCCCGCACCAGCGCCTGCCGCAGCAGCGCCGCGCTGCCCAGCACGCAATCCAGGCGCGTATAGGAAGCCATTTCCAGCAGTATGGACAGCCCCCGGCCTTCCTCGCCCACCAGGACGCCCGAGGCGTCCTGGAATTCCACCTCGGCGCTGGCATTCGAGCGGTTGCCCAGCTTGTCTTTCAGGCGCATGACCATGACGGCATTGCGGCCGCCGTCCTCCAGCCAGCGCGGCACGTAGAAACAGGACAAGCCCGCCGGGCTGCGAGCCAGGACCAGGTGCGCGTCCGAGGACGGGGACGACAGAAACCATTTATGGCCACGCAGGCGATAGCGCTCGCCGCCCCCGCCTTCCGCCACGGGCTCGGCCTGCGTCAGGTTGCTGCGCAAGTCCGAGCCGCCCTGCTTCTCGGTCAGGCCCATGCCGACCATCATGCAGGTCTTTTCCGGCAAGGGCAGGTCGCGCTCATCGTACCGGGTCGAATACAGCAGGGGCGCGATCGAATCGAACCAGGGCTCGCGCGCGAGGATGGGGACGGCGGCGTAGGTCATGGTGGTGGGGCAAAGCGAGCCCGCTTCGACCTGCCCGTGCATCAGGTAAGCAACCGCCCTGGCGACGTGCGCGCCTTTTGCCGGCGCGGCCCATGGCCCGGAATGCATGCCTTGCAGGAAGGCCATGCGCATGAAACGATGCCAGGCCGGATGGAAGTGGATGCGATCGACGCGGTTGCCCCGCGGGTCGTGGGTTTCCAGGCGGGGCGGGTGGCGGTCCGCGTCGTGAGCGAGAGCGAAGCCGGCGCGGCGCCCCAGTCTTTCGCCGTAGTGGAACAGCGTTGCGTCGTACTGCCCGGCGGATTTCGCGACCCATTCTTTCAGGACCGGGTCGGTGGAATACAGGTTGTAGTCGCCCAGTTCGGGGGTCTGGTTGATGACTTCATGCGTGGTCCATACCATGGCGCACCTCGCGACGGCCGGCGGCGCCAGGGCCGTGCGGCTCGTGTGGGCTTTGGAGATCCTGGCGTGCATGACTTCCGATGCGTTCATGATACCAGCACGGCTCGTCGATTGTCGCGGCGCGTTCGGGCTTGCCGCGCGGCCCGCCATCCCAGCGCCCCCGGCCCGCCGACTCCCCGTGTATCATCCACCTGAACCACCATCGAGGAAAAAATGTCTCCCCGCGTGCAAACCATCGTCGCATCCCTGATCCTGCTCATCGGCGTGGGGGGCGGGGCATTCGGCGCCCCCGGCCACAAACCGCAAGTGGGGCCCCCCAAGCTGGCGGCCGGGCCAACCCCCCGGGGGGATAACCACGGGGAAGGCCCGGGCCGGCGGGGCCCGGCCG
>JACDJC010002080.1_pt1 | contig 16414 bp, 13 predicted proteins | sample 7454191 | NCBI WGS metagenome assembly JACDJC01 (sample SAMN14253291, study PRJNA609438) | sludge metagenome | isolation source: sludge after 25d culture with pyrite and EDTA | collected 2018-12-20 | reverse complement strand
GGCCCACGTCGGAGCGGCGAGAAGCCCCAAGAGGATCGGTTCCGTCACCAGGCTCCAACTGCCATGCTCGGCCGGCAAGGCGACGCTCCTGGGCGAGACGGAGCGTGCGAGAGTGCGCTCTCCGCCCGAAGTGGTAGAAGAGGTGGATTGTGTCATGGGCGATTACTCATCCCGCCCGCCTATTGAGGGAGACAGGGCATAACTGCGAGGCAGGCGGGCCATAAAGGGGCAACCGGCAACACCGGAACAGGAGCCGCAGGCGCAACTCGCGGCTGAGCAACCTCCGGCGCACGCGGCGGCTGAACGCCCATCGACTACCAGCCGACCCTTGCCGGCCCAATAGCCGAGCATACCCTCCAGCGCGCTGGGAGCGATATTGAGCCGCCGGCTCAGTTCGGTCAATGTGACCGGCCCATCGGCCGACTCGACGGCCTGCAATACCTTTAGCAACATCAAACGCCTCCGATCCACACGCCGGCGCGAAAGACCACATATGCGATCATCCAGGCGATCAGGAGTTGGCCCACGAGACTGGCCCAAGCCCAGCGCCCGCCCAACTCGTGCCGTTCGGCGGCGATGGCCGCCATGCAAGGAGTGTAGAGCAACACGAAAACCATGAAGGCCAGACCGGCGGCCGCCCCGTGCCCGCCGCTGGACGCCTCAAAGCCGGTTCGGATAGCTCCCGCCAGCGCGCCGTCGTCTTCCACGGCGCCTGTGCCCAGGTCAAGGCCGAACAGGCCGGGAATCGCCCGGATCGTATCCGCGACAGCCCGGCCGAAGGATGTGACGATCTCGAGCAAGTCCTGGGCAAAGGTCGTGGCGTCGCTTTCGGCGGCCGGAATTTCGGCCCCATACGTCTGCGCCAGCGTGCTGACGACCACCTCCTTGGCCACCAGACCACTGATCAACGCGCCGCCGGATTGCCACGAACCAAAGCCGAGTGGCCGTAGCGCCGGGGCCACGGCCGCCGACAGACGACCAAACACGCTGTCCGCGGGTGGCGTGGCGGCAAATATGCCTTGCCCGCGGGCAGGGATCGCCGAAAGCAACCAGATAGCCAGCGTCGTGAACAGGATCAATGACGCGGCATGTTGCAAGAACGCCCTTGTCCGCAGCCAGACGTGGTAGCGAATGCTGCGCGCGTTGGGCAAACGATAAGGCGGCAGCTCCATCACCAGACCGGCGGCGGCCGTCGCGGGCAGGATGGTGCGTTGCAGCAGAAGCCCGACGCCAATCGCCACCGCGATACCGAGCAGATAGAGGCCAAGAATGACGAGACCGGCCGCGCCCGGAAAGAATACGGCCGCAAAGAGGACGTAGACCGGCAGACGCGCGCCGCAACTCATGAACGGTACCAGCAGCCCGGTCAGGATGCGGTCGCGCCTGTTGGTCAGGGTGCGGGTGGCATAGATGGCCGGGACAGAACAACCAAACCCAACCATGAGCGGCAGGAAGCTCCGGCCCTGCAGACCGATTCGATTCATCAGTCGGTCCATCACAAACGCGCCGCGCGCCATATAGCCGGAATCCTCCAGCACCGCCAGGGCGAAATAGAGCAACAGCAGCACGGGAATGAACGCCAAAACGCTGCCTACTCCCGCGAGCACGCCCTCGACCAGCAGGGAAGCAACCCAACTGCCGGCCAGACCGACGGCTCCGAGGATGCTCATCACCCAGCGGCTGACGGGGCCACTCATTACGCCATCGAGCCAATCGACCCACGGAGCCGACAGGTCGGTGGTGATCTTGAAGACCAACCACATCGCCAGCAGAAATATGGGGATGCCCAGATACCGGCCGGTTACAAAGCGGTCGATCCGGTCGGATAGCGTTTTTCCGTTCCCGGCCGGGGCCGTAATGACTTCGCCGGCGATCTCATGAATCCAGGTGTAGCGACGATCGGCCATGCTCAAGTCGACGTCTTCCGGCAGAGACAAGGCGAGGCGCGCCCGGCAGCTCGCGACCTGCCGCCGCATTACCTCGCCGGCGGGAGCCGCGAACAAGCCGGTGGCCATATCCGCGTCACCCTCCAGCAAGCGGATCGCCAGCCAACGCGGCGAACAGCCGTCGCGCGTTAACGGAGCGTCGGATAGTGCTGTCTCCAGTATGGCGATCTCCCGTTCGATTTCCGGGCCATAGTCCAGCCGGAAAGTATTGCCGCGCCCGGATGCCACGTCGCACGCAGCGGCCACGATCTCCTCAAGCCCCTGCCCACGACGGGCGATGGCCGGCACGACCGGCGCGGCCAGGACCGCGCGCAATCGCTCCACCCTGACGGTCAGTCCTTGTTGCTCGGCCACATCCATCATGTTCAGGACGACGACCGACGGCAACCCTGTCTCGAGCAGTTGCACAACCAAATAGAGGTTGCGCTCCAGATTCGTCACGTCAGCCACGATGACTACTGCGTCGGGACGCTCCCCCAGCAGAAAGTCGCGGGTGATTATCTCCTCCATCGAGTAGGCGCTCAGGCTGTAGGCTCCTGGCAAGTCGGTGACGACGATGCGGCGACCGCCGCGATGCAGCTCGCCGGTCTTCTTCTCAATGGTCTTGCCCGGCCAGTTTCCCACGTGCTGCCGGGACCCGGTCAGTGTGTTGAACAGCGTGCTTTTGCCGGCGTTGGGATTGCCCGCCAGCGCGACAGAGAGAGGAGGCGGGGCGATGTCGGCAGCAGTCATGGTCAATTCAAGAGGGGTTCGGAGGTGATAGACAGGGTTTCTATTGCGCTCGCGCCGGGCAATTCGACCCACATTTTCTCGGCCAGATCGCGACCCAGGGCAACGCGCGAACCGCGAACAGACAACAGCATCGGCCCACCCGAATCCTGCACCACGCGGACTTCCGTGCCAGGCGTCAATCCCAGTTCGAGCAGACGATGGACCACGCAGTGGTCAACCTGGAGGCAGCGAAGACAGGCGTGGCAATCCAGCGGACAATCAGCGAGGGGCAGCCAACCGGCGGCCAGCAGTTCCGCGGTGTTATCATCGACCGGCCGAACGGGTCGCGCGTTCCGGCGCGTCAGCACCCACAGACCTGCCATTCCGGCCACGATGGCAATTGTCAGGACGAATGGTACCCACACAACAGGGTTCATCAAACCTCCTCGTCAGGCTTGACGTCGCCCCACGCGCCGTTCTGCGGAATCAAATCCTCATTGTCACCAGCCTCTTCATACACCCCGGCGACGGCCAAATGGACGGCATTGAGAAGCGTATTAACGCGCCGCAGCAGGCGCACGTTAGCCTCGGGGCGGATGTTGGCTGTTTCCGGAAGTTGGAGCGCGGTTTCGATCAGGCTATCGCGGAAGAACATGGATGCTTCCAAAGTCGCCCGCAGCGGCAGGCCATTCTGCCGGGCATTTTGGGCATAGAGGCGGCCGACTCGCCGGGCCTCCTCCAAAATCGAATCGCCATTTTCCTCGCTCGACTCGCTGGACAGATATTGCAGGGTGAGGCCCATCAATTGCCGGCCCAGCATTCGATTCCGGTTTCGCCCCTCCTCATCGAAATAGGTCAGCCAGCCTTCCTGTCGCCGCACCATGACTTCCTGACGCGCATGGGCCAGCGCTTTGGTGGCCCAGAGGCCGGCAAAGCCGTTGACGTTGCGCAGGGCGCGGCGCTCGCGCGAGAAGCGAGCCAAATCGGACGCGGCAAAGCGGCGATGACCGCCCGGTGTCACCATTGTCGGGATATTGCCATTGTTGGCCCAGCGCCGCAGCGTGGTTGGGTGCACGTCCAGCAATTCCGCTGCTTCGCTGAGCGTCAACCAGGTATCGTTTGAGAGCGGCTCGTTCAACATGTTCGATCAGAAATCTATGCAAATCTAGGTAACTGTGAACCATTTTACGAGCCAATGAGTAAGAGTCAACAGTCGTCGGGCGGGTTATGACATATGTCAGCGCTTTCCATGACATTCTTCGCCAAAACAGACCATCAAGCAGCGAGCTGCGGCGAGAGAAAATCCATGCGGGCGCGCGCCATGCGCACGAGGGGATTAGTTCGTTATGCGAATCACGTCATCCAGCAACCGCTTGCGATCACGCGTGGGGATCTCGGCCGGATAACCGATGTATAGCAGCGCAATCATGACGTAGCGTTCCGGGTCAAGCTCAAGCAAAGAATAGGTCAGCGGATCGTGAATAACCGGCGCAGTGCTCCACTTGACGCCAATACCTTCGGACCATGCCGCCAACTGGACGTTCTGAATGGCACAACAGGTGGCCGCGTAATCTTCGCGACGGCGCTGTTCGTCGCCCTCCTGAAGCGCAGCCACGGTCACAATAGCCGGGATCTCCATGAACTTGCGCGTGCTTTCTTCGCGGATGCGGGCGCGTCGTTCGACCGCCTCGGGCGGGGCCTTTTCCATGCGCAGTTCGGCATAGCGGACCGCCATCCGGCGGCGACTTTCCGGGCCGAGTATGGCAAACTGCCATGGCTCCGTCAGGTGATGGTTCGGCGCCCAGATGCCCGCGGCGAGAATGCGCATCAGTGCATCTCGAGGTACGGGTTCGGGGTGGAATTTGGCGATGGACCGCCGGGTGCGAATCGCTTCAATAACGTCCATGATCCTCATACAGGCGCACAGCGCGACCCTCGTGGAATATCGGCGGGGTTGCGCCGGGTGAAAAAGCAACACTGACGGCCGCGCCCTCGTCAACACGTATCTCGTGCGGTTGCAAACTGTGGATGCTGCCGCCGCCGGGCAAGCCGATGCGATAGACGTAAGCCATCCCCGTGAAGCGTCGCCCAAGGATTACGGCATTCCCGTTCGCATCCTGCCTGAATGTCACATCGTCCGGCCGCAGGGCGATCTCCACCGCGGCCCCCGCCGGTGGCCCCACGGGTCGCGGCAACTTGCCAAGCAACGTGTCGATGGCCGTGTCCATCACTTCGCCGGAGAGAAACTCCGTCTGTCCCAGAAACTCGGCGACGAAGCGTGTCCGGGGCTTATGAAATATGTCTTCCGGCGTATCAATTTGTTCCAGCACACCGTCGCGCATCACCCCTACCCGATCCCCCAGCAAAAGCGCTTCCTCCTGATCGTGGGTGACGAAAACGGCCGTGGTGCCGCTGCGCTTTAGCAACGAGCGGATTTCGGCGCGCATCTCCGCTCGCAATGCCGCGTCAAGATTGGAGAATGGTTCGTCGAGCAGCAGAACGGCCGGCTCGGTGGATAGCGCGCGAGCCAGCGAGACGCGCTGCTGCTCGCCGCCCGACAGCTCGTGGGGCATCTTGCGCTCCTGACCCGACAGGCCGACGAAGGCCAGTAGTTCGGCCACGCGAGTCTCAGCCGCCTGCCCCTTTCCCAAAGCGAAGCCAACATTCCGGCCGACGCTCATGTGGGGGAAAACGGCGTAATCCTGGAACACCATGCCCACGCGCCGGCGCTCCGGTGGTGTATGGCGCGCATCATCGGCCACAAGTTGGCCCTCGATCTCGACCGATCCGCCATCCAGCCGTTCAAACCCGGCGATCAGACGCAGCGTGGTTGTCTTGCCGCACCCGCTGGGACCGACAAGTACCAGAATGTCCCCCGGCGCTACGGCAAACGACACACCGCGGACGATCGGCCGATCACCGAACTGCTTGATCAGCCCGCGGCATTGCAAGGCGGTTCGTGGTGTTACGGAAGGATCGCCTCGATTGCCGGCATCGGACCGGCTTTCCCCGGTCGTCACGGTCAATTCAGGCTCATACCCGATTCTCATCACTATCGCGTAGCGTAAACAAGGCCAGAGGAACCGAAGACAGGAGGATGAGGAGCAGCGTCGGAGCGGCCGCGCGGGCAAAGAACGCCTCGCTGATGTTGGACCAAATCTGCACCGCCAGGGTATCAAAACCAATGGGGCTTAGAATGAGGGTTGTCGGCAGCTCCTTCATGGCCGTCAGAAAAACCATCGCGCCCGCGGCCAGCAGGCCCGGCCGGACAAGCGGCAGCGTGATCCGACGAAATACGTGTGCGGGGCGTTTACCCAGCGAACGGCCTGCCTCTTCCAGCTTGGGCGAAACTTGCAGCAGCGACGCGCGTTCCGACCCGACAGCTTGGGGCAGAAATAAAACCACGTAGGCGATCAGCAGCATCGGCAACGTCTGGTAGAGAGAACGGGCATAATTCACGCCGATAAAGACGTAGGCCAGCGCAATTACAATGCCGGGGAGCGCAGCGCCGGTATAGGTCAGCCGCTCCAGCACGTGCGACAAGCGTCCCGGCTTGCGCACAGCTAGCACTGTGACGGGCAGCGCCAGTGCGATCGTCAGGCCGGCGGCGGCCAGTGATACCATGAAGGAGTTCCACGCCGGGCGGATCAGCGTCGCCAGCGACACAACATTGCTCTGCGTCGGTCCCAGGTCACGAACCAGCCAGTCCTGATTCAGTCCGCGCCAGAACCAGTATCCAAGCCCGCCGGCGGGGACGACCAGGGCCAGGAAGACGATAAGCGCAACGAAAGCCAGAGCCGGCAACTTCCACCACCCCAGATGTGTGGGGGGGCGCACGCGCGCGCAACCGGCCGAGAGCCGAGCGTAACGGCTGCGTCCGCGGCTGCGAAAGTCGAGGTAAAGCAAAATCGCCGTGAGCGCCACGAGCAACAGCGCCATGGCCGCAGCTTCATCCAGCCGATAGGCTTGATAGCGATTGTAGATGACACGGGTGAAAGTCCCGAACTGGAGCAAATTCACCGCCCCGAAATCACGCAGGCAGTAGAGCGCCACCAGCAGGCTGCCGGCGACCAGCGACGGCCGCAGCGCCGGAACTGTAATGCGCCAAAACGCCTGGCGCGGTGTATGCCCCAGGCTGCGCGCCGCTTCGATCAGCGACGGGTCCAGGCGCTGGAACGCCGCCCGAACCGTGAGATAAGTAAACGGGTAGGTGATGAGGGTGAGGACAAGCCAGGCGCCGCCAAAGCCGTAAATCGGCGGCAATCGCTCGATGCCGAAAAGCGGTTCCAGCAGACCCTGGACAACGCCCCGTGGGCTGAGCAGCGAGGCATAGAGGTAGGCAGCCACATAGCTGGGAATGACCAGCGGCAGGGCGACCAGCACACTCCAGGCGCGCTTGCCGGGCAGATCGGTCGACGACACGAGCCAGGCCAGCGGTACGGCAATGATCGCCGAGGAGACGACCACCGCGCCGGCCAGGAGCAACGTATTGCCTAACGTAGTCCAGGTTCGCGCAGAGGCCAGTGTCTCCAGCGTTGCTTGTCCCGCCCCGGCGGCTCGGAACAGCAGATAGCCGGGCACGAGCAAGATGATTGCAACAACAACGAAAGCAATCGCGAAGAGAACCAGAGAAGAGGAAATCGGCAGGCGGCGGCGACCAAAAGCAATATAGCGACCCTGCGCTCGTTGCGCCCGCCATACGCCCTCATTTACCAATTCGATAATGGTCATCTACGCTGCTATCCTGCCTGTTCTTTTCCTCGTCCCATAGACTATATGCCGTCATTGGATTGAAACAATGGGATGCGTTAAACCACAAGTTTCCGGCACTCAGCTTTAGATTTAACCGCAGTTCAATCGCATCCCGTTCCGTCCACGAGACTATTCGATGATTCCCAGATCAATCAACATGTCCTGGGTTCCCTGAAGGTCGGCCAGATCGGCCGGGGTCAGATGGACGGCCATTGCCTCCAGCTCCGCCAAGGGCGGCAAGGATGGCGGCAGTGTCACACCCTCCGGAACGACCGGATATTCAAACGTCTGCGTCGCGAAGTACTGCTGACCGGGAACCGACAGCAGGAACTCGATGAAGCGTTGCGCGTTCTCCGCATTCTCGGCCGAGTTCAGGATCCCCGCGCCCGACACCATGATCAACGAACCGGGGCCGCCACCAGGCAGGAAGTAGTTGCGCGCGGCAAACGATTCTCCCTGCTCGGCCAGAAAGCGGTAGAGATAATAATGATTCACAAAGCCGGCATCGATCTCACCTGCCCCAACAGCCTCAACGATGGGCGTATTGCTTTCAAACACGAGCGGGTTGTTGGCCTGGATGCCTTCCAGCCACGCCCGGGTCTTCTCTTCGCCCCATACCTGGCGCATGGCCGTCACCATCGCCTGGAATGAGGCATTGGTCGGCGCCCAGCCGAGACGGCCGTCCCACTCCGGGTTGACGAAGTCGTAGATATCGGCCGGGAGTTGCGTCGCCGGATCGGTGATCGCGTCAGTGTTATAGGCAATCACGCGGGCGCGGCCGGAGATGCCTGTCCATGACCCATCGGCGGCGCGGAAGCGCTCCGGAACGACCGAGAGAATAGACTCAGGCAATGGTTGCAGTAGCCCCGCGGCCTCCACCGCGCCCAATCCGCCCGGGTCCTGGGCATAGAACAGATCGGCCGGGCTATTGGCTCCCTCCTCCAGCAGCACGCCCGCCATCTCGGGTGTGCTGCCGTAGCGCACCTCCACGACAATCCCGGTGGCAGCGGTAAACTGATCGAGGATTGGCTGCACCAGGCTTTCACTACGACCCGAATAAATGATCAGGCGACCGGGGTCGGCCGCTTCGGAGGTCGGTGTGGTCGCCGCCGGCTCCCCGGCCGAGGGCGCGGCGCCGCTGCAAGCCACAACGGCAGCGCTCAAGCCGAGTACCCATAACATGCGCGCAAGAAATCTCACCTTCATAACCTTCTCCTTGATACCTGAATGGATGAGCAACGAAAGCATTATGATGGCCGCAAAGCATCTATACAATGTAAGCAGTTCAATCAAAAATTAACCGGCTCCATGCCAAATGTTGAGCATGGTTAAGCGCCGAACTGCAAAACAAAAAACCCTCGACCATCAGGGTCGAGGGTTACAAGGCTGGATTTACCGCCGAGGGCGAGGCTTAACGAGTGCGGAACAGTTCGCGGACGATGATATTTCGCTGAATCTGGCTTGTGCCCTCGTAAATCTGGTAGATCTTGATGTCACGCATCAGCTTCTCAACCGGGTATTCGGACATATAACCATAGCCGCCGAAGACCTGGACGGCGTCGGTCGTCACCTTCATCGCCATGTCGGCGGCATGGGCCTTGGCCATGGCGGCGTGGATCGTATTCCGCTCGCCGCGGTCGTAGTCCCAGGCCGAACGCCACACAAGCATGCGCGCCGCCTCGACCTGTATTGCCATGTCGGCAATCATATGGCCGATGGCCTGATGCTGCCAGATGGGACTGCCCATGGTGACGCGCTCTCTGGCGTACTTGATCGCCTCATCGAGCGCGCGCTGGGCCACGCCCACCGCGCCCGCGGCCACAGTGGGGCGGCTCTTGTCGAAGACCTTCATCGTCGTCACAAATCCCGTGCCTTCCTCGCCCAGCATTTGACCGGCCGGAACGCGCACGTTGTCGAAGATAACCTCGGCCGTGTCGGAAGCATGTTGCCCCATCTTGTCGAACGGCTTGCCCACGCCGACACCCTCCCAGTCACGATGGACCACGAAGAAACTCATACCTTTGTAGCGATTGCGCTGATCGTCGCGCAGGTCGGGCTTGGTATAGGCCAGGACGGTGTAGAAATTGGCATTGGTCGCACCGGTGATGAACGTCTTGCCGCCATTGAGGATAAAGTCGTCACCGTCACGCACGGCCGTCGTCTTGATTCCGGCTACGTCGGAGCCTGCTTCCGGCTCGGTCACACAATAGGCGCATAACTGACCGTCGGCCATTCGCCCGCCGTATTCGCGCTTTTGCTCCTCGCTCCCCGCGATCATGATCGGCAAGATTCCCAAGCTATTGACGCCAATCGCCGTGCTGATGCCGGAGCAACCCCACGAAAGCTCCTCGGTAACCAGGCTCTCCTCAAAGAGGCTGAGACCAAGGCCGCCGTATTCTTCGGGAATGGCCATCGTCGTTAGCCCCAACTCTTGCGCCTTGCGGACAATGGGCCACGGATATTCGTGCGTCTTGTCGTAATGCTCTGCCCTGGGCGCGATCTCGTTGCGGGAAAAATCGCGCGCCAGCTTCTGTATCATCTCGTGCTCTTCGTTCAGGTGGAAATGAACCGACCCCTGCCCATTGGCGCTCATACTTGTATTTCTCCTTTTCTTACCGGCGTTGTTCAGACGGAAATAATGAAACCGACGGACGAAAGTCGCGGGATGACCGTCGCGTCATAACGCAGCGCGTTATGGAACATTGTAGCCCATGCCGATCCCCTCGTCAAGTAAACTATCGCGCTCGGAAACCCGGTGGCAACGGCCCAAAATTCAGCTCGGGGCTATGGCGCAACCGGATTAAAGCCGGATCAAGGCAGGCGATTGTCTCCCGCTTGTTGTCGGGCCTCTGACCCGGCGCGTGTATTTCGTTAATATAGCTGAAGCCCCAGTCGATGCTCTCCCACCCCACCAGGCCATACGATTCCGCATAGAAGTAGCGCTCAATCGGCTCTCCATCCGGCTCCGGCAACCACGCCAACTCGATGACGTTATCCAACCGTAGACCGCTATGGAAGGTGTAGGACGGATAAAACCGCTCGAAGCGCAGCCAGCTGCGTTGATAGCCGCTGGCGACGATCCGGCAATCAGACTTTTGATAGAAGACAACGTAGGGATTGCGCTCATAGAGATCACCCACGCGCCACAGGCGCGGGCTCCACTTTGACCCCACCACGTCCTCCTCATACAGGGTATAATACTGGTTGTTACCCGGGCTGGTATCGGTGCCCCGGTAAATTATGTCCGGCGTGGCCCACAGTTCCTCCCACTCTGCTCCGATCTCGTTCCCTTTCGTATGATAGAAGCGTCCGGCGTCCACCTGTGTCTGGTGGCGGGCCTGGGAACCGCTGTTGTGCATCACTTCATACAAACGGCCGTCGCCGACCATAAAACGCGTCATGTCAAAGAGCGGTGACGCAGTCGCGCCAAACACGGCGGGCAAGAATAGCCGATCGTCGGGGTTGTCAAGTCGTGATCCAACCTCAGGCGACCAATCCGGGGCCTGCCCCTCAATTAGCGGAACAGACGGAACTAAAAACGCCAGCGCGAGAGCCAATAAGAAACACCGTTTCATACATCATTTTCTCCCAATGGACGGTCTGCGCCCCGGCGGGCAGGCGACTCATTATGACCAAACCGGTGCACTTCATCATCGTTGCATCGCTATTCTTCAGGCGATATTCATGCAGTATAATCGAGGTTACACGATACGGAGACTGATACCCCTTATGACTACTCAGGATTTTGACCCCTACGCCCTGCGCGCCCACTTTCCTGCACTCGGACGAACGATCAACAATCACCCGGCCGTGTTCCTGGATGGACCGGGAGGCACACAATCACCCAACCTCGTCATCGAGGCAATGGCTGATTATCTGCGCCGGGGAAGTAGCAACCTGGGCGGGCCGTTCCAGACCAGCCACGAGGCCGACTTCGTAATAGAAGAGGCGCGAAAGAGCATACGCGATTTGCTTAACGCGCGCAGGCCGGAAGAGATCGTGTTCGGGCAAAACATGACCAGCCTGACGTTTGCCGTCAGCCGGGCAATCGCTCGCGAATGGCAGCCGGGAGATGAAATCATCGTTACGAATATTGACCACGACGCCAATATTTCGCCCTGGTTACGAGCGGCCGACGATCGCGGGGTCACGGTGCGGCGGCTCGACTTCCGGCCGGAAGATTGCACGCTGGCCCTTGAGACACTGCCCGGTCTTCTGAACGCGCGAACCCGGCTGGTGGCAGTCAACTATGCCTCCAATGCCGTCGGCACGATCAACGATGTCGCAAAGGTGACGGAGATGGCGCATGCGGCCGGCGCCCTGGTCTACGTGGATGCTGTTCACTACGCGCCGCACGATCTCATCGACGTACAATCGCTCGATTGTGATTTCCTGGCCTGTTCCGTTTACAAGTTCTTTGGACCGCATACAGGCGTCCTCTATGGCAAATATGAGCTACTGGATCGGCTTGCAGCATACAAGGTGCGGCCGGCTTCCGACACCCCGCCGGGAAAATGGGAGACGGGCACGCAAAGCTTTGAGAGCCTCAGCGGAGTCAGTGCGGCCGTCAACTATTTGGCCTCGCTTGGCGGAGCCGGCGGCACGCGGCGCGAGCAATTGACCCGAGCCATGAAAGCGATCAAGGAGTACGAGTCGACGCTGAGCGAGCAATTCCTCCGGCAAGCAGCGGAATTCCCAGGCCTGCGCGTCTACGGCATCACCGACATTGAAGAGATCGACCGGCGCACGCCAACGTTTGCGGTGAGCCTGGATGGGCATACCCCCAAGACCGTCGCCGCCTTCCTGGGCGAACGGGGTATTTTTGTATGGCACGGCCACTATTACGCGGTGGCCGTCATGGAGCGGTTGGGTGTGTTGAACAGCGGCGGCCTGGTACGCGTCGGGTTCGCTCATTACAACACGATGGAAGAGATCGACGCGCTCTTCTCGACTCTTGGGGAGCTTTCTCCGGCGCACGTGTGATCGTTCAATAATATGAGCACTGGTTGACATGGGCATATTGGTATGTCATAATCCTCGCATATTATTCGCGGCCCCATAACCGCACAGCCATCTTTAACCAAGGAGGTGGTGCTAATGAGTAGTTACTTTTTAACCTGCACCGTAGCGCTGCCTCCTCGTGAGAGCTAGTAGCGCTACGGTGCAAAGCGAAGGCCCCGTGTTTTCGAACACGGGGCCTTTGGCTTTTCATAGACACAAATGCAAAAGGCCTCGCGGGTACTGCGAGGCCTTTTTTCCAATGGTCGGGAATTGAACGCTATATCTCTTCCGGAGTCGGCGTATAGTCCAGAGGGGACTCGGCCACACCGTATTGGGAAGAAGAGGAGGCCGCCGGCGGCACGTATTCGCCCGACTGACGTCGAATCCAATCTTCGTATTTTGTCCCGTCCGGCATCGTGGCGTTGGCGAGTGTTTTGGCCGTCGACAATGATTTGAGCGAGACGCGCGCGCCAAACAGGAACGCGCCGGCCAGATTGGCCCCGTGAAGGCGGGTGTCGTCCAGATTCGCGCCGCTCAGATTGGCCTCCGACAAGTTGGCCTTCTCAAGATTAGCCTTGCTCAGATTGGCCCAACCGAGGTTTGCGCCAACCAACGTAGCCCGCTCCAGGTTGGCATAGGCGAAATTGGACTCGACCATATTCGCCCGCTCCAGATTCGCCCCGTTCAGCGCGATGTGTTCGCCCTGGGCCTTTGCCAGATTCGCTTCAACCATCGTCGCGCCGCTCAGCGTGGCGCTCTCCATAACCGCACCGGTCAGATTGGTCTCATTCATGGAGCACAGGCTCAAATCCGCGCCGCGCAGGTCGGCCTCAGTCAGATCGGCCAGATCGAGGTTGGCCCGTGCCATGACGGCGTCACTCAGGTTGGCGCCGCTAAAATTTCCATAACTCACATCCGCATCCTGCAGGTTAATCCGGCTCAGAAAAGCACTGCTCAGATTAACCCAGCCCAGACTCGCCCCCTGGAGATTCGCGCCGGCCAGATGGCTATTCGCCAGCGTTCCATCAGTCAGCCAGCCCTTGGCGTCAAGCTCACGAATGGCCCGCGCCGCAAGGCCCTGATCACCGCTAGCCACTTCCCGCACAAGCTGGGTGCGCGCTATCTGACTTTCACGCGCCAATTGCGCTTCTTCCTGGGCCTTGCGTTGGTCTTCCAGGTAAGCCAAAAGCTGGTTTTCGCGGCGGCGGCCGAGCGAATCGGTCAGATAGACAACCAGGGCCACGCCAAACAAGGTCAACCCCAGACCACGCGCATACTCATTCAGCAGCGTTCCCGGCTGGTAGCCGAGCCAGCCGAAGAAAAGGGCCAGCAGCAGGAGAATGGCGATCATCACATGACTACTCAAGCCTTTCTGTTTTCCGGACATGTTGGTGTACTACCTCCGTGGTCTTAACTGCAAACCGTCTTGTCGATCCGTTATCGCAGAACGAGTGACGGGCTAGATATCGAGAGCCGAATCATCGTTGTAGTCAATGGTGATCAAGCCTTGCTCTATGGCGTCCACTACGCTCATATCGGTGCGAGGCGCGGCGCCGGTCGAAGCCAGCCGGCGATTAGGGTTCAGCTCTACCGCCTTCTCGACCTCTTCCATCAACAGCCGTGGCCATTTCTTGATCGCATCGGCCTGAGCAGCCTGGACGCGCCAGATCAGGTTCCGATTGTCCTGTTGCAGTTTCTGGATAAGTTCGTCCACCGCAGCCAGCTCTTCGCGTCGGATCTGTTCGTTGCGCCGGGCGCTCGACCATTTCTGCTCGTTTTCCAGCTCGAAGGCCTGCCATTTCTGCCCCAGTTCAAGCTCAAAGTTCTTGAGCTTTTCCTGTATCTCCAGCAAAAAGCCATCCCAGCGCGATTGCATACGGTTCGACTCGATGCGGAGCATCTCCGATGCCTCACGCTTTTGCTGCTCCAGCTGCTTCTGCCAGTGGGCGAAGTTCTGCACCGCCATGCGAGCTTCTTTGTACTGGTTGCTCAGCGTGAGCCACTGCTGCGTGAACCGCTCGATAGTGTCCTTGTTTTCATCCAGAGTCGCCTGCCAGCCTTCCAGCTGACGGGCCACGTCGCTCTGATTGCGACGCGCATCGTCGGTCAGACCGGTCATCATTTCGCGCAACTCGGACTGATCGCCCGTCAGGGTCTGAAGACCGGCCTCGGTCTTCAGGACGTTATTACTCAGCACGGTAATCCGCTCGGTGAGAGGAGCAATACGCCGGCTGGTCTCGCTGAGAGCCGGCTTCCAGTTGTCGTTGAAGTCCTGGATAGAGACGCGCAGCTCTTCAAGCAGTCGTTCCGAATCCGACACGCGGCTGTGCAAGGTGTTTGTCGTCCCGTTCATCTCCTCCAGCGCATCGGCCAGAGGGGCAAAGCGGTTTTCCTGTGTGCCGAGAAGATTCGACAGGCGTACTTCCTCGGCCTGACGCAGTTCCAGTTCCTGCTCCAGGCGATCCAGTATCGGCATGATTTCGCGAACATTGCCAAGCTTGCCGATGCCCTCTTCCAGCTGTGTCAATCGTAATTGCCATTGCTGCTGCGTCTGCTCCAACCCGGCGAGCCGCTCGTTGTGCAGGAGCAATTCCGGTGAAGGATCGTTGCTCGGCAGTGGCAGATGGTCGAGACGGTTCTGCCATTCGGCCGCGAAGGCATCGAGACGGGCCTGCTGCTCGACCGATATCGTGCTCAGGGCCGCCTGCTGCTCGACCGATATCGTACTCAGGGCCGCCTGCTGCTCGACCGATATCGTGCTCAGAGCTGCTTGCTGCTCGGCCGATATCGTGCTCAGGGTTCCCTGCTGCTCGGCCGATATCGCGTTCAGGGCCGTCTGCTGCTCGGCAAACCAGGCGTTGAAAGTAGCTTCCTGCTCGGCGGCCATTGCCTCAAGATGCTCCTGAAGCCTGGCGGCAAGGGAACTGATGCCGGCCTGGGACTCGGCAGCCAGATTGACCGTTCGCTCACGCAATTGCCCCGAGAGCATACCGACGCTTTCCTGAACGGCCACGATTTGCTGCTCCAGTCCGTGGAGCGTCTGCGATTGCTCATCCTGACGAATGCTCAACGCCCGGTGCTCATCCGATTCCCGCAATGCGACCATCTCGGAGCGTAGCCGGCTTTCCAGCAACGACAGGCCTGCTTCCTGCCTCTCCTGGGACGTTGTCACGATTCGGGAAGCCTCCTCCATCATGCGCGCGCGCTCCTCCTCCATGTTGGGCATCCGTGTCAACTGCGTATTCATGTTCGACAGGTGCCATTCCAGGTCCTGGAGACGTTGTTCGGTACCGGCCACGTTGGTGTCCAGGTCCGGCAAGCGCTCAAAACGCTCGGCGAAGTTGGCGACGTGCCATTCCAGGTCCTGGATTTTCTGGTCACGATCGGCCAATTCGCGCCCTTGCTGGGCCAGGCGCTGTTCCAGCTCGGCCATCTTGCGGCCGCTCTTGCGGCGCTCCTCGTCCAGCCACTTGAGGTGGTTCCGCAGTTCGCTTAGTTCGCGCGTCTGTGCAGTGTTGGAACTGATAGACATCAGGAGAACTCCTTGGGCATCAAAGATGTCAGATAATTAGAAGCAAATTCGCGCCAGCGCGCTTGCGGAGTTGAAACTCGTGGTTGTTCCGTCTGACGCAGCCGACTACGCAGATGAATAACCTGGTGCCGAAAAATCAGGCTTGGCGTCTATCTACTCAGTGAAATATTGCCACAGGTGGGCGAGTGTGAACATGAATAGCACGTGAAATGTTTCAGCGGGAATTCATGAAGGCCTCGTGAAATTGAGGGGAGGCCGGGCGAGGTGGCGTCAGGCAGCGCGAAGAAGGGGAAAGAAGCTATTCGGCGGGCGTGTTCAGAGTAAAAGTCACGCGAATCGGCCGATTGTTGTCGTTCGCCAGAGGCAGATCGATCTCCGGCGCTTCAAATTCTTCCGACACCCCCAAGTCCTCATACATGACAAGGTGAAGCGCACCGGGGGCGGTATTGGGATCGACGGAAACAGCCACATC
>JACDJC010002078.1_pt1 | contig 16441 bp, 13 predicted proteins | sample 7454191 | NCBI WGS metagenome assembly JACDJC01 (sample SAMN14253291, study PRJNA609438) | sludge metagenome | isolation source: sludge after 25d culture with pyrite and EDTA | collected 2018-12-20 | reverse complement strand
CAGCAAACCTTGCATGACGACCGTAGTTATTGCCGAAAGCCAGCCGCTTACACGGATCGGTATCCGTGCTGTGATCGGCGCTGAGACCGACGTCGCGATCGCTGGTGAAACTGACAATGGTGCCGACGGCCTCAGGTTGTTTCGCGAATTGCGGCCGGATGTGATCATACTTGGGCTCAGATTCCCTGATTCGTGTTCGATCGACGATCTCGACGACTATTTCATCGAAGACCCAAAGGCAAAGATAATTGTGCTGGCCGAACATGCAGGCGACGCCGAGATCAAAAAGGCTCTGACCAAGGGTGCGAGCGGATTTATCTGTAAGGACGTATCGCCGGACGAGTTGTTGAACGCGATCCGCACGGTCGCCGCAGGCCGAAAGTATATCCCAAATGACATCGCGCAGATCCTGAGCGAGAACATCGGCCAGGAAGAATTGACGCCGACCGAATCGAACGTGCTGCGGATGATCGTCGGCGGCATGTCGAATAAGGAGATCGCTTTTGCCCTTGATGTGACCGAAAATACGATAAAGTCGCATGTCCAGAACATCTTCGGCAAGATCGGCGTTTCGGACCGAACATCGGCAGCGACGACCGCCATCAGGCGGGGGCTGGTTCGCGTCGACCTTTAGAGATATTTGAAGTATTTGACGGCGGGCCAGGGATGAAAGCCCGCTTTTTCATAGGTCCGCCGCGCAGGCTCGTGGCCCGGATCGGCCCCCGTTTCGACCATCGCGACCTCCATTCCGGCCGTTTTCATTCTGGTCAAGGCGAATTCAGTGAGCACCGATGCGATGCCGCGGCCCTGCTTATCCGGATCGACGGCGATCATGTAGATCTCGCCCATCTTCGTTTTTTCGTCGAGACGGATCGCTATAAAGCCGAGCGTTTCGTCGCCCTCGTTTGCGGTGAAAACCTCGAACTCGCCGGACGAGCAGACGTCCGTCACGGCCTGCTGCTGGCTCGCTCGCCAGCCGTCGGGGTACGATCGGCGGAAGAGGTCAGGATGCAACGTGCGTTCGATCGACTCAAAGACCGGCGCCCAAGCCTGTAGGGAGAGCTCGACCACCGCGTCAATCCGATCGTTTTCTAGTGGTTCGATATTCATCAACTATAATTACGTCATATGAGTTTCATTCAGGACAAAGATCATTCAGCCGTCGTCCAGTATGGCGAATCTTTCACTTCAGACGAAAGCTCTGTGCTGCGTGAGCTTCGCGAAATGTGCGAAGCCAGTTATGAAGACAAATCGATGCTTTCCGGCTTCTATCAAGGCCGTTTGTTGTCGATGTTCTCGCGGATGATCCGCCCGATGGCCGTTTTGGAGATCGGCACTTACCTTGGCTATTCCACAATTTGCCTGGCTGAAGGCCTTGCAGCGGGCGGAAGGGTCGTATCTCTCGACGTCAACGAAGAAACGAACGCCGTGGCCCAAAGCTTTATCGATAAAACCGAATACGCCGACAGCATCCAACTGCGGCTCGGTGAAGCTGCATTCCTCCTTCCGCATATGCAAGGCCCATTCGACCTCGTCTTCATCGACGCCGATAAGCCCAACTATTCCAACTATTACCGCCTCGTTTTCGATCTGGTCCGCCCCGGCGGCTTCATCATCGCCGACAATGTCCTGTGGAGCGGCCGCGTGCTCGACGAAGAAAAAGACGAGAACACCCAGGCCCTGCACGACTTCAATCAAATGGTCCTAGCCGACGACCGCGTCGAGAACATCCTTCTGCCAATAAGAGACGGGCTGATGGTCGCGAGGAAGATAGATGCAGTAGCCCGCGCGTAAGCAAGGGCGTGAAGAATAGGGCGAGTAATGCGGAAGCCCGCGCGTAAGCAAGGGCGTAGTGCTCGCTGAAACGCGAGCAATTTAGATCACACAGGCGAAGTACAAAAGGAAACGATGTTAGACGACTACGGTTTCGAGATCTACGAGAACAATGACTTCCCGATCGCCTATCTGCTGACCTTCCGAACCTTTGGAACGTGGCACCACGGCGATGCCCGAAGCTCAGTCGGACGCGATGGGACGAACAATGTTTTTGGCGCTCCGATGATCAAACCACGCAACGAATTCGTATCCGCGATGAAACACCAACAAGCTCAGCCGTCGTTCACGCTTGAGGCGGAATGCAGGCGTTTGGTCGCGACCGCGGTCCGAGAAGTTTGTGGGGTGCGGAGTTATGTCCTGCGGGCAGTCAACATCCGATCGAATCATGGCCACGCGGTGGTCAGTGCGAGCTGCAAACCGGAAAAGATCGTAAACGAGCTCAAAGCTTATTCGACAAGAAGGCTGCGGGAAGCGAACGTGGTCGATCGTGAACGCAAGATCTGGTCGCGCGGAGCGAGCACCAGATACTTATGGAAGCCAAAGCACGTCATCGCTGCGGTCGACTACGTTTTATATTGCCAAGAGGATATTCCGTTTGATTTTCAAGATTCGACGGATTAAATGACCTGTTATCGTGGCGTGGGGTCCACTCCGAACGAGTTTACGCCCTTGCTAACGCGCGGGCTTCTGCATTGACTCACCCAAAAGTATTAGATCCTTTCTGCCGCAATTGATGGTTACATTGCCGGTCTGAACCGATAGACTTCTTGTAATGGGTTTGCGACTTTGCGGTGGATGGTATTTTTACCGCAACGACGCAGAGTCGCAAAGGAGAACAAGGAGATCAAAGATGACTGCACAAACAAAACAGGCCGGGCAGGTGAAAAAAGTTGAGAGGATCGTTCCGCCGCCGCCGAAGCATTGGGTGGGCGATGGATTTAACGTGCACGGATTTTTCCCGCACGGGCCGCTGTCGGGCGAGCGGATGAGCCCGTTCTTTTTGCTCGATTACGGTGCGTTGACCGAGTTTCCGCCGCGGGAAGAGCCCTTCGGCGTCGGGCCGCATCCGCATCGCGGGTTCGAAACGGTGACCATTGCATACAAAGGCAAGGTCGAGCACCACGACAGTTGGGGCGGAGGCGGCATCATCGGCGAGGGCGATGTGCAATGGATGACGGCCGGCAGCGGCCTGCTTCACAAAGAGTTTCACGAGCAGGAATCGAACCGGCAGGGCGGGCCTTTTCAGATGGTTCAGCTTTGGGTCAACCTGCCCGCGAAGGACAAGATGACCGAGCCGAAATACCAGGCGATCACGAATGCCGAAATGGGTCGCGTCAAACTCCCCTTAGGCGGCGAGGTTGAGATAATCGCCGGTGAATTCGGCGGTGTAAAAGGCCCGGCGACGACGTTCACTCCCGTCCATCTTTACAACCTGAAGATGAAGCAGGGCGAAACTGTCGAGCTGACCTATCCCGAAGGCTATACGACGGCTTTGCTTGCTATCGAGGGCTCGGCAATGCTGAACGGTGAAGAGAAATTGCCGCTCAACAATCTGGCTTTATTCGAAAAAGACGGCGAAACGCTGCGGGTGGCGGCGCTTGAGGACGGCATATTCTTATTGATGAGCGGCGAACCGCTGAACGAGCCGATCGCCCAGTACGGCCCGTTCCTGATGAACACGCAGGCAGAACTGGCTATGGCGATCGACGATTACCGGCAGGGCAAGTTCGGATATCTCGAGTAAGTCCGATGATCGAGGAACAGCTGATGGCCATTAACTGACGGCTATCAGCTGTTCTTTAAATAACGGGCAAGAATCAGTTTTTTAGGCTCGCCATGACCTTCCCGATAAATTCATTTATCTTCGCGTTCTCGATCCAGCGTACGACGAGAACGATGTCATTGTCGGGATCGACGTAGATGATATTCGTACCGTTGCCGACGTGAACGAAAGCAGACGCCGGAGCCGATGGGTAATACTTTTGATCGGTATTCAAAAACCAGTTCATGAAGCCGTATGTCGGCTGCACAGAAGTAGGCGTTCTAGCCTGTCGGATAAAATCATCTGAAAGAAGCTGTTTCGTTCCCCAGCGGCCGTTTCGCGACGTTAGAAGCCCAAACCGCGCCATGTCGTATGCGTTGATGAACATTCCACCGCCCCAATGGCCACCGCCGCTGACCGATTGGATGATCTTTCCGTCGATTACCACATACGAGTTCTCATACCCGAACCACCGCCACGTGTTCGACGCGCCGATCTCGTCCATCACATATTCCCGCAAAACCTCAGGCAGCGGCCGCCGCCAAACATTCAGAGCGGCGAGCGCGAGGACATTCACGCGGACATCGTTATATTCGTAGACCGTTCCGGGCGCATTGCGTTTGCGGGCGAGCCACGACGAGGCATCGCGGTCCGGCCGGTCGGCCCAATCCGGTTTGCCCCAAATCGTACCTTCCCAATCGCTCGTTTGACGCAGCAGATGTTCCCAGGTGATCTTGCGGTTATGGTCGGAAGTGAAAAGATCGATGTACTGCTGTTTGCCAAAGTTCTCGGCCTCAGCGAAACGCTGCTGCGGGTCATAAGTCAACGTAACGGCTGAATAATCACCCGCCCTATCCTGCAGCGACCTGATCAGCCGCCGATCGTAGGCAAGTCCGACGACCGCCGAGAGAAAACTCTTAGTCACGCTGTGGGTCATGTCGACGCGTTCGGGCTCGCCCCACGCCGCAACGATGTAACCATTCCGAATGATCAACCCCGTCGGCTCGCCGCGGTCCTTGAACAACCCGATTCCTTCGCCAAAAGGCTCGCGTCCGAATGTCTGTGCTTGCCCCAGTTCCTGGCTCCGCGGAGCTTTCGACTCATTAGCGATCGCAAAGTCTACCGCTTCCTTCAGCTTCACAGCGTCGAACCTCGCCGCCTCCGGTGTTCGGCGTTCCCAGGCACCGGCCGTCGGTACGTAGGTCGACTGCGCGTTCGCAGTTAACGCGAGAATGAACAAAACAAAAAATGTACGAAATATGGTCTGCATAAGATTGAACCTATGAACGCGACGCTCTAATGATGTCAGCGAAAACCCCCGCCGCGGTCACGTCAGCACCGGCTCCGGCGCCTCTTATCACCAACGGCTGTTCCGAATATCGCTTGGTGTAGAAAAGCACGGCGTTGTCCTTTCCCGAAAGGTTCGCAAAATTGTGTTCAGAGCCGATCTCTTCAAGGCCGACGCTCGCCTTGCCCGCATCGAGCGTTGCGATGTATTTCAGTCTTTTACCGTGTGATCTTGCACTTTCGATCAAGCTGAGAAAATGACCTTCGTTACGTTCGAGTTCACGATAGAAATCGTCAACTGTTCCATCGAGACAAGCCGCGGGCAGAAAGCTTCGGTTCTCGATATCGCCCATTTCCAGAACGTTCTTAGACTCGCGGGCAAGTATCAGTATTTTTCGAGCGACATCGGTTCCGTTTAGGTCAAGCCGAGGGTCAGGTTCGGTGTAGCCTTCGTTTTGAGCCTGCCTGACGATCTCTGCAAATTTTCGAGTGCCGTCGTAATTGTTAAAAACAAAGTTGAGCGTCCCGCTCAATACGGCTTCAATGCGCATTACGCGGTCGCCGCTGCGGGTCAGATCGTTAAGGGTGTTGATAACCGGGAGCCCGGCACCAACATTGGTCTCAAAAAGGAAATTTGCGTTGAACTCGCGGGCAAGGTCCTTTAAGTGAATATACTCATTGTATTCTGATGAGGCGGCGATCTTGTTGCACGCGATGATCGAGATACTTCGTTCGAGCAGTTTCGGGTAGGTCTCGACAACCGCCGGACTGGCAGTCACATCGACGAAGATCGAGTTTCGCAGATTGAGCTTGGGTATCCGGTCCGTGAATTCTGCTATCGTCATCTGCGGTGCATCGGCTAGCTGCGAAACAAAATCGGAAACATCGATGCCCTCGTCAGCAAACAAGCCCTGCTTGCTGTTCGCAATGCCGATAACGCGAAGGTTCAGCCTCAGGTCGTCAGCGATATATCGATGTTGGGAACCGATCTGATCTAGCAAACGTTTGCCCACGGTGCCGACACCGGCAATGAACAGGTTTATTTGTTTGGTCCCGTCCGAAAAGAACTCTTCATGGAGCGAATTGACTGCCTTTCTTACATCGACCGAGTCGATGATCGCAGATATGTTCCGCTCTGATGAACCCTGCGCGATCGCGTGAATATTTATGCCGTTGTGGCCGAGCGTAGCGAACATTCGTCCACTGACACCGGTGTGCGCCTTCATATTGTCGCCGACCAAGGCAAGGATCGAGAAACCTGTTTCGACACCGAGCGGATCGATCTTGCCGACCGTTATCTCGTTCTCGAATTCTTGATCGACAACATACTTGGCCTGCTTCGCAAATTTATCGTCTATCGCAACGCAGATCGAATGTTCGGATGAGCTTTGTGTGATCAGAATGACGTTTATCTGGGCGCGAGACAGAGCTTCGAAGAGCCGCTTTGAAAATCCGGGGATGCCGACCATTCCGCTTCCTTCCAGGCTAAGCACGGCGATCTGGTCGATGCTGGATATACCGCGGACGATGCTGCCGGCGTCAGCCGTCTCAGCCTCTATCAGCGTTCCCGGGTCTTCCGGGGCGAATGTGTTCTTTATCCACACCGGTATGCGTTTTGCCATGACCGGCTGTATGGTCGGCGGGTAGATGACCTTGGCACCGAAATGTGATAGCTCCATCGCTTCGCGATAGTTTATGTTCGGGATCTGTCTGACGTTCCTGACAAACCGCGGATCGGCTGACATCATCCCGCTGACGTCGGTCCATATCTCCAGAATTTCGGCATCGGCCGCTGCGGCAAATATCGCACCGGTATAGTCGGATCCTCCGCGGCCAAGGGTCGTAGTTGAGCCGGCGGCATCACGCGCGATAAACCCCGGAACGACTATAACGCGGCTTTCTGAAGACACTAAGAATTCGCGAATGCGAGCGTATGTTGACTCGAGATCGACCCCGGCATGGCCGTAAGAAGAATCGGTTACGATCAGTTCACGGGCATCTTTCCACTGATTGTCAATGCCTGTATCGCGTAATTTCTCGGATATTATTTTCGATGAGACGATCTCGCCAAAACTGAGGATCCGCTCGAGCGTTTTTTTCGAGAGTTCGCGTATACGCAAAACGCCTTCACAGATGCTCTCAAGCTCGGCGATCGTCGATTCTACAAACTCATCAAGCGGAGCCGGAATGTACTCGGGAAATAGGCCAAGCATTACCTCATTGTGATTTTTTTCGATCTCGTTGATCCTCTCGATGAAGCCGTCGTCACCCGATTCTGCAAGCCGGCCTGTGTCGATCAGCGCGTCCGTCGTGCCGTGAAATGCTGAAAGAACGACAATGCACCTGTCCTCCGCCGCTGATCGACCGATGATCTTGATCACCTTTTCGATAGTCTCGGCGTTCGCCACGGATGACCCGCCAAACTTCATGACTTTCATATATTTTCTCGCCGAGCAAGAGATCGAACCGAAGCAAAGATGTGCTCGCCTGGGTTATTCTAAACAGGTATTCGTGCCGTCGCCGGATCCGGTACAGGGCGTTAAACGACCCTTTCTAACAATACCGATCGAAGCGCGTCGTAATCAGCATCCATTTCGATACTGACCTTTTCTCGGTTTTCAAGAGCGGCGATCGACGACGGAACACTGCCGTATGTTCCAAGGACTTCGTGAACCGTTTCGAATTTAACCGGATGGGCAGTTTCGAGAATTATGCCCTTCAGCTCAGGACGTTTTGAAAGATGCCTGTAAAGAGCTGCGTATGCAACCGCGCCATGCGGGTCCAAGACATAACCGTGATCGGCATAGACACGACGCATCGTCTCAATGGTCTCTTCATCTGAGATGCTCACCGCTTCGAGGCTTTCGCGAAGCCTTTCGACGTTGTGATCCGCCAACTCTTCGACCCTCACAAAATTACTCGGATCACCAACATCCATCGCGTTCGAGATCGTCGCGACCGAAGGTCGAGGCATGAGCGTGCCCGTTTCAAAATATCGCGGGATCACATCATTTGCATTACAGGCGGCGATGAATTTGCCAACCGCCAGGCCCGACGCATTCGCGAGCATACCCGCGGCGAGATTGCCAAAATTGCCGCTCGGGACCGAGATCACAGGCGGCTCACCATCAATATTGGTTACTGCAAAAAAATAGTAGAACTGCTGTGGAAGCCACCTGCCCACATTTATCGAATTAGCCGAGGTGAGAGACACTCTCGCCTTAAGCTCTTCATCGGCAAGAGCTTGTTTAGCTAATTTTTGGCAATCGTCGAAATCCCCGCGTATCTCCATTGTAATTACATTGCCGCCTAACGTAGTCAACTGAAGCTCCTGAACCTTGCTGACCTTCCCTTTCGGATAGAGGATCACTACCTCCACGCCATCGACGTTATGAAATCCGTTTGCTACCGCCCCGCCGGTATCACCGGAAGTTGCGACGATCACTACCGTTTTTCGGCCGCTATCTTTTGAAAAGTACTTCAAACAGCGGCTCATGAACCGAGCCCCAACGTCCTTGAACGCAAGTGTCGGACCGTGAAAGAGCTCCAACACGGAGATCTGTTCCGAGATTTCCACAAGCGGAAAAGGGAAATCGACGGTCTCGATGCAGATCTGCCGCAGAGTGTCGTCGGGTATCTCGTCGCCGACGTATGGCCGGATCACCTCGAAAGCGACCTCGCCATTGCTCATCTTTTTGAACTGTACGAGGAGATCCTCGTCGATGTAAGGAATGGCGTCCGGAAAATAAAGCCCTTTGTCGTCCGGCTGACCGGTCAAAACAGCCTCGCGGAACGAGACCGGGCGAGAAATGCGGTTTGTGCTAAAGTATTGCATCTGAAGACGAGAGGAATGTCCGAAACAACCGACGTCAATGATAATACGTCAGAATTCGAATCAGAAATATGCAGGAAGTAACCGTCAGAGTTCCGGCAACAGTATCTAACGTCGTCTGCGGCTTCGACTGTCTGGGATTTGCTCTATCGGAACCCTTTGACGAAATGACCGTCAGAAAGATCGATGAGCCGACCGTGAAGATCACGAATCTAGATGATTTCGGGCTGCCTGACGACCCGTGGCGGAATGTTGCGGGAATCGCACTTCTGGCTTTGATCGAAAGGGCTGGCTGCAAGAACGGTTTTGAGATCATTTCAACGAAACACATCAAACCGGGCAGCGGCATCGGGTCTAGCGCGGCAAGCGCATGCGGTGCGGTCGTCGCTGCTAATAAATTGCTTGGCAGTCGATTCTCGGATCCGGAATTGGTCGAGCTTGCAATGGCCGGCGAGGAGCTCGCTTCGGGTTCGCGGCATGCTGACAATGTTGCTCCATGCATATACGGCGGCTTTGTGCTGGTGCGGTCGACCGACCCGCTCGATATAGTCCGACTCGGTAAGCCGCCGTTTTGGGCGACGGTAATTCATCCGCAGATCGAGATCAGGACCGCTGACGCTAGAGCCCTTCTGCCTAATAATGTCCCGCTTCGAGACGCTGTCAAGAATTGGAGCAATCTCGGAGCTTTTGTTGCCGCAATTAACAGCGGCGACACGCAATTGCTTGCACGAGCAATGACCGATCATATCGTCGAACCTGTTCGCAGCAAGCTGATACCGCTTTTCGCAGAGGTCAGATCGGCTTCGCTCGAAGCCGGAGCGCTCGGCGGCGGCATCTCGGGATCGGGCCCGTCGATCTTTATGCTGAGCGAGACGAGAGTCGTCGCGAAATCGGTCGAGGCAGCGATGATCAGCGTCTATTCAAGGAGCGGTATCGACTTCCTCACGTACGTTTCGCCGATTTCGGGCAACGGCGTTACGGAAACAGAACGAAGATAGTTTTTGGTATTCTTAATCGCAGGAAAACTGTTAGAATCGAGTTGAATGCTGTCTAGAGAATTAGAAGAGACACTAAGTTTCGCGGTTGATGAAGCTGTAAAGTACCGTCATGAATACGTGACGCTTGAGCATCTGCTTTTCGCCTTGCTCCAGGACACGTCTGCCCGAAACATCTTGTTCAATTGCGGAGCACGCATCGACGAACTTGCCGACTCGCTTGAAGAGTATTTCTCGACCGTTCTCGAAAAGATGCCCGAGGATGTCAAGCATCTGCCCGAGCTCACCGCAACGTTTCAATCGACCATAAATTATGCTGTTCTTCAGGCCGAGGGAAGCGGACAGCCGATGGTTGACGGCGGCAATATCCTCGCCGCATTTTACCAGGCTGAGCAGAGCTACGCGGTTTACTTGCTTTTGCAGCAAGGCGTCTCACGCCTCGATATTCTCAATTATATCTCTCATGGCATCTCGAAGGTCGATGGCGTCGGGCCGATGCCCGAAGGATTTGATGAAGACGATGAGTTCTCGGGCGGCGGCGGACAACGTCCGCAGGCGAAACCGCTTGAGAGCTTTACGGTCGAACTTGTCGCACGCGCGAAAGAAGGTTTGATCGACCCGATCGTCGGTCGCGGGGCCGAGATCGAGCGAACGATACAGGTCCTTTGCCGCAGGAAAAAGAACAATCCGCTTTATGTCGGAGAACCCGGCGTCGGAAAGACCGCATTGGCCGAAGGGCTCGCTTTGAAGATCAGTGAAGGTGACGTCCCCGAGGTTTTGAAAGACGCAAAGGTCTTTGCTTTAGATATGGGCGCGGTGCTTGCCGGAACGCGGTATCGCGGCGATTTTGAACAACGGTTCAAAGCGATAATTGCCGACCTTAAGAAAGAAGACAACGCGATCCTTTTTATCGATGAGATACATACCATCGTCGGGGCCGGATCGGTATCGGGCGGTTCGATGGATGCGTCCAATATTCTGAAACCTGCGCTTGCTGCGGGTGAGTTGCGTTGTATCGGTTCGACCACCCATGCCGAGTATAAAGCGGCCTTCGACCGCGATCGGGCGCTTGCCCGCCGATTTCAGAAGATCGACATCGGCGAGCCGACCGTAGATGAAACATTTCAGATCCTGAAGGGCCTAAAACGATTTTACGAAGACCATCACGGCGTTAAATATTCTAATGAATCGCTCCGTACGGCGGCAGAGTTGGCTGGAAAATATATTAATGACCGCTTTTTGCCTGATAAAGCGATCGACGTGATCGACGAAGTTGGCGCGGCCGTAAAGCTTATGCCGGCCGGCCGGCGTCCGAAAAAGGTCTCGGTTCAGATGGTCGAAAATACCGTCGCCCGCATGGCAAAGATCCCCCCGAAATCGGTCGTCGGCGATGAGAAAGCAAGACTCAGATCGCTTCGTGACGATATCAAGCGGTACATCTTCGGGCAGGATGAAGCGATCGATAAAGTGGTCGATGCGATACAGATCTCGAGGGCCGGGCTCGGCCATCAGACGAAACCTGTCGGATCGTTTTTGTTCTCCGGCCCGACCGGAGTCGGCAAGACCGAAGTTGCCAAACAGTTGGCCGAACAGCTCGGGATCGAGTTCATTCGTTTTGATATGAGTGAATACGCCGAACCGCATACCGTCTCGCGCCTCATTGGCGCGCCACCGGGATATGTCGGTTTTGACCAGGGCGGTTTACTCACCGAAGCGATCATGCGAACGCCGCATGCCGTGCTCGTGCTGGACGAGATCGAGAAAGCTCATCCGAATCTTTTTAATCTGCTTCTTCAGGTGATGGATTCGGCGACGCTCACAGATAACAACGGCAAGAAGGCCGACTTTCGAAACGTGATCCTGATAATGACCACGAATGCCGGCGCGCGTGACCTTTCGTCGGGCGGCGTGGGTTTTCGTAATGCTTCGGACACGAAAGGAAATGCGAAAGGCGCCATCGAAAGAACGTTTACACCGGAGTTTCGAAATCGCCTCGACGCATGGGTCCCGTTCAAGGCTCTCGACATCGATGTGATCAAGCTGATCGTTGACAAATTTATCGGCGAATTGAATGGCCAATTGGCCGAAAAACGCGTCTTGATAAAGCTCGACGACGAGGCTCGCGAATGGCTTGCAAAGAATGGCTTCGATGCACGCTATGGTGCGCGCCCGATGGCGCGGTTGATACACGACAAGATCAAACAACCGCTTGCCGCCGAGTTGTTATTCGGAAAGCTTGCTGCCGGCGGAAGCGTCAACGTAACAGTGAAAGACGATACGTTACTTCTTGATGTTTAGCCTGCTCTTATGGACCATATTGTTCGCGCGTTGATGTGGATCCATTTCGTTTACTTGCTTTTGCTTCCGTCGTTAGCTGTCGTCGCCGCGTTCATGATGTTCCCGAATGCCGAACTTCCGAAGTACCTTTGTGTGCTCGGCTTTCCGGCGGTCCTCATGTACTCGCTTTTTCTTGCGAACGGATATGCTATTCCCCGATCGCTTCCGGTCGCACTTTTCATTACGCTCACCATTCCTTTTCAGATCGCGTTGAACGTATTGCTTTTTGGCAGCGGCAGCATCTGGCTCTTCTTTGCGGAAAGCGCGGCCGTCTCGATCGGTTCATTTGTCTTCGGCACGATCATCGTCGCTCTCAGCCACCGAAGGAAAGAGGTCAGCCGCCGGGAATTCATCTTCCTTTTAATGCTTGCGGTTCCGCTTTTTTTCGGCGGTCTTATACCGCATTTTCTTTCGGTCTTTTACGGCTACGGCGGTTGGTCGCCTTGGTTGGTTTTATTCGCGACCGCTTTCATCACAGCGGCATGGGAATACGGAAAGGTCTACCGTCGGGTCGAAGCGACACCAGGTGTGAAAAATGTTCCGCTCGAATTCGACGGAGGACGCCTCGCCAAAGTGCTTGGCATTTCAGATAAGAAGATCCAACTGATGTCTCCGACCTATCCGGTCAACGGTGGCCCGCAGCGGAGCGGTCGGGTTTTCACATTCGGGATAACAGCAATGCTGCTCCCATTCATCACGGCAATGGCGATCGAGTTCGCCTTCGGTTTATATTGACAAGGCTGGATGTCGTGAACGGTCGAAAAGGTAAAGGCCCGTCGAAAGTTCGTCGGGCCTTTATCCATTTAAGTTGAAAGTAGCCTTAACTACTTTTTCTTGGCTGCCGGTTTTTTTGCTGCCGGTTTTTTTGCTGCCGCCTTTTTTGCAGGAGCTGCTTTTTTCGCCGGAGCTGCTTTCTTCGGAGCTGCTGCTTTCTTTGCAGGAGCCGCCTTCTTAGCAGGAGCCGCTTTCTTCGGAGCTGCTGCTTTTTTTGCAGGAGCTGCTTTCTTGGCCGGAGCCGCCTTCTTAGGAGCTGCTGCTTTTTTTGCAGGAGCTGCCTTCTTCGCTGGTGATTTTGCTGCTGGTTTTTTTGCTGCCATATTTCTAGTCTTTCAAAGTGGATTAGGGTAAAGCTTTAGTAACCGAATATAACGTATCACAACTTTATTAAATTGTGTAAAGTTTTTGTTTAGGTTTTGCGTTGTATGTGTAAGAAAACTATTGACGTTAGGCTACGCGATCGGCGGCGGCCGGTTCCGGATCGAAAAGCGCGGAAGAGAACGTCGTGTCACTTCGACCGGATCACTCGTATTCCTCAAGCACCATATCGCTGATCTTGCCGTCGCTGTCCAACGTGACACGCCACAAGAAGATATGTTTTTCCGAGCTTGAAAGAAGACGGTAAACCCTTGTATTTCCAACAGTTTCAAAGCCTACAACATCCATCGCGCGGATCGCACCGGATGAGGAGACAAGCTGCGTTGTGCGCTTAGATCGTTCGGTTGTGAAAGTTCGTACAAACTCGGGAGTGAATATACTCAGGTCTGATTCGTTGGCAATGCGAGCGCGTAACGCTCGTGAAATCAGTTCGAATTTATTTTTGTCGTGATCAGAAATTTTTTTGAAAAATTTCAAAGACAGCGTCGGAATAAAAAGTTTTGCGACGCGCGAAGCGATCAAATTTCCCATTCCGAGTTCGCCCAGATTCGTGAGTGCGATCACCGTGACATCATCATCGATGTAACGAAGAATGGCGGCACCAAATCCCGCGGTCTGTCCGGTGTGGCCGATAAGCTTGTGGCCGCGCACTTCAGAAATGCGCCAACCAAAACCGTAGACCGATCGTTCGCCGCTGCTGAGCGTGTACTGTGTCCATATCTCCTGCTTGCTCTCCGGTTTCAAAAACTTGCTGCCGCGAAGTGCGGCTTCCCATTTGATCATGTCTGCGATCGTCGAAGTGATCGAACCCGCGCCCATCAGATCGGTCAGACTGCCGTCGCGTCCGACGTAGCGATCGGTGCGCCATTCGTAACCGCCAGCACGCTGCGGAATGATGAACTGCGGGTCGCGGTCGCCGGTACGGGTCATTCCGAGCGGCAAGAAAATGCGCTCACGCATGAATTCCATATACGGCTTTCCACTCTGTGTCTGGATGATATATGCAAGCAGGTTGTAACCGCTGTTGCTGTATATGTTCTTTTCGCCCGGCGTGAATTCGAGTGGATACGGCGACAGTTGTTTGATGAACCCATCGATCGTGACTCGCCGCGAAAGCTCGAATCCGGTCAGGCTAGTGTAGCTCTTGATCCCCGAAGTATGTGTTAACAAATGCCTTACGGTCACATCTTTCCACGCTTCGGGCGTGCCGGGAAGGTACGCTGATATCTTTTCATCGAGACGTACTTTGCCGTCTTCGACAAGGATCATGATCGCCGCCGCGGTCATTTGTTTCGAAACCGAACCGATCTCGAAGACCGTATCGGTCGAAACAGGAACACCAAATTCAAGGCTGGCAATGCCGTATCCTTTCACCTTGACGGTCTTTCCATTTTTGATAACAGCGACGGCCGCACCGGGAATATTTTGTTCCTTCATTCGTTCAAGCACGATACGGTCGACATTGTCGGCACGAACGGAAAATGTCGCTGAGAGTGTCAGCAACAGGACGGCGAATGAAAATACGGCGGGTTGTTTCAGCTTCATATCAGATTTGTGATGAATGAGCAGGAGTTTTAAGTTTCAAAAGTATAGGAATACAATTCACATATGCAAACGGACGTCTTGATCGTAGGAGCCGGACCAACCGGGTTGTCATTGGCCAACCAACTGGCTCGATACGGAGTCGACTTCGCGATCGTCGATAAACGCGAAGGAACAACTCCGCATTCGAAGGCGATCGGTGTTCAGGCTCGGACCCTCGAGATTTATGAGCAGATGGAAATCGCCGACAGGCTTATCGCGCAGGGTTCGCACGCCGAGAAAGCTCGACTCGTCAGCGGCGGTGAAGTACGTGGTGAGATCGATCTTCGAAACATCGGTAAGGGAATGAGTCCTTTCCCGTTTCTCCTAATTGTCGAACAAGGCCTTCACGAGACATTGCTTTACGACCATCTTAGATCGTACGGCGTTGACGTGAAATGGCAGAGCAAACTTGAGAGCTTTACACACGACGAGACATCGGTCTCCGCTCAGATCGTATGCAAAGAAGTCCGCGATGAAATTAGCGCCAGGTACATTGTCGGCTGCGACGGCGCTCATAGTCCGGTTCGTCATTCGCTTGGGCTCAAGTTCGAAGGAGCTACTTTTGAGCGATTGTTCTATGTTGCGGACGTCGAACTCGACTGGGAGTTTTCGCATGACGCGCTGCACGTTAATCTGGGTGACGAAACGCTCACTGCTTTTTTCCCGATGGTCGGGACGCGACGTTGGAGGATCGTCGGCACATTCCCCGAGGGGCATGAGAAAGACCCGAGCGAGATACTCTTTGACGAGATCGAGCAACAGGTAACGCAAGACACGGAGCTGAAGTTTGACATAATCAAAGTCAACTGGAGTTCTGTTTACAAAGTCCACTCACGATCCGTGGAGAGCTTTTCGATGGGACGATGTTTCTTGGCGGGTGACGCAGCTCACATTCACACGCCCGCCGGTGCACAGGGAATGAACACCGGAATTCAAGATGGATATAACCTTGCGTGGAAGCTTGCTCAGGTTCTGAAGTACGGCTCTCCGAATTCACTGCTTGAAAGTTATAACGAGGAAAGGCTGCCGAACGCCAAGCGGTTACTCAGCACAACTGACCGGGTCTTCGATCTTGCGGCAAGCGATGAATGGTTCACCTCATTCGTCAGGAAAAATGTTTTCCCGTATGTTGCGAATTTTGCGCTAAGCTTCGACGCAGTGAAAAGGATCGTTTTTCCACTCGTCTCGCAGATCGGTATAAGTTATCGTGAGAGTTCGCTGAGCGAGACAGTAGGCAGCTTTGCAGTGAAAGCCGGGGATCGAATGCCCTGGTTTGAGATCGACGGACGGAGTATTTACAACGACCTTCGTGCGCCGATATTTCACCTTGTTATCTTCTCAGATGCAGCCTCCGAGATCCTGCCTCTTCCTGATGCGCTCTTGAACAAATGGAAGGAACGAATTGATTCGCACGTATATCCACTCGACACGAAGGTGCAGGAGGCGTTCGGCTATAACGATCCGTTCTTTGTGATCCTTCGGCCGGACAACTACATTGGGCTGCTCTCGGACGACCTCTCGCCGAACCGAATCGGGCAGTACCTGCAAAAGTTCGAATAGCCGCTTACCTGTTCTTTCGCAATGTTACCAGGATCGCGTCGCCGATCTTGCGTTCGCCGGACGGGTCGGAGGGTTTGTTGACAACCTTGCCGT